>Ga0209463_1000487_pt1 | contig 30612 bp, 30 predicted proteins | sample AgamicMgSfrz_FD_187169 | JGI IMG/M metagenome (GOLD analysis project Ga0209463, IMG submission 187169) | Agave microbial communities from Guanajuato, Mexico - Mg.Sf.rz (SPAdes) (version 2) | ecosystem: Host-associated > Plants > Phyllosphere > Phylloplane/Leaf | place: Guanajuato, Mexico...
GCCACCTTTAAGATTAAGCAAATCAGCCGTTTCATCTAAGGCATATTGAACAAATTCACTGTATTTCACTTCATCACTTTCGTGTTCTCTTTTTGGTTTGTCAAGTACAAGCAAGTCTTTGTTTTGAATCGCTGTGTTGTATTCATCTTTTGTAATATACTTTTGATTCAACATATTATGTAACACAGTGTTTCGACGATTTAATACGACTTCTAAATTTTGTCGTTTGTTTCCTTGCGTATCATATGGTGAATAACCATATGGTGCTTGTAATAAACCAGCAAGAAACGATGTTTTTAAAATACGGTTTATACGACTTTCATTTTTTAAATCAGAAAGCGATTCTCCAAAATAAGTTTCAACCGCATTTTTAATTCCAAACGATTGGTATCCAAAGTCATTATGACTTAAATACGCTGTGATAATTTCTTCCTTTGATACTTCTTTTTCCAGAGAAGTGGCTAAAATCGCTTCTTTTATTTTTCGTGAATACGATTTTTCACTTCCTACATATAATTGTTTAACAACTTGTTGCGTGATTGTACTTCCGCCTTGTTTTGTTTCTCCCGCTTGGTGATTGACAACGATCGCACGTGCAATCCCTTTTGGGTTAATTCCAACATGTTGGAAGAAATCGCGATCTTCGGTTGCCACAACCGCTTCAATCATTTCTTCTGGAATTTCTGAATACGATGTTTTTTGCTTGCGATCTTGACTAAAACGAGCTAGTACATCGCCATTTTTATCATAAACAACCGTTGGTTTCGGTTGAATCATGACTTTGCTTGCATCAACATCCGTTCCGCTAATTCGATGATACACTGTTCCCCCAATTAAGGCTGTAAATGTCCCAGCTACTAAACAGGAAATAATGGTGCCTTTTACTAAGGCTTTCGCTCCCCACATATAACTCACCCTTTATGAAATTTTGAACAAAACTCATTATATCATTTTTAGAAAAAAAGCGTGATACCCTTTTCCAAAAAGAAAGAAAAAAATAGGTTTTTTTTGAAAAAGGGGTTGATTTATTCCATTTTTTGGATATAATCATGAACGAAATAGCATCTTAAAGGAATTTGAGAGGAGAGAGTTCATTATGCAAGCAACATCATCATACCGTGATATGGACCTAAATTTTCATCCAGAAGGAGATTTTTTTGCAAAACTTATTAAGGAGAATGAAGAGCTAAAAAGACAAAATGAAGAGTTACTAGCTCGCAATCAACAACTGGAAATTGAGGTTATAACAGATCCAATGACGGAAGTGTACAACAATCGTTTCTTAAAGGGGAAAAAAGATACTTTTTGTGTGATGATCGACGTTGATAGCTTTAAAAAAGTAAATGACACACAAGGACACGATGTAGGAAATCTTGTTTTAATTGAGTTAGCAAATCAATTAAAACGAAATACGCGCGAAGGCGATGTTGTACGTGTTGGAGGTGACGAATTCATGATCCTTCTTGAAAATGTAGAACATATTAAAAAAGTTGAATCTGTGGTGAAACGTTTACGAAAGAAAATTCCTTTTGTTCGTGTATTAAATCCTGAAACAAACCAATGGGTTAAAGTTGGTATTTCAGTGGGATACGCTGAAAGTTTCAAAGCTGCAGACAATGCTATGTATGAAAACAAAAAAGAAAGAAAACGAAAAGCACAAGAAAAACGAAATCTATTTCTTGTTGAACAATCAAAAAGTCAACCATATTTAAACATTATGAAACAACCAAGCGTTTCCATTAATTTAGTTCAATAAACATGCCATTATAATTAAAAAAGAACAGTTTTATTAAAACTGTTCTTTTTTTTATTAAAAAAAACATTTTCTTACCCTCTAGTAAAATAAATATTTTTTTTATATAATAAATTTACAAAATATTCAGGGGGCTAACAATGGTATGAATTCATTAATTATTGGGCAATCTGCCACAGGAAAAACAACTACTATTAAAAAACAACTAGAATCGATTCAAGGGAAAGTCATTATTCTTGATTTTAACAATCAATACAATGAATTTGTTCCTGAAAAATACAAATATTTTTTAGATGATGTTAATCCTATTTTAGGAGAAATTGATTTAAATGACGCGCGAGCAATTAATGCAGGATATCTTTATACAAGTAATTGTCTTCATAATAAATGCGAAGAATTACTTCGAGAAACAAAAGTAGAACGAAAAGAAGGGTTAATTGAAGAAGCGTTAGAACGACTACATATTTCATGGGATAATACAGAAATGGCATATGCAAAAGAATTGACAAAACGTATTCCCATTCGCAAAAACAAAAAACACATTTCAATTGATGAAGCTCTTGAAACTCTTTCAAGTTTTCCAATTGTTTCATTGAAATCAAAAAGCATGCACTCAGATCATATGAGAGCTGTTGCCTTTACCCTCCTTTCTCGTCTTTCGCGCACCACAAACGAACCTTTTTACATTGTAGCAGATGATTTAACATCTTTTTTTAACCAAGGAAATGTGGGATTATTGCTTAAAACAATGAATTTAGAAAACATTCATTTTATTGTGGGCTTTAATAAAATGACGAATATTCCAAAACGATTATACCCATTAATGGATCGTATTTATTTGCATCGTTTTGAATCCAATGCTGATTTAAAAGAATTGAAAAAATTAGGTCTTAAAACGAAAAAAAATGTAAAAAAATTAGAAAATGGTGAATACGCACTCATCGAGACAAAAACAAAACAAGAGGTGTCCCTATAATGAATGAAAAAGAAATCAAAATTGTCACATTAAATTGTTTTTCAAAACGATTAAAAATGGAAATGGATGAAATTTCACTTGATGTGCCTATAAAAGATCTTGTGAATAACAATATGTATGTTTTATCTCACATTTTAGTTGATATTCATGAAAATTTAGAATTGGATACTATTTCTTATCCAATTAATCAAGAGTCTGAATTATTCCCCACTGTACAAAGTGTAATTGATTACATACAGAAGGTATAAAAAACTTGCCAAAACGTAAAAAATGCTTTATGGTTACCTCGAGGTGATCAAAACATGAGCAATGAATTGAATGAAGAAGTGTTAAGCGATGTATTAGCAGCACTACTTGCAGCATTTGTTCAGCGTCTTGGCGTTGATAAAAACAATGTTAATTTCGATGACGAAGTGAAAAAATTGGCAAAAGAAGATGAAAATCTTTTTAGTCGCGCGTTAATGGATATTCATGAGTTATTAGAACTAGAACTTGATTATATGCCATTAACAGAATTTGAAAAATTTAGTACAGTGAGTGATGTAGCAGAATACTTTTATGTAGAACTTGCTACAAAAAGAGGAATTTTATAAAATTCCTCTTTTTTTGTTGTTTCTTTTTTGGATTATGGTATAACGTAATCAAAGGAGGGATCGGATATGAGCAAAGATTTAAATGAAGCGTTAAAAAAATTCAAAGAACTGTTTCCTGATCAACATAAAACCTTAACAGATGAAATGCATGCACTTAAAAAAGATGCAGCATACATAGAAGATGATCGACAAACGATCGTTCAATGGGAAAAAGATTCTAAAAAGTTAAAAAATTTAACAGAATATAAAAGCGTACAAAAATTACTCGATACATTAGATGAACGTCAACCAGAAAAAAAAGCAGCCAAAACATTTTCCTCTTTTACTCAAAAAATAAATCAATATTTGATGAAAGAAGAACATTATGCACAAAAAGCGAATCAATATTATCAAAATGATGCTCAATTTCAAACAGATCGAACACAAAGCCTATTTCAACGTGCCGCTCAAATTGGTTCAACTAAATTAAAACGTTCTTTAATTGATAAAAAAGCATCTTTTGATATGAAAAAAGATATGGTTGGTGATAAAGCCATTACCACAACGGAAGAAGTGGCAGATAAAGTATCGTATGCAAAAGGCATTATAAAAGAAACATGGAATCTAACAGGTAAAAAAGTGTGGGACAAAGGAAAGGAGTTAACGAATCAGTTTTCAGCTAAATTTTTAGAAAAAGAAAAACAATTATCTACAAAAATTTTACGGGAGGAAATTAAAGCATCACGAGAAGGGTTTGTACCTTCTTCCAAAGATGGTGTTGTTGCAAGAAGTGTTGTATTAGCAACATTTAAAATGACGAATTCTATTAGCAAAAGATTCGGAAAAATAAATGAAAAAGCAAAAGAAGCATTCCAATATCTTCATGAGTCAGGGAAAAATGCACAAAAGAAATCCCAAGAAAAACGATTGGAAGAGCGATTAGCAAGAGGAACCCGCTACGCAAATCCTGAACGATAAACGAGATGAAGCACTGTCTCGTTTTTTTAATGAACAAAATTCCATTGACTTTTCGACAATTTCAAGTATCATGATGTCGAAAATTTATTTTCAGGAGGTGTTTTACATGAAACAAAATGAAATTGAAAGTTTAAAACAGCAATTAGCTGAAGAAAAAGCAAAAAGATTACTTGCTGAAGAACAGTTAAAAACAGAAACGCAAGTATTACGTTGGGCAATTGAAGGGGCTCACGAATATGAAAACGATTTAAATGCACAAGAGCAAGAAATAGCTGTTTGGAAAAGTGCACTTGAATCTGCAAAAGAAAATCCTATTCGTTTTGCTTTTAGTGAAATGAAAGGAAAAGTAGCAGAAAAATTAGCATCAAAAGAAAAAGAAAGCAAATTTGAACAATTTAAAGAAAAAACAAAAGAAAGTCTTTCTTCGAAAAAAGATGCGTTGGTTCGTGGTTTTCAACTGAGTAAAGAAAAAATACGTACCAAATTACGCGATTATGTAAACGATGTTCAAACTGATTTTTCAGTAAAAAAAGAATACGTGAAAATGAAATCAGAGGAAACGGTTGATAAAACGAAAGACGGTCTTTCCTATAGTGCAGGAGTTTCAAAAACCGCTTGGAATTTAACAGGTGGAAAAATAGTAGATAAAACCGTTAGCTTTGGTTCAAATCAAACACAAAAGTTTAAAGCGATGCACCAACATTTAAGCATGCGCGTTTTACGCGAAGAACAACGGGCGTCACAAGAACCTGATTTCAAACCAAGTTCACGCAATTCTGTTATTGCACGTGCAGCAAGTATTACAAAACATGAAATTCGTAAAGAATTAAACACACAACTTTCTGCAATAAAAGAAACAACTATTGCTGGTTTTCAATCTATTAAAGAATCTGGTATGAAATTGTTTGGTAAAATGAAAGAAAAATTCATGGATACCACAAAATCAATTCATCAAGGCGGAGTGGATGCAAAGTCCAAATCACAGGAGAAACGTTTTGGTGATAAAAATGCAGGTTTTGAAATATAAAAAAAACTTTACCCTTGGGTAAAGTTTTTTTTGCTTATTTTATTTATAGACTTAACAATTAACAAGAAAAAAGCATCTTATAAGATGCTTTTTTCTTGTTAATTGAAATAATCAATAATTCCATCTGTAATTCCTTGTGCCATTTTATCTTTCATACTATCACTTTTTAGAGCAACTGCATCAGATGAATTCGTTAAAAATCCAAGTTCAATTAATGTACCAGGAACCACTGCATGACGAATAACAGAAAACGAATCTTGACGTACATGACGATCTTTTAATCCTGTTTTACTGATGTAATGTTGCTGAATTGCATTTGCAAGTGCTTTGTCACTGTTTTTGTAGTAATACGTTTCAGCACCTTTTGCAGAAGCATCTGCTGAATTTACATGAATACTAACAAAAATGTTTGCATGTTTACTAGTTGCTAATGCTGGACGACATTCTAAATCTGTTTCAATGCTTGCTCCAGGTGCGCAATCTGTATCTCCATTTCGGGTTAAATAAACAGTAGCCCCTTGTGACTCTAATTTTTCTTTCACACGTTTTGCCACATCTAATGTCTCATTTTTTTCAATAATGCCATTTGCAATAGCACCTGGTCGATCATCTCCGTGTCCTGGATCCACTACAATTACTTTCCCTTTAAGCGTTCCCGAAACAGCACTTTGTGTAGAAGTAGAAACAAAAGAAGAAAAAGATACATAAGCACTATTGGTTGTAATCCACTGGTTTCCTCCTAATGAATACATGTTATTTACCAGTTGACTCACTTTCCATTTTGTCCCTTTTGGAAGTACGCGTAGAATATGCGCATTAGGTTGTGCAGCTGCACGAAGATTTACATTCGTTTTCAATGTCGCTACACCTGTTAATGATTGAGCATCTGCATGACTTATAGTTGTAAATAACGAAGTCGCAAGCAATGCAGATAATAATACTTTTTTCACACTATCTCTCCTTTTTTTCATGAAGTGTATTAATTTTCATAAAAAAGTATTAAAACCCTTTTTTTTAACAAGATTTAGCAAACTTTTAGCGAATAGTATGGTAAACGGGAGGTGTTTTCTTTGAGTTTTTTCACTATTTTAAAAGAGCGTCTTGAACAAAGTTACCCAACTGATCTTAAAAGAGAAATTTATGACAAAGTAAACGAATTGGAGGAACTTCAAAAAGCGAAGAGTAAATCAGGGAAAGTAAATGAGAAAATATTAAAACCGATTATTAAAGCTGAAAATGATTTATGGCAAACAATAGGAGAATACCAAAAAACATTTTCACTTTCACTTCTTATACATGAACACACATTAAATCAACGTTACTTCGATGGATTCGATTCTCCTTGGGAGTATATCGGGATCGAACGAAAATTATTTCTTTATTTAAACAACAATTCTCATCTTTTTTATGAACGAGATAAAAAATTTCCATGCACGAAGTGTTGGAGCGATCCTGAAGAAGTAACAACATACACACTCAATGTCTATGATGAAAAAATTAATAAACCGCGCATGGACTGGCAGCGCGGTGTGACAAAACAACGGAAATATTTTAAAAAAGGCATTCATTTATATGTATGTAAAACATGTGGGAAATGGAAAATATCAAGCAAAGTCTATAATCCTCATGGATAAAAATAAAAACACGCCTAGGCGTGTTTTCTTATTCGTCAATATAAAAATTTACATAAGTATCAGCTTCTTTATCGCCTTTTAACAAGGTTTTTAATTCTTTTATTTTTTTATATTCTACTTTTTCAGCAATTGTAGCATATGGCACGTAATGACCATTTTCTTGTTTTTTATCTAATTTTTCTTTAATTTCTTCTTTTGGAATATCTAATGTGTTAGAAAGTAAAATAATTAATCGTTGTCTCACTTCTTTTGTCTTTGAATCATGTAAAAAAGAAGGATATACACCAATTTTTTGTTTTTTTCCTTGTGAATATAATTCATAATCTTGTATTTTTGTTTCAGTAATCGTTTTTTCGATTTCTTCTTGATGTTTATTTTCCAGAGCATACGATGAAACAACCGAACCTAATGAATAAGCAGAAATGACACTAAAAGCAAATATAAATGGCATAAATGATTTTTTCATCTTTTTTCTCCTTTTATTATTTTCTTTTATTCTATCAAATTGACATGAAAAAGAAAACACACTTATGCATGTTTTCTAAATAATCGTTTTAGTTTCACTTTTGGATGATTTTCCAAAACATCTATGATTTTTTCATTTAATTCATCTGAAAAAGAAGAATAAATATATTCTACCATAATGGAATCTATTTCATCTGATTTAAATATTGCATGCGTGTAGTGATCATGTCGATTGTTTTCCCGTATTCCATAAAAAAAAGATAAATTACTCTTATTTATTTTGAATTCGTAAATATCATATTCACAGTTATAATCGTAAGAAATAAGCGTAACAGCTAATAGTTCTACTACATTTATTTTTTTAATGCACTCTATTTCATTTACCATTTCAAGTGCACTAGAAATACTTTTTTTAAGTTTATCCGTTTTTTGTACTCCTTTCCATATTTCGGTTACTTCTTCATCACTATAAGGTGACGTGATGTAATCAATTTCCGTTTCTGCTTTACTGTTTTTAATTTTTAACGTAAATACTTCTAACATATCATTTACTTGAATATCTGCAAACCACGTTCCATCTCGCTCTGCGCTTTCATACAGTTCGTCAATTACCAGTTCTAAAATTTCCATTTTTGTCTCTCCTTTTTTCTTTTAGTATAACAAAAAAATGAATCGTTTAGGATTCATTTTTTTGTTTTTCTTGATCTAACTGTTCGCGTAAACGTACGACATATTCGCTAATATCCATTTCTTTTTTTGTTGCTTGAACCATTTTAGGGTTTTTATAATAACGACATTGTTTATCAATAAATGGATTACGGTTATCCGTAATAATAAGAGTGGTTTCATCTGCTAAACGTCGCACTTCATCAGGTGTTAATAATTCACGTTTTTGTTTTGACACGCTGTGTGAAATATTATCTTTTCCAAAAGAAGTAGAAGTGGTATCAATTTCACGGAAACCGACTAATTTTGATGCATATTCAGCACTTTCATAAGCAAGACCAGGTAAGAAGAACTTTGTTTTTAAGTTATCTAATAACGAAACTGCTGCATCATTGTATCGTTGTTTTAACTGATTAATACTTTGAATACCAAGTGATAAACTCATGCTTCTTGAGCGACATGTAGCTGCGATAACATCAATATTAGGAATAAGTCCGATATTCGCAAATTCATCTAATAAGAAATGAACAGGACATCCTCTTCCATCTTCTATTAAATGCCCTAATAATTGTGTATAAAAGGGAGCCATTAAAGGTGCCATTGTCGCTGATTTATGTTCAGGAACGACAATATGTAACACAGTTGGTTGTTTTCGCAATTCTTTTGGATCAATTTCATTTACATTTGTTACTTCTTCAATCATAGGATCTAAAAACATTTGTAAATTCGATGCAAGCACCGTTTTAATACTAGAAGCCGTTTTTTCACTTTCAGCTGATTGCAAAAATACATTAAATTGTTTTTGTGCCGCTTCAGGTCCATCCATCATTAACAGTTTTAACGTATCTAAATCATTTTCAATAATTAAATTTAGTGCATACGTCACACTGTTTTTAGGCGGTTGAAGATCTTTTACAAAAATAAGAAAAGCTGATAAAAGTGGTGTGGACATGTTCGTCCATTCGCTTCCTCCTGCTTTTGTTCCCGTAATGGATTCTACTGCAGCATTTCCGTTTGCAAGTAAAATTTGAGCAAGCTCCCTGATTTCTGATACGCTTCGACAAAGTGCTAACGGGTTATATTTCATTGATTCTTGTTTAAATGGACTAAAAACCAATACTTTTTTACCTTGTGCCAAACTTGTAGCAGCTGTTTTCTCAAACAACTCTCCTTTTGGATCTGATACGACCACACTTGAATTAGGTAAACTTAATAAATTTGGAATAAAGTAAGAAACAGATTTACCAGAACCTGTTGGTCCTACACATACTACATGTTCAAAACTTTTTTTCTCACTTAAACGAAATTGCTGTCCAATAATGAGTCCATCATTTCCTGTAAAACCATTAAACTCATTAATTTTAGCAAAATCAGATGATGCTAAATTGTTGTTTTGTTTTTGAAGAAAATTGCCTCTTTTTGCAACGAGCACGCTAATACCTGCTAACACAACAAGTAATCCAATAGCACTTCCTAAAAAAACAAACCCTGGCGTTGTTTTATTATGAAAAAGTCCGTTTATCATGTCTCCTAATTCTAAATGATAGATGGCACTGGTAATTTTCCATCCTCCAAAAATAGAAAGCAACAAGATTAAAAATAAATAACCTCTCATGAGGTATTTTTTAAGATCCACGCGCGTTCACCTCCGTGTTTACGTTTTACTCCATCTAGAAAAAATTGTCAACTTCTTTCCAGTCATAAAATCTTTTTTTTCTTATATATATACTATAGGGGGAATGGATGTGATTTATTATCAAATTTATAAAGGAAAACAAGAAGAAGTAGCAGATAAAATTTGTTCTTTTTATAACCATCCTGAACGAGAGGTTGTGAATATTATGTATAGCATTGCTTTTGATGATGTTTTTCAAACAGAGCCGCTTCACCACGCAATCGTTTATTTTCAACATAAAAAAAGCAGCTTTTAGCTGCTTTTTTTATGTTGTATGTAAGATGAATCGATATTTTTTTGCTTTTGCCTCTACTGTTTTATCAGAAAATTTCTTTTTCATTGTCACTTTTCCCATTTCAATGCGAAGAATGGATTCTTCTTTCCCATATTCCACTCCAAAACTTTGATAATCTACTTCATTTTTTTTCGATTTTTTCCATAAAAATGCATTGTTTACATCTTCTTTTTCTAAAAACATCGTTTTCACTTCTCCGCTTTCTTTGTTTTCAATGACAAATACAATACCATGGATATCTCCATTTGAAATATAGTAATCTCGTAAAATACGATACTCTTGAAATGACTCTAATGTAAAATCTAAAAACATAAACGACACCCCTTTCTTTTTTCAATTTAGCCATTTTTTAACAAATCCCTATTTAAACTAACGGAATTATCATTGACAAAATTACTCTTTTTAGAGTATTTTTTTCTTTTTTGAAAAAAAATTAAAATCGTAAACCTCTTATACATCGTGCTTTTTTCTGATTTTTTCTTTTTTTAAAAAAATAATTACCAATTTTTGCTAAATGGAAATGAATTCCAGTCGTTTACTATAATGTCAATTAGGAGGTGTATAGTTAATGATTATTAATACTAACGTATCTAGTTTAATCACACGTAATAACTTACGTAAAACAAACGATGCTTTACAAGCTACAATGCAAAAATTGTCTTCTGGTAAACGCATCAATTCTGCTTCAGATGACGCAGCAGGTCTTGCAATTGCAACTCGTATGTCATCTCAAATCACAGGTATGGACACAGCTACCCGTAATGCAAATGATGGTGTTTCATTACTTCAAACAGCTGAAAGTGCAATGGGATCTGTTTCTGATATCCTACAACGTATGCGCGAACTTGCTGTTCAAGCTGATAATGGTACTTACAGTTCAGGAGACAAAACAAACTTACAAGCTGAATTTTCTCAATTAACAAAAGAAATTGATCACATCGCTACAAATACTTCTTTTAACGGAGTGAAATTGTTAGATGGTTCTACAGCTTCTGTAACCTTACATATTTCTGATGCTGCAAGTGATACAATGGGCATTGATCTTCAAAACATGAGCACTGCTTCTTTATCTATCGGTTCTTTAGACATCAGTTCAGATGCTCAAGGTGCATTAACTGCTATCGATACTGCATTAGATACTGTATCTACAGGTCGTGCAACTCTCGGTTCTTACCAAAACCGTTTAGGTTTCACAGTAGATAACTTAAGCACTGCTAGCACAAACTTAACAAGTGCTCGTTCTCGTATTGAAGATGCTGACATGGCTGCCGAAAGCGCTGAAATGACACGCAATAAAATTTTATCTCAATCTTCTATTGCGATGCTTGCTCAAGCGAATCAAAATCCACAGCAAGTTCTTCAATTGCTACAATAGTTTAAAAAACGCTTATTTCGATAAGCGTTTTTTAATTTTTTATTTTTTTTTGATAAACAAAAAAAACGATCCCTTCGAAAAAAAAGAAAAACGAAACTCTTGACAAAATGAAAAAATTAGTATATTTTTTAAAGTTTTTTTTTGTAATTCCGTAACCATATATAGATGATTTAAACATTCTATATTTTTTGGGAGGGAATTAAACAATGATTATCAATACTAATATTTCAAGTTTAGTTACACGCAATTACTTACGTAAAACAAATGACAATTTACAGGATACTATGGAGAAATTATCTTCTGGTAAACGCATCAATAAAGCCGCTGACGATGCTGCAGGTCTTGCAATTGCAACTCGTATGACAACTCAAGTAACAGGTATGAATGTAGCAACACGCAATGCAAATGATGGTATTTCTTTAATTCAAACAGCTGAAAGTGCAATGGGTTCAATCGCTGACATTTTACAACGTATGCGTGAACTTGCTGTACAAGCAGACAATGGAACATATAGCACAAGTGATAAAACATCTTTACAAGCTGAAATGGATGCATTAGTAAAAGAAATCGATCATATTTCTACAACAACAAACTTCAATGGTATTTCTTTACTAGATGGTTCTAGTTCAACTGTAACTTTACATATTTCAGATCTTTCTACTGATACGTTAACAATTGGATTAAACGACGTACAACCTAGCACACTTGGTTTTGGTGACGGAACGAACACAATCTATTTAAATGCTTTAGATATTACTTCAGCTACTGGTACGTTAACTGGTTCTGATAGTTCTGCTCAAGATGCAATCAAAGCAATCGACGGCGCATTAGAACAAATTTCTTCTAAACGTGCTGACCTTGGTGCGATGCAAAACCGTTTAAACTTTACAATTGATAACCTTTCTGTTGCAAGTCAAAACACAACAAGCGCTCGTTCTCGTATCGAAGACGCTGATATGGCTGCAGAAAGCTCCGAAATGACTCGTAACAAAATTTTAACTCAATCTTCTATCGCAATGCTTGCGCAAGCGAACCAAAATCCTCAACAAATCATGCAGTTACTACAAGGTAACTAATTAAAAAAAGAGACATAGTTTGATATGTCTCTTTTTTTATTAAACTTCTTTTCGATCTCTACCGTAATGTATAGTAGTTTAATTACGTACAAGGAGGGAAAACGAAATGATTATTAATACCAATGTATCCAGTATGGTTACACGAAATTACTTACGACAAACAAATGATGCGCTCGCTTCCACCATGGAAAAACTTTCTTCAGGTAGTCGCATCAATAAAGCGTCTGATGATGCTGCAGGGCTTTCTATTGCTACTCGCATGACCGCTCAAATTAGCGGTATGTCTTTTGCTTCTCGTAATGCCAATGATGGTATTTCTTTAATTCAAACAGCAGAAAGCGCCATGGGTTCTCTATCAGATATTTTACAACGTATGCGCGAATTAACATTACAAGCAGATAACGGAACGTATAATGCCGAAAACAAAACATCCATTCAAAATGAAATCGGTGCACTTGTAAAAGAAATGGAACATATTGCTGATTATACAAATTTTAATGGGATTAATTTGTTAAATGTCAACGATAGCATCACGTTACATGTTTCAGATCTCGCAACAGATACCATCAGCGTTACCTTAAGGGATGTTCAAACAAGCACGCTTGGATTTGGAGATGGAACCAATACGCTTTATTTAAATGCATTAGATGTAACGGCTACTTCAGGAACTTTAAGCGGATCAACAAGTGGTGCTCAAGACGCATTGAAAATAATTGACGGTGCATTAGAACAATTATCAAACAAACGTTCAGAATTAGGCGCCCTGCAAAATCGTCTATCTTTTACAGTTGATAATTTAGCAGTGTTTAGTCAAAACACAACATCTTCTCGCAGTCGAATCCAAGATGCAGACATGGCACAAGAAAGTTCTGAAATGACTCGTAACAAAATTTTAACGCAATCTTCTATTGCGATGCTTGCACAATCAAATCAAAATCCACAGCAAATTATGCAACTTCTTCAAAATTAAGAAAAATTTTCCAGTTATTCCTTCGTTATTTTCCTTGAAATGACGGCGTTTTAGGAGCTGGAAATCATTGACAATTAAAAAAGATTGAATTATTTTCTAACGATATTCCATAATTTTCCGTAACACTTATTAGACGAAATAAAAAAACTTTTATAATGGGAGGGAATTAAACAATGATTATTAACACTAACGTATCAAGTTTAGTTACACGTAACTACTTACGCAAAACAAATGACGATTTACAAGCTACTATGGAGAAATTATCTTCTGGTAAACGTATCAACAAAGCGGCAGATGACGCTGCAGGTCTTGCGATTTCAACTCGTATGACAACTCAAATCACTGGTATGAATACTGCTACTCGTAATGCAAATGACGGTGTATCTTTAATTCAAACTGCTGAAAGCGCAATGGGTTCAATTTCTGATATCCTACAACGTATGCGTGAGCTTGCTGTACAAGCAGACAATGGAACTTACAGTGCAAGTGATAAAACTTCTTTAAAATCTGAAATGGACGCATTAGTAAAAGAAATCGATCACATTTCTTCAACTACTAACTTCAACGGAATTAATTTACTAGATGGTTCAAATGCAGCGATCACATTACATATCTCTGATCTTGCTACTGATACTCTAACTGTAGGATTAAACGATGTTCAATCTAATACACTTGGTTTTGGTGACGGAACTGCTACATTAAACCTTGATGCATTAGATATCACTTCTGCAACTGGTACATTAACTGGTTCTACTAGTGGTGCTCAAGATGCAATCCAAGCAATCGATGGAGCGTTAAACCAAATTTCTGGTTATCGTGCTGACCTTGGTGCTATGCAAAACCGCTTAAACTTCACTGTAGATAACTTAGCTGTTGCAAACCAAAACACAACTTCTGCTCGTTCTCGTATCGAAGATGCTGATATGGCTGCAGAAAGTTCTGAAATGACTCGTAACAAAATTTTAACTCAATCTTCAATTGCAATGTTAGCACAAGCTAACCAAAATCCTCAACAAATCATGCAATTGCTACAAGGTTAATAACAAAAAAAGATCACTTCGGTGGTCTTTTTTTATGGTATAATAAGGAAAGTAAAAGAAGAAAGGAAGATGGCATAATGAATACGGAACTGTTTAAGGAAATGATGAAAGATTTTTCAAACCGTGTGCAGGAACAGGTATTTACGCACATTTCAAAAGAGGATTGGGGAATTTTGCTTGAAAATGAGGATTATGTTAATTTTGGGTATAAACCTCATTTAACGTATCAGCAACGACGAGATGAAAGTGTAAAACATTCTAAAAGCCTTATTTTGTTTACGGCAACGTTTAAAGATAATGTCGTATCGTTTTATGTAACGTATCAAAACCATTTTGAAAATCAATTAAATGAAGCGTTTTATGACTTACTTCTTTCATTTTTTAAAGAGTCTAACGAAAATTGTTTTTTAAATCTTATCCATGGTTACGGTCCTACGTATGCACGTAAAAAAAGAATCAACACTTTTTTACCAATTGGAGAACAAGCAGAAGAAATGGTTCACTTATTGGAGTATGTAAAAGAAAAAGGAATGAATGTTTATTTTTGGAATCGTATTCAAGTAGAAACGCCTTATCATAGCAATCGTAAACAATTTGACGTAACAGCTGTGTTTAAAGAAAAGCCATTCCTTTGTTTTAAACCGTTTAATCCAATTCAAGGAACTTCTATTTTTATATCTTCCAAAGAAGATATCGATGCTTTTTGCACAAAAGTAGAAGAAAAAAATAAACTTATTACGCACTACCAATCTTCTTTAGAAAAAACCATTAAAAATATTGATATTACCGCTTTTTATGATGCAAAAGCAGGTTATATGGTGATTTATAATGAACGTATTCCGTTTCATATTCAAGAAATTGTAGATAAAAAAGGCATTGTTCGATATAAAATTCGTTTTCATCAAACCTATAACCAAGGAAAAGAGTTAGAAAAAGTATTTAAAAAAGTGGAAACAAAAGCACTGGATTATGTAAAGAAAAACCGCGTAAAAGCGGCTTTAAAAGGCAATGCTTATGAAGTGTTTCATAAATTCTTTCATAAAATAAATGGATTTAATCCAAAAACCGTTACGTATGATTCAACATTTGAAACGTCTTTTTCCGAAAAAGAGTTTAACGATGCGTTAAAACAAGTGATTGAAAAGGAAACCATTGAGTTAGATCGCGCGTATGTGACCTATTTTCAATATTATCTAAAAAGCGAAAAAAGACGAAATGTGATTAAAAGTGCTAAAAAAGTCGGAAACCTTTATGCTTTTACAAGCGCTACAAAACTATTTGTTTTAACGGAAGAAGAATTTGAGACTCTCTCTATTTCTATTTCATCTATTAAAAAACCAGACAAACAAAAAGCACAAGAGTTGGAAACATGGAAGTCATCCCTATTTTCAACACCTGTTTTGAACTAATCAGTTTTGATTAGTTCTTTTTTTTAAAAAAAGTTGTTGCTTTTTCTAAAAAACGTGCTATGGTCCCTTTCAGAAGCAAGGAAAGGAGATGTTTAGTACATGATTTATCAAACAATTTTTGCTAAAGATGCAAAACAAGCGATTCAGCTTGTTCATAATGCACGTGTGAATTTAGGGTTATCTCGTTCAACCATCGTTGTTCCATTTACAAATAAAGAGGAGATTCCCACGTTCGTGAATACATTGAATCATGATCATAAATATAAAATCACTTATGAAGAAGATCATTTTGTGATTGATCCGTTAAAAAAGTAAGAGAAAAAGCTTAGAAAGGCTTTTCTTTTTTTATGTAAAAATGCTATACTATCTTTAATATAAGTGCAAAGGAGAACCCGTTATGTTACAAACTATTGTTGAAGAATTTTCTACTCGTATTTTTGATCAATTTTATGCTCACCAATTACCTGATGATGTAACAAAAGAAGATTGGAGTATTCGCTTGCCTCATAAAACAAGTGCGTTATTTGGATTTCATCCTCATTTATTAGGCAAAGATCTTCAAGCAGATGAAAACGATCGTGCTTTATTTATGTTAGTATGGAATGAATTTGATCATATTTTATATTTAAACATGGAACGTTATAATCCAAACGATATTTCTATTTTCCCCATTATTTATCAAGAACTAAAAAACTATTTAAATGAAAAAGAAATTGATTGTTTAGTAAGTGTATTTTGTTATGAGCACTACGAAGATATTCAAGATATGATGAATTCAATTCCTCTTTCTTATACAGGTGTACATAGCCAAAAAGTATATGAAATGCTTGAAAAATTCCCTATGTTCAAAGGCGAAATTCCTGTTCTTCAAATTGGATTTGACGGCATTCAGTACAACGATTGGCAAAGCAAGCAATTTCAATTAAAAGTAGATATGAAAAAAGCCACTCTTTCCATTTCAGATGTTTCTGGCGCTGTGATTAGTCACGTAAAAGAAGCGAAAGAAGCGGAGAAATTTATTAAAAAATATATTTCATAAGAGCCCTTTTGGGCTCTTTTTTATGGTATAATAAAAGAAAGAAAGGGGTTTTGTGTATGAATTCCATTACTGAGTTTAAAGAGTTAGTTGAAGAATTTTCTTTGCGTGTCCATCAACAATTTTTCTCTCATATTCCTTCTTATAATTGGAGCACTACTTCAAGTCATGGATCAAATTATGTGTATTTCGGATTCGAACCTCATGATTCATGGAGACATAATAACATTGTTTTTTGTTTAACATATGATCAAAATAATCAAATTATTAGCTTCGACGTTCAACGAAAGCAACCAAAAGATGAAACAGCAATTGAACAAACGAAACAAGCATTTATTGCTTTTTTTCGTGAAAAAAACATTCGAGGATTTCTTCGTTCCATTCGTTGTTTTTCTATCGACAACTTAATACCTTTACATACGGAATATGCTGGATTATTAGAGATTATGAATGTATTAATTGATCAAAAAAAAACCTATTACTCTTTTTCAATCTATCAAGCAAAACATCTTCATTATCATTTTCAACTTGACATTCAAAACATGTGTATTCGCGTACTGATTGGAAATGAAGCTGCAGGAACAATTTCATCAAAAGAGGAAGCGTTACTTTTCCATCAGCGCATAGAAGATGAAGTCGAACAAATGAAAAAAGCAGAAGAAAAAATCATTGCTGCGATTGAACAGTTCGACAAAACATTTTATTATACGAATCAAGAATTTTATTTGTTTAATGAACGTGTTTCTTTTCAAATCCATAAAACATTTCAAAACGGAAAAGAACGTTTTCGTTCTCGATTTGGCACTTCTTATAATCAAAATTTAAAACTTGAAAAATTAGCTGAAATTGTTGAGAAAAAAGCGTTAACTCTTTTAAAGAAAAAACGAGTAAAAGCTGTACTTAGCGGAAAAACAATCGATGTGTTTCCAAAATTAATGTTCAAACTTCACGGAAAACACATGGAACGTTTTTCATGGCGTTTTGAAGTAGAATCTTCTCTAACAAAAGATGCATTAAATGAGTTCGTTTTTCCAAAAATCAATGATTATAAAATTGAAAAATTGGACAAGAATTATCTTGATTATTTCCGTTTTCACCTACGTATGAAAAAGAAAGGTCATCGAATCGATCAAGTATATCGATTTGCAGATTTATATATTTTATTATCTCCTTCTAAACACTTCTTTTTAACAGAAGAAGAATTCCTTGCAATGGATTTATCCCTTCACAAATGGCGTAAAAAAGAAGATAAAGAACGAATTTGTGAACTAGAATCATGGAAAGAAAAAACCTTCGTTTCTATTTAAAACGAAGGTTTTTTCTGTGGTACAATTACGATATGGAAAAATAGAAAGGAATGATTGTATGTTTCAAAAAATGTTAGATGAATTAATAAAAACATTTCCAAAAGGAAAATGGGAAAGCGAGACTGTTCATATACCTCCTACTCATTTTTACGATGAATTTGACACAAAATATTTTTTTGAAAACAAAACATTAGGCTACAATATTGTGTTTTTGAAAAGACGTTATCAGCATATTTATCAACTTTCTCATTCATACAAAACACCATTTCATCAAATAAAGCCTATTCTTTTCTCTTGTTTAGAACGAGAAGCATACGATCTTATCTGTTATGAATTTAAAAAAAATAAACCTATCTTTTATTCTTTTGGAAAAAAAAGTAATTTAATGAACGGACTATTCAATAGTCTTGGTTCTATTTCTTTATCAGGAAATGGTGATATTTATTGGAATCATTGTCGTTTGCCTTATGTGTTAAATTTTTCTTATTTATACGGAGAATGTTCCATCGAAAAAAAGCAAAAAGGCGAAATAGTAGAAAAATACACTATTCAAACGTTCGAAGATGTCCAAACTTTTCTTTCTACGATCGAGAAAGAAAAACAAGAATTAGTAGAAAAAGAACAAGTGTTCTTACCTTTTATTCAGTCCTATGATGCAACTGCTTACTTTAAAGAAGAAACGCAAACGTATTATATTTTTGGTCAGAGCTATAAAATCTATCTGAAAAAAGAAGATTATGGCTACCAAGGTCGTATGGACGGGAAAAAGATAAACGGTTATACACTTGATGAAATCGTCGAAAAAATGAAGCAATCCATTCAACAACTAATCATAAAAAATCGAACTAAAGCGGTATTAGAAGGGAAAACGTTGCGATTTACTCCACGTTTCTTACAGCATATTTTAGAAAAAAGAGTCTCTTGTTATCGATATGAACGATATATCGATTCTTCTTTTACAGAAAATGAGTTAAACAATTGGTTAAAAGACCATATTACCAACTGTGAAAAAGTGTTATTATCGAAAGAAGAACTTTCATCGATTCAAACATTCTTTAAAGAACGTTTAAATAAACGACATAAGTTAAAGACGGGGTATCGTTATGGCAAACTTTTTGTTTTAGTATCAGGAACAAAAGTTCACGTATTAAAACCCGAAGAATTAAAAAAAGAAGCTTCTTAACGAAGCTTCTTTTATTCTTGAACATTGATTGTTAATTCAATGTTTTTACCATTTATTTTTCCTTTTAACACCGTTGTTCCTTTTTTCAATGCTTTAATACTGTAATGATCTCCTTCTACACGTGTTAATTCTACAATTCCATCTTGATTGTTCGTAAGAATGGCTAAATCTGAGTAATTATAGGTTTTATTTTCTGATAGATTTTTAGCTTTTATTTCTACATTGGTTACAGCATTTACTTTGGTAGTTAAAAAGTCATTTTCTATCGTTTTATTGTTCACATTAAACGTGTATTTCATTGATGGGATTTTCACATAATAAATTTTTCCTTCTTCATCTTCGTCATCCGCATCTTTTTCTTTAATTCCGTTAAATTTTACTCGTATTTTTGTATCTCCTTCTCCTACTTTTTGAATGATCAAACAATTTTCTACACACTGTTTAATGGAAATTAGTCCTGATTTTTCAGGTTCTACGGTCACTTGTTTAGAAATGTTTGCGCCGTTATTGGCATAAAAACGAATGGTGTTACTTCCTGTTGATAAATCAATTTGATTTGATTTTGTTTGATTTCCTACTTCCATGTAAAAATCTGTTAGCGCTTTTCCTTTTTTTGCATCATATGATTTTTGATCAAGGCGAATGACATCTCCGTATGCAATATTTCCATTAGATTTTGTATAAATAGCTTGGTCAACAATCGGTTTTTCACTGATATAATTTTTCCCTGTTTGTGATTTATATAATCCTTTATACGTTGTTAAGACATCTACGATATTTCCATCAACAGGATATCGAATATATGATCGCTCGCGTATGATTTTTTCAATCGCTTCAATGGTTGCACTTGTATCAGTTGAAGTACGTGCATACTTGCTTTTCTTTTCTTTATAATTTTTTATTTTTTCGTCAATGATTTGTTTATAAAAAGCATCCAATGTATCAAAACTTACATTTTTCAAAAATTTACGTTCGCTTTGATCCATGTAATCAAAATAAGGTGCTTTAATATAGTCCCAGTAAATATTTTCTAAAGCTAAACCATTTTTAACGGATGCATTATGCATGTCTTCTTTTGCTCGAATGACTTCTAATAATCCCGTCATACCATATTCTTTGTAATAGGCTTGCAACTGCTTATTTGTTTGTTCTGTTTTCTCCTCTGCAGTTTGAGTTGTCGATGACTTGTTACTTTCTTTTGTTTTTTGTTCTTTTTTAGGTGTTTTCTCTACATTATTTCTTTCACCTGCTTTCGGTTTTGTTAAAAAATAAAACGCGCCGACTGCAGCAATTAAACAAAAAATAAGAAAGAAAAGAAATGTCACAAAAAATGGCTTTTTATTTTTTTTGTTTTCGTTTTTGGTTTCAATTCCCCAATTGCGTTTTTTTCTCATTTTACTTCCTCCCTTTTCTATATATTTCTACATCAAAAGTTAAATTTTTCAAAGTTTAACAGCTTTTTTTGTTATAATGAAAAAGAAATGATATTTTTTAACAAAAAAGGAGAATGTTTATGCTAACAACAGAGCAAATGGAAAAATTCCGAAAAGAATTGGAACAACAATATCCAAAAGGAGTATGGGAAGCATTTGAACAAACATATGAAAATAGAAGAGATTATTTTCTTAAAAAAGCGATGAATTTTAAAAATCCACTTCTTTCAATGTATCTTTTTACGCGTCTGTTGTCTAAAAATCCTCTCATTCATGTAGAAGTGATGGGCGAAAAACAAAAAAAATTGTATTATAGCATACATGCTTTTTTTGAAAAAGAACATGTAGAAGCTTTATTCTATTCTCATTACGATTCTTATCCTTTATTACAAGCGACAGGGAGTAAAAGCCTAGAAATTAAAAAAATACTCGAACAATTTGATGGTTTTAGTGTTTATCATAATGGACAAATTATAAAAAATGAAAAACGATTTGATTTTGATTGGTCTTTTTCTATCGATCCTTCTTATCATTTTGTAACTGCCATGAAAAAACGAAACGGCGTCATTATCGAAAAAAAGAAACTTACTTCTGTTCAAAAAACCATAGAATATTTAGAACCTTTACTATCAGCAAGTGAAAAAATGAAAGAAATAGAAAATTCATTTCTTCCTTTTATTCGAAAATACGATCCAACAGTTTATATGAAAGAAGATCAATTGCTTTGCTTTATTTACGGAAATTCATTTGCTTTATATATCAAACAAACTGTAACCAAAAAAGGAGAAATTGTATATAAAGGTCGTGTAGGAACAAAGTATGTACAAAGTAAGGATTTATCCATTGTTCGAGAAAAAATGGAAAAAGAAATTATGAATTATATTACAAAACATCGTGTAAAAGCTGCTATTGCAGGAAAAAGCAATCAATTTCTTTCTCGGTTTATTTATCATTTGATACAAAAACAAACGATCGATCCTTCTTTTGAAAAATGGTTTGATACAACTCTTACAGAAGATCATTTGAATCGTTATTTAAAAGAACATATCGACAGTACAATGAAAATTCCTTTATCAAACGACGAGATCGAATATTACCAACAACAATTTAAGAAACAGGGAAAACGACGTAAAATCAAAACAGGATATCAATATGGTAAGTTTATCGTTTTAATTAGTGGAACGAAAATTCATTTATTCCCAGAAAAAAACATTGCTTAAGCAATGTTTTTTTAAAAGAAAAGGATAGTCAAAAAAGAAAAGTCTTTAAAAGGAGGTGAATCCTGGTTATTAATATGATCAGGAAAACCATGAATAAAAAATGGATTCAAGTTGGATACGGTATTGGCATGACACTTATTTTAACGGGCATACTTTACTTTTTTGCATCAAACTGGCAAGGATTCGAACGACATACAAAGCTCTTCTTAAGCGGAGGTATCACGTTACTTTTTTACGTAAGTGTTTTTCTTTTTTCTACTTATTTTCGTCATCAAAAGTTTTTTATTCGAACACTTTGGATAGCTGCTTCTATTTCATTTGGATTATCACTTGCGTTAATTGGTCAGTTATATAACTCGCACGCGGATCATTATTTACTTTTTCTTGTTTGGTTAATTCCTACTCTATCACTAAGTATTTTTATTCGTCATCAGTCTTTTTACATATTAAGTTATAGTTTGTTTCATTTAAGTGTTTATTTTTATTTCTTTTCATCTTCTTCTTTTGGAGTCGTAGGAAAAGAATCTCTCTTTTTTCTTTATGGAATAATAGGGGTAATCAATCTTGGATTATTTTATTGTTTTAAACGAAAATGGATGGTTTCTTCCGTTTTGATGTATGTTTCACTGACTTTTTCTCATCTGTTATTTATTTTAATGACGATTTCAGATACTTTTGGACTATGGGGACTTATTGGTAACATCGGTTATCTTTTTCTATTCGTTAGTCAATTTTATTTCTATTATAAAAAAGAACATCATATCAAAATTCTTTCATTATTAAGCGTTTTGGCTGCTTTGTTTTTATTACTCAAAGGAATTGAATTAGTAGATGAATTTTTTGCTTTAGGATTTTTATTTTTACTACTGTTTATTGTTTCTTTATTGTTATTCGGCGGAATTAAATTAACAAATCTATTAAAAAAACATAACGGTCATTCACGATTAAAACATATGATGATCGCTTCCATTACCTTTCTTTGCAGCATTTTATTAACGATAGCTATCATTGGTATTATTTCGTTAATCATGGGGGATATTGCCTACTTTATTTTATTTCTATTCGCTATTGCTTTTTTATTGATACCTGCCTTTCTTTATGATGGTTGGAATAGTACCCTTCGATTTACGTTAATTACAACAGGTTATTTAATTGCTGTTTGTGCAACTGTTTTTGATTCATCCTATCTACTTTATTATCTTGTTTTATTCGCTGTACTACTTTTCGGTTATTTTAAATTATCTTCCAGTGGAATGAAAGTATTGCAATATATGTTATTCAATGGACTATTGGTTATGTTTTTATTCACTCATGTAACGGACAAAGAAAAAATAGTTATAGGTATTTTAGGAATAATAAATGCCCTTATTAGTAGTAAATCATTTTCATATCGACCTCGTTCCATCCAACAAACTTCTTTTGTACTTTTTATGAGCAGTTTTTTTATCATGACGCGGTTTGATTTCAATTCACTTGTTTACCTTTTAATTATAAATGTTATGTTCTTTTTTACACTTTTTACTTTATTATTTATTGAAAGTAAAAAGAAAAGAAAAACAGAATTCTGGAGTTCCATAGGATTTGGAATGATGTATCTTTGTGCTCTTTATTATGATTATGCATGGAATTTATTTAATAAATCTTTTGTTTTTATGATTGTCGGTATTTTGTTATTTATCGTTTCATTTTATTTTGATGAACATAAAAAACAAACAAAACAACCGTTGTTCACTCGAAAAAATACGGTTATTCTTTTCGTCGTATTCCTTCAATTTGGTATAATCGGTACACAAATTGGCAGAAATGAACATTTACTTCAAACAGGAACAAAAATTAATCTTTCATTAATGCCAGTTGATCCTCGTTCACTTATGCAAGGAGATTATGTTCAATTAAATTATGAAATTTCTCGCATCGATGAACTTCAATATCATGAGTTTAAACCAAAAGAACACATCAAAGTTGTTTTACGTGCCAATGAAAAGGGAATATATGAATATAGCGGTTATTATTTTGCAAAAGATCATTGGAATAAATCTTATAAAAAAGAACCTGGTGATGTGATCATCAATGGAAAAAGCGATGGATGGAAGTCGGTTTCATATGGAATTGAACATTATTTCATTCCTGAAAAAACAGGGCAAGAAATAGAGAGGAAAACAAAATATGCAACCGTTCGCGTGTCTAAAAACGGAAATGCGATTATTATTTCTCTTTCACCTCGCCTTGAGTGAGGTTTTTTTCTATGTTTTTTTTGCTTTATGGTACAATAATAGTAAATGGATGAAAGAGAGGAATTAAGATGAATCAAGAACGTTTTAAAGAATTAATTAACGAGTATGTGGTACGTGTACAATCTATTAACAAAACCGATCACTATGTAGCTTCCTTTATTTCTTATGCCCATAGCCTTCATGCTACCATTTCTTATGATAAAGGAGATCCTAAGGTAACCGCGGATTATCGAAATCGAATTGTTACATTTGCTTGGAATAAAGATTCGCACAAACAACAAGATTGTTTAGACGTGTATTTTACAACATTTCATTCTTTAAAGAGCGAAGAAGTTTCTTATTGGATTGAACAAATAAAAGTTCTTCTTACTGAAGAAAAACATTCGTGTTTTGTTTTATTTAATCAGCATATTTATAAAACATTTCACGGAACATTTCCATTTGTTTCGGTACATTTCCCTGCTATTCCAATCGGACCGTTAGCAGAGGAAGTGACAAAATTAATTCAGTATAAAGAGATTACACCTTTTTATAGCGATCATAAGAGCACCTTGTTTCCGCGTTTACAAAGCACTTTCTTTAAACCTATTCTGCAAGAAAAACCTTATCTTGAATTGTTTTGTTATTCATCGGGAAAACCAGAAAAAGTAGGAGAAATTCATTCCACTTCTGATTGGGATCAGTTTATTGAACACTCCCTTGCTGAATCAGAAAAATTAAAAAAAGCAGAAGACGAGATTTTTTCTATTATCAAACGTTATGCACCAAATTCATTTAAAGAAAAATTTCATATTCGTGTGTTCGAACAACAAATTTCGTTATCATTTGAACGTTCGTTTCAAGGTGGTAAAATGAAATATATAGCACATACACCATCAGGCAAACGAGTGAATTTAAAACTCGAAAAATTGTTGGAAAAAGTAAAAAAAGAAACAGAAACCTATTTAAAAAAACATCGTGTTAAAGCCGTTGTAGCAGGGAAAACCAATGATCATATTTACGCTTTTTGGAAAAAAATTTATGGTTGGTCCCCTGATATCATTGATTTTGATTACTGTTTTATTAGTTCTTTTTCAAAAGAAGAGTTTAATGAACATTTAAAACAAATGGTTCATCAAGTAGAAAAAAAAGAACTAGACCGAGAGTATGCTGTTTATTTTAAATATTATTTACGTACTCAAAAGATTCGACGCAAAATCACTCGTTCATACGAATTCGGAGACTTACTTGTGTTCGACTCACCTTCTAAAGTTTTTGTTTATAAAAAAGATGAATTTATGACATTTGATCTTCACCAACATCCTTGGAAAAAGAAAGAAGATAAACAACAAGTAGAAACATTAATAACATGGAAAAAGAACCTTTTATAAAGGTTCTTTTTTAGATAATTCTCGCGTTTTTGATTTTAATTTTTCAACATCTTTTGTAATTTGATAAATCGTTCGGTCTTGTTTGTCCATTGCATCTTTTACTTCTTCTACTCCTTGCACATTGTAACGAGAAATGGAAGCTATTTTTCCGATTTCTCGAATAATTTCTTCTGATAACTCTTTTAATTCGTTTGTTTCATTATCAATTAAAATAGATTGCTCAATAATATCTTCGCTATTGCCGATAACTTCTTTAAACTCTTCCATTAATTGAATGATTGATTGTTCACTTTCTTCGATGGAATATTTGCTTTTTTTTACGCCTTTTATTGCGACTTTCGTCGTATTTCGCAGTGATTGAATAATCGCATCAATTTCTTGCGAATAGTGTGAAGATTGAACGGCTAATTTTTTTACTTCATCCGCGACAACACCAAAACCTTTTCCGTGTTCTCCAGCACGTGCTGCTTCAATACTTGCATTTAACGCCAAAATATTGGTTTGTGACGATAATTCTCCTAGTACTTTTGTAATTTTTTCTACTTCTTCTCCTTTTTTATTAAGTTCATCCATAATTGAAATCGTACTGAATACTGTTTTTTCAACTTCTTTTGTGTGTTCGCGTAACGTTGTAATATGTTCATTATTTTTTTCTGTTATTTGTTTTGTTTTAAGTGATAGTGTTTTATTTTCTTTTGAATAATGATAAACCGATGAAATATGTTGATTATGTTCAGTTATACGCTTATATATATCTTCAATTTCTTTTATTTGTTGCTGTGATTGTTTCAACATTTCTTCAAATGAATGGATATTTTCGTGTGAAATTTGTTGAGCTGAAAATACATTTTCGTTTAATTCTTCATTGAAAATTTGGAAGGCAGCAACAGAATGTTGCAATAAATGAAGATTTTTTTCAGCTTCTTCTTCTCTTTCTATCGCTAATTTTTCATTTTTTTCAGCGATTGTCCGTATTTTTTCGCTAAAAATAGCTTGAACCATGATGCAAAAGCCCATTGAAGCAAATACAAATACGACATACATGATTTGTCTTTCTTCAGGTAAAAAAGAAAAAATTTCAGGGTTTTTAAACGCAAAAAAAGTCGTAATTCCACACACGTAAACAGTGGATAATAAAATAGCTTTCCATTCTTGGTATAATGCTGAATAGGCTAGTATGTATAAAAGAAATAAAATAAAAATAAAGTTTGGTTCTTTCCATAAAAATGTAATGGCACTATAGGCTTGTACAGTTAAAATAACATACATGGTGCCAACAATAAATAGCTTCTTTTTAATCAATATGGTTAGAATCGCAATGAATATAATACTTCCAATCGCAAAAGATACCACTTGTTCATAGTCATGTTGAAAAAATCCAACAACTATTAAAAAAAGGGATGCGACAGAGATGATCCGTAACATTAAATTATTTCTTTTATGGATGATTTGAATTTTTCTATCCATAATGTTATGTTCCTCCTCTTTCCCCCATCTTAATCAAATTGATGAAATTGTCACTTTTTTTAAGAATTTTTTTGTGAAGAAGTGGTTAAAGGAAAAATATGGTATCATGTCGAATTTATTATTCGAGGTGACGTTATGTTTGAACAAATTGCACAATTAATTAAAACATCCAACCATGTAGTTGTGTTTACAGGTGCAGGAATGAGTACCGAATCAGGAATTCCAGATTTTCGTGGTGCTAAAGGTATTTGGAAAGATAAAAATCCTGCTAAGCTTGCAAGCACTTTTGCTCTTCGTTGGAATAAAAAAGAGTTTTATGAATTTTATAAGCTTAGAATTCAACATCTTTTAGAGGCAGCTCCCCATAACGGACATGCTCTTTTAGCCCAATGGGAACAAAACAATTGGATTAAGCATATTATTACGCAAAATGTAGATGGATTTCATCAAGAAGCAGGAAGTGCGCATGTATCAGAATTGCACGGGACCATTTCTTCTTTACACTGCATTAAATGTAAAAAAGCTTATCCAGCAAATGTTTATCTACAGGAAAACGGGAATAAGTGTTCGTGTAAAGGGTTTATTCGACCGAACGTTGTGTTATTTGGAGAGTCTCTTCCAAAAGAGGCAGTTGAAAAAGCGGAAGAACAAACGTTATTAGCGGATTGTTTTATTGTTCTTGGTTCTTCTTTGCAAGTTTCTCCTGCCAATAAATATCCAAAAGAAGCACAGCAAAATGGAGCAAAATTGATTTTAATTAATCAAGATCCAACCATTATGGATCATTATTTCGATCATGTTGTAAACGATGTTTCAATAGGAGAAGCACTTACGATTATTGATTCGTATTTAAAAAAAGCATAATAGATTTCTATTATGCTTTTTTTACTTTCCAAACCATACCGTAAGATCCTTTGAAATCAGGTTTTCCTAACATTTTAATGGTTTTTTTCATAGATAGATATTCAATACTTGGCGTTGAATTTTTGCTTAAATACGAAATAATAATGTATTCTGGTTGATCATACTTTACTACTTCTTTTAAATATGTTCCTCCGTAAGTCAAGGCATTATACCCTCGTTCAAACTCGTTCCAATTATGTATTTTTTTTGCCTTTTTTACAATATATGGATCAAATCTAGCATCCATCAAGACACTACCACCTCGATAAATGACATATCCCGCTTGCATATAATCCGTTAATACTTTTGGCGCTTCTTTTCCTTTATGATCATTTAAAATATACGCCATTTCTTTTACAGGGTATTTTTCTTTATCTATTTTTACACCTATTACTATATTGTGAATTGTCAGTATTAAAATACCAACAAAAGAAAGAATAAATGTCCATTTTTTTGTTAATTCATATGAAAATTCTTGTTTGTATTTTGTTGCGACAAACTCTCCGAATGATGGCAAGAAATAAGGTAAAAATAGTAAAATAAACTTTTGCGAATAATAACCTGCAATTCCTAAGTATAAAATAGCAAGTACACTAAGTACTCGGAAAAGACTTTTGGATACAGAAAAATAAGCAACAACTAAAAAGAGTACAACTAGTAAATAGGAAAATAAATCATTTGAAAAAGAAATAGGTTGAAATGAAATTAACTTTTCTTTATATTCTCCTACTTGTGACGTATAAAAAATTCCTTTTATTCCCGCTGGATTTGCTATTCCTCCAATAGCAATCCCAATTGTCAAGTAAATATGTTTAATCTTAATTTTTTTTGTATAAAGCAAATCCATTATATTTAGCACATACAAAATAAATGCAACCAACCAAACGCCTGAATGAAAGTTAGACAGTAATAATGATAAGAAACTTATCCCAAAAACCAATTTCCACGATGGATTTAAATTAAATCGTCTCATTCCAATAAAAAACCAAAGAATGAGTACGGTAGATACTGCCATAGGCTTAAAAGAAAACGTACCAATGAATAAATAAAGTGAAATAAATACATTTAATAAAAAGAAATTTGATACAGAAGATGTGACATTCAATTCTTTTTTCGATACATTCATTAACACAAATAATCCATATAGTAATAAACCGAGCAGTCCTCCCCAAAAAATAAAAACGGCATTCCATCCACCTAAAGAGTGAAGCCCTGCAAGTAAAAATTGAAAAGCTGTTTCATGTGCCACATAGGGAAGATGTTCATAAAAAGAAAAAATAGCGGTATGAACAATGCTCTTTTGTTCAATCATTTTCTCTCCTATACGTAAATGCCACAAAGGATCACTGTCAATAATCGGATTATACATCATACTTGTTAGATAAAACAAACTCATCGTCACAATAGCTATAATCCCATAAATAAATAATTGCATTTGTTTTTTCATTCCATCACCTCTTTTATTTTTTTACGGCAATTCATCTGTTAAATTGAATCATTTTCTTGAATAAACGTTTTTTTTTCGTTAGTGTGTGAGAAGAGGAGGTGTCTTATGAAAGTAACTCGCGTAGCGTGGCTTTTATTTAAACAATTACGTCCTAGACAATGGACAAAAAATGGATTACTTTTTGCTGCTTTAATTTTTTCATTTCAATTTACTCATTTTCATGAATTACTTCTAGTGACAATTGGATTTTTTCTTTTCTCTTTTGTATCAGGGTGTGTGTATATTTTAAATGATTTTTTTGATCGAGAAGCAGATCGTTTACATCCACAAAAAAAATATCGACCTATCGCTTCTGGTGAATTAAATGCTTACTTAGCATTATGGTTTGGACTTATTCTTTTTTGTTTCTCTCTTTTTATTGCTTTTTATCTGAACCCACTTTTTTGTTTAATACTGGGAGCTTATGCTATATTAAATGTTTTTTATTCCTTTAAGCTAAAACATATTGTCATTATCGACGTGATGATCATTGCTTCAGGTTTTGTTTTTAGAGCTTTATCTGGTGCTGTTCTTATTCATGTTTCAATTACATCTTGGTTCTTTTTATGTACCATGCTTCTTTCACTTTTTTTAGCTATTAGCAAAAGAAGACATGAAGTATCACTGTTGAAAGATACTAAAAGTACTCATCGTAAAGTGTTAGCTAATTATTCATTACCTTTACTTGATCAAATGAACATGATTGTCACAAGTTCTACTTTAATTACATATTCGTTATTTACTTTTTTTTCAGGCTATACAACTTATTTAATGTTTACGATTCCGTTTGTAATTTATGGTATTTTCCGTTATCTTTACTTAATTCATCACGAAGGAAAAGGCGGAAGCCCAGAACGAGTATTATTAGAAGATAAACATATACTTGTTACCGTTATTTTATATGTTGTTTCAACTGTATTTTTACTTTATACGTTTTCTTAATAAAGAGGTGTTGATATGTTTAAAAAAGAAACCGAAGATTTATCAGGCTGGGGAAATTATCCAAAAGAAAAAAGTACCCTCTTCTTTCCTGAAAATAAAGAACAAACACAACAAGTGCTT
>Ga0209463_1000488_pt1 | contig 30478 bp, 29 predicted proteins | sample AgamicMgSfrz_FD_187169 | JGI IMG/M metagenome (GOLD analysis project Ga0209463, IMG submission 187169) | Agave microbial communities from Guanajuato, Mexico - Mg.Sf.rz (SPAdes) (version 2) | ecosystem: Host-associated > Plants > Phyllosphere > Phylloplane/Leaf | place: Guanajuato, Mexico...
AGATTGCCACACATCTAGCGAAGCTAGGTTAGGTGTGTGGGAGGCCTTTTTCATTAAATCTCATCCATCATAATTAAGATGAAATTAAAAAAGATTGTAGAAAAACATGAGTTTCTCTACAATCTGAGCCCTTTTATAAGGGCTTTTCTTTTTTAGCATCGTAATCTTTAATAATTTCAATTGGATCAATTGCCTCATCATCTTGTACATATTGCTCTACATAAGGAGTCATCAACTTCTCAAACTGATTTTCATCATCGACTAAAGCAATACAAGTTTCATATCCTTCAAAATCAGATGGGTATAAATTTGCAACAGCACTACCAGTTTTTAAAGCCTGATCTATCGCATTTTTTAATTCCAATAAACCCTTCCTGTTTCCTAAAATCAATGCTTCTCTATGATGAGTTTCTTGAGCATATATATTACACATCTCTAAAACATCATCATCATCCACTTGAATAGACATACAAAAAGCACCTCCAAAGTAAAATTTATTTAATTATATAATTGTTGATGACAACATGCCAAGACCTCAAACGTCTCATTGGCTACTTTATCCTCATCTTCTTCAATCCTGATCAGATCTTATTCCTAGGCATCAATACGCTATTTCCAAAACTGCCACCAAAATTTCCTCTAACAGCTTTTTATCTCTTTCAAGAAGACTGCTTTGTATGTATTCTTGCTGTTTTTCAACTTGCTGGAGCTTACACATCTAACTCTCTACTATTATTATACCCCGAATTTAATCTCATTTATAGACTGTTTTCCGCCCAGATCAGGCCGTATACTGTTATACGCAAGTCAAAAACGATAAGGGATGTGGCTGTATGAATGACAAGCAAAAGGTGTTAGATCCTGGGCCGTTTTTTCATGGGACAAAAGCGGAATTGAAGTTTGGAGATCTGCTTGAACCGCTTTATTTATCCAATTATCAGGATAAAAAATCGAACCATATCTATTTCACCGGAACACTAAACGCGGCCAAATGGGGCGCTGAATTAGCTAGGTCTGATGCGAAAGAAAGAATTTATATTGTAGAACCGTTAGGCCATTTTGAAAATGATCCAAATGTGACTAACAAAAGATTTCCCGGCAACCCAACACGTTCTTATCGATCGAAATCTCCGTTGAAAATAGTCGCAGAATTAGGTTCATGGGAAAGACATTCCGATGAAGAAATCAATCATATGCTGAGCTCCTTAAAAAAATTAAGTGAAGAAGGAAAAAATGTCATCTACGATTGATGACACGTATATCTAAATAACACAATGGCCGCCTCATTTGAACTGGGCGGCCTTTTGTTTGATCTTATTGAAATAACGCATCCATCAGCTCATTAAATGTTTTGGCTTGCTTGAGGGAGTGAATGCGGTCTGGAGTGTCTAGTAAATCGACAGCCTGTTCAAAGAATTGGTTCATACAGGCAGCGTCATCCTTATGAATGGCTAATAAAAAGACAAGTGAAACTTGGTCTCCCTGCCAGTCAATTGGCTGTTTTAAGTGTGCGATGGCTACAGAGGAGATGCCTTCATTTGTGATGAGCGGGTGCGGCATTGCAATGCCGCTGCCAAGATAGGTAGACGACATTTGCTCCCGCTCAAGCACCGAGGACCGAAAAGAAGACGATACTAGCTGATGCGCCTCTAAACGGCTGCATAATATATCTAATACCTCATCCTTGCTGCTTAGATCAGCATTCATGAAAGTCAATCGCTCTTGAAAAAACGCCATCAGCTCTTTTGAGGGTGCCCCGTGCCCATTTAATAAATGAATGACTTCATTCACACGCTGTATATCGTGGTGTTCAAAAAAGGCACTGACCTCTATGACTGGTTTCCCCTTTGATGTGAGTGGAACGGTTGTGATGATGACGTCACACGGCAAAGAGGTGCTCATGAGATAATCCTGATAGGAATAGAGCTCAACGATGTCCAGCTCGTGCTGAAAGGCTGCCTTCAATTTAATTTCAAGGAGCCTTGCCGTCCCTAGTCCAGACCCGCATACGATAATGGCTTTCTTTTTTTGCGAGGTGTCGAGCTGACTTCTTTCAAATGAAGCAGCGATATGCAAGGCAACATATGCAGCCTCGTCTTCATTTGGTGTACGCACCAGCTGTAAGGCATTTAGTCCGCTGACAGCCAAATCAAACGGGTAAGGATAGGACGCTTTGATCTCATGCAAAAGCGGATTTTGTAATGATACGCCATATTGGATGCGATTTAATAGCGGCTTCATATGAAGCATCAAGTCTTGCTGCAGGATGTTGTCCTCAGCAAAACGATGGCCGCTTGTCTTTTCAATGTGCTGTAGAAAGACTGTAACCGCCTGTTGAACTTCCACTGTCGTCTGATGCTGGGCGGCTTCTTTCCACGTTTGATTCGCCAATAGATGCATGACTAAGTAATCTGTTTCATCCTCTGATAGGGTTACATAAAAAGTGTCACTTATTTGCCGTATGATTTTTTGGGCAATTCTCATCAAAACTGGTGATCTTTGTGTGCGGGTGGTACTGGCGGATATCCGCTGGTTTTTTCGTGTTTGCTGAATCGCTATGGCTAAGTGAATGACTAAATTTTTTAAGGCAATATCTTTAATAAGCAATGACTCTTGATGCAGGTTCGTCAACACAATAGATCGAATGGTTTCAAGAGAAATATCAGGAAAATGGAGCTGCTCCCGCTCGGTGATATGAGAGAGTGCAGGCTCTTCCTCAAGGAGTAAGTCTGCATAGCACGTTCTTTTTTGCAGCTCATCTCCTTCAATCTTTAAGCCAAATCCAGGCTTTGATACAAGGGTCATGCCGTAACGGGCTAACAGCTCTCGTCCTTTTTTTAAATCACTGCTGACCGTCATGCGGCTGATAAACAGTTCTTCAGCCAGCTGGTCAATTTTTAAGTAATCGGATTGAAGCAACAGCTTTCTCATCATAAATCGTACACGCTCTTCTGGCATGACGGGGATAAGAGAGCGGGCAGGAAGCTTTTGTTGATGAAGCCAAAGTAAGAAAGCATCTTGGTCACTCGTTAAAAGAGTATATCCCTTTCCGCGGATCGTTTTAATCATGGCTCCAGCTTCCTTTAAATGCTCATTTGCTTCTTTGATTAAATTGCGGATGGAGCGGTCAGATAAGCGAAAAGAGGCAGTCAGCTCCTCCAGCTTCACGAACCCCTTCGTTTCAAATAGCCGCTGAATCAGCTGATAGGTTCGAGGATCTGCCGTCATCATCATTGCGCCGCTCCTTGCGCCTGTAAGGCATCAGTTCCAAGAGCGATGGCGCCCATTAAACCAGATAATCCATCAAAGGATGGTTTTGTGATAATTTCATGTAAAGGCTTTGGCAGATGCAAATATCCGCGAAGCCTCTTGTCTGTTTCATCAAGAATAAGCGGCAGCATAGCCGGCTGTTTCATCACGCCTCCACCTAGAATGATGCGTTCTGGTGAAAGGGTGAGCAGCAGGTTAGCAGTCATTTGCCCGAGATAGTAAGCATGAAGTGACCAGGCAGGATGATCCTCTGGCAGCATTGGTGCCAGTGAATGATAGCGTCCTTCTATGGAAGGTCCAGATGCCAGTCCCTCTAAACAGTCATGATGTATAGGGCAGCAGCCTCCATAGGTGTCATGAGGATGCCGCTGAACGGTGATATGACCCATTTCTGGATGCAGCAATCCGTGAATAAGGCGATGTTCAATATAGGCACCGCCGCCTATTCCAGTCCCAACGGTGATGTAGACCAGAGAAGCCGGCTTTTCTGCTTCAGTTGAAAAACGGGCTTCTCCGAGTGCTGCACAGTTTACATCGGTATCAAGCTTCATAGGGAGCCCGAGGGCTTGTTTTAAGGTAGAGAGGAAAGGGAATTGGCGCCAGGCTGTTTTTGGTGTGTCTAAAATCGTCCCATAGCTTGGGCTTTGCTCTTTCACATCGACAGGTCCGAATGCCCCAATTCCAATTGCATCGACAGGATGCTTTGTAAAATAATCGATCACTTGCCGGCATGTTTCATCTGGATTCCCTGTTGCAAAGGAAGTCATGTGTTCAATCGTTCCGTCTGTTGTTCCGTAGCCGCAGACAAATTTCGTTCCGCCTGCTTCAATGCCTCCAATTCGCATGATCAATGCCCTCCATTAAAGAGGGGCGGAATCCAAATGGATCCCGCCCCTACATGTTCATTTTTTCTTTACAATGTAGGTTTGTACCTGACAAGGTGTAAGCGGTTCAATGTGTAATGATCCATGTTGTGCTTTGAGTATATGTCCTTCAGGTGTTTCTCCTAAATTCGCTGTTTCTCCGTGTTGTAGAGATGAACTATTGATTGAAGCGGCTGTTTGACGCGTTAAATATGGATTGAAGAGACGAATGACAATGCCTGTTCCATGCTCTTCTTTTTTCAGGGCACTTAGAATGGCTCCATCTGTCTCGATGTCAAGCAGGCTATAAGTAGATTGTAAGTCTTCTTTTTCATCTCGGAAAGAGAAAATTAAACGACCGTTTAAAAAGTCTGCCCGCTCGTAGCATTGAACAGGGGTGGTGTACCGTTTGGCAATCTGTGCTAAGTGTCCCTCGCTGACTGCGTCCTTGCTATAGTGTATACCAAAGGAGAATGACAGTGCACCTTGCAGCTGAGCATCTGGTGTATCAACAATTTTTTCTCCAGATGCGCGTCCTGGACGGTAAAGAAGATTTTCTTTTCCCATTTTTCCGAAACAGCGGAAGAGCGTATACGCAATCGTTGTGTAGCCTTCTCCTGTGATTTGGTATTCTCTCACGCAGTCGGTCAACAGAGCGGCACCATATGCTTGATCACGAAGTGCGACAAAGGATTGCATCGGTTCAATGGTGATCGGTTTTTCTTCCCAATGTTCATTGTTCCACCATTCTAGCTCTTGCGTCAGCTCTGTTGGGCGTTCGATTGTACCAAATTGCTGATCGCTCAGTGATACGTTTGATGCGATGCCTGTATCAAAAAGAACACGAAGGCGATGATCTAACGCATGGTTGTCGACATCTACATGAAAACGGATGACAGCATTGTCTTTGTTTAATGCTATCTTCGCTGTGATCGGAAGTGAAGTCGCAGCCAATTGCTGAGAGCGCGCCTCTAGGTCATAAGGGACAGTGAGCTGAAGCTTGATGGTCAACTCTTGCTGCAAGCCGCTTTTAGCCACTGAGATGTCTGCTGATGAAAGATCCTTGGATGACACATACAGGTCCTCACGAGGGGGTGAATAGTTGTAGGAATCCCCATCATCTCCGTTGTCTTCAAAGATCATTTGCTCAGAGAATGTCCGGCCAGTTTGTTTATCTGTGATGTCCAGTGATCCGTTGTCATTTGCCGCAATGCGATAATACGTATTTTCAATTACGCGTCCTTCAGCTTGTTCCCATGCTGATTCGCTTGATTCATCGAATACCATGCTGACCTGTGTATAACCAACTGACGGTAAGTCGCTGGCCTCAATCAGCAGAACGGCTTTCCATACTTGCTTTGGCATGTACACTTCTTTACTTGGGTTAAGAGAAATTTGCTGTGCCAGCACATAATCTGTGACATCGGTTTTGCTTTTCACTGTGTACTGAAGCGTTCGTCCATTTGCATCCTTTAGCGTAAATGGACGTTCTGTGATAAAGGTTTCAACTTCAATGACTTCAGAACGCTTTGAAGGCAGTGTATTGAACAACGTGAATGTGATTTCTTGCTCTGTTTGCAGTCGAATTGTGATGAGACGCATGTGCAAGTCCACAAGATTCTCGGCGATTTCCTTTGCCTGCTTGTAGCGGAAGAAGACATCTTGGTTTGTCGTGTCACTATTACAGCCGCCAATGCTGTCATGCGCTGCATTTTCAAACATGAGGTACCAAATATCACGAACCGTATCATGCGGATAGTCGTGTCCAAGCGAATAGCTGATCGTGAGGATGGGCTCCATCACATTCACGAGATAGTTTTCAATTTGATTGTTTAAGATTTTTAAATCCGCTCGTGTTGAAAAGATAGATTTATGAATCCGCATATGCTTTGCATGAATAAGCTCTCCGTGTAATGTCTCGAAAGATGTCCGCTCTTTTTTCACTGCTGCAATATAATCTTCTAAACTGCTGATTTGATAGTGATTCTCGTCCAGTTCATTGGCTTTTTCTAATAAGTCAGGCAGTTTTTTACGGATCGGTGCTTGGTCAAAACCGTTCGGGAAATAGACATTCTTTGTGGTTGCCTTTGCTTGCAGTGCACCAATCTTTTCAGATAAAAAGACTTGTAAGTCCTCATCCTTTTCAGGGATATTTCCACCGTAGTAGTAGCCAAATGGCAGGTTCACAGCAAAGACTTCACTGCCGTCAGCACCGCGCCAATTGAATTCGGTATGGTTCGTCATATGGTCAGAAACGCCGCGCCAAAATGCCGTATCGACAATGCCGAAGCCGCGATAAATTTGAGGCATTTGTGCGGATTGACCGAAGGAATCAGGGACATAGCCAACTTTCATCACGTGGCCGAACTGCTGACAGCGTTCAATCCCATATTGCAGGTTCCGCACAATCGATTCACCTGAAATGACGAGCTGGTCGGTTTGGGTATACCATGGGCCGATGATGAGACGTTTCGCTGTGACAAGCTTTTTGATTCGATTCTCATCCTCTGGCCGCCATTTCAAATAATCATCTAATAAGGAAGCCTGGGCATCGAGCATGAAGTAATGGAACCTTTCATCAGTTTCAAGGGTATCTAAGATGTCCATTACGCTTTTCATTAAGTAGATACGGGAGCGGGAGGTGGTAAAATACCATTCCCGGTCCCAGTGAGTATGTGGAATCACATGTACATTGACAGTCATTGATCAACGACACCTTTCTTCGTTCAAATTATCCTTCTAGCACAAGGTCAAAATCGTCTTCTTCTTTCTGCTTCTGATCATGTTCCGGCGTTTTTGGCTCTTTTTTCTCAGAGAAATTCACAAGCAGGTTGGCGCCAATACCGATGATAAGTGCGCCAGTAAGGGCTCCGATTAAATAAGCCCACCAGTTTCCGACTGAGAAGAAGCCGTATAGCCCGCCAATTGGCGGCATGATGTCATGAACTCCTAATAATGCAGCGACCCCGCTTCCAGCAGCACACGCGACAACATTGAGCGGAATCAATTTCAAAGGATTGACGAGGGTAAAAGGAATCGCCCCTTCTGTAATACCGATAATGCCCATGACAAGGCCGCCTCGTCCGGCTTCTCTAAAGGTTGGGGAGAAGTTGCGTTTTCGAATCAATGTCGCAAGCCCGTATCCAAGCGGAGGAATGACAATGGCAATATTGACGAGAATGGCAGGGAGATAGACGCCTGATAGGAAGAGCGCGTTACCAGCCATCCAAGCTGATTTATTCACCGGTCCGCCAAGATCGAAGCCAATCATCGCACCTAAAATGAGAGCGAGTGCGAGAGTACTTGTTCCATCAGCGACCATGCCTTTGATCCATTCAATTAATGCCGTGTTCAAAGCGCCTAATGGGCCGCCCAGAAGAACTGACATAAGAAGCCCGGTTAAGCCAACGGTAATGAGCGGCAGGATAAGCAGAGGGACGAGCCCAGCTGCAGAGCCTTGAATTTGGATTTTTCTTTTCACAAAAAGAGCCACATATCCTGCGAAGAAGCCTGCGATGACGGCACCAATAAATCCAGCATTTGTTGAGCTGGCGAGGGCACCCCCGATAAAGCCGGCTGCAAGACCTGATTTATCCGCAATCGAATAGGCGATAAATCCAGCGAGCAGGACGTTCATTAAGCCAATGCCTGTCCAGCCGACCTGCTCCATTAAATAGGCACCGTGCAGTATGCCGCCAGCATCCTTATAGGGGTTTAAATCTGAAACACCAAACCCTAATCCGACCAGTTTTGCTAAACCAACGATAAGTGAGGCACCGATGATCACAGGAAGAATATAAGAAATACCGGTCATGAGATGGCCTTCAATGACTTTTAATTTTGCTTTCATTTTCTTTGCTCCTTTCTATATGGCATTGCTCATAATTATTGAGATTCAGACTTTTTCTTTTCAACAAGTGCTACGGCTTTGGTGATGATTTGCTCGGCATTTTTTAAGGCACGTCCGATCTCGACACGTACAGTGGGAATGCCTGAGAAGCGTTCCGCATCGTTGATATGCTGATTTGAGGCAATGATGCAGAGGTCTGCCTGCTGTGCTTCCTCTGCTGTAATGCCGTTCACCTGTCCCATAATCCCTTGCTGTTCGATTTTAATCTCGTGTCCGAGCTTTTTACCTGCATTTTCTAACGCTTTGGCTGCCATTGGAGTATGGGCTAACCCTGCTGGACATGAAGTGACACCGACAATTTTCATTGTGTAATCCCCTCTTTCAATTGTTGTTCAATGACCTCGTAATAGTAATCAGCTGTTTGACCTGGTTGAATCTTTTCGATAAAAGCAGGTTCCATTAGACTGGTCGCAATACCTGACAGTAATTTCAGATGTATGACATTAGCTTCTTCTAGTGGAACGAGCAGTGTAAATAAATAGCTTGTGGGCAAATCATCGAAGCTTCCCCATTCAATGGGTTGTTCAAGTTCTAAAAAAAGAAGTGAAGCCGTTTGTACAGCGGAACTTTTTGTATGTGGAATGGCGAAGCCTTGCTGAAGTCCTGTTGAGATTTCATCTTCGCGTGTCAACAAATCTGCTAATAGCCCCGCCTGATTGTTTGTAATCTGAAGGTCTTCAGCTTTCTCGGAAATGTATTGTAAAATCTCATTCTTTGATCGTCCGTTTACTTGTGTGAAAACATGATCTTTTTGGAACAAGCTGATCCCTTCTCTCTTGTTTGTTAAGCGCTTACAAATTGATTGTAATGTACTTTTCAGCATGGTTAAATAGCATCATTTTCTGTTTGAAATGGCAAAAAGTTTATGAAGCTATCCGTCTTGCTGACTGAATATCTCAAATCCTAGCTTAAAACGAGTTTAATTATGTAAAAAACAGATTCTATTAAATGTCTTTCTGTGATATTCTTCCAAGGTATTATAAAAGATAAGGGGGTCTTTTCATGTTCAAAAAGCAGATCAAATCCTGTGTGATCGTACTCATGGCCATCATTCTATGTATGGCAGCATTACCTGGATACGAGGCAGCAGCTGCCAGTCATGGAACAAGTGTCAATGAAGCCATTGGGTTAAAAAATGGTGAAGTCATCTCAGGTACATTACAGAATGAAAAGGAAGAGTCGTGGTATCAAATCACGCCATCTGTACAAGAGGTGGCAAAACATACACACATGCAAATTTCTGTGAAAAGTAAACAAGTGTTGTCCGTATCGGTCTATCCAAGTAAGGACAGAGCGATGAAGGATGACACATATTCAAGATATCGCGTGGACACAGCAAGCGGAGAGACAGAGATCAACTTCCCGCATGCATGGTCAGGTCCCTATTATGTCAAAGTGCTCTATTTAGGGTCAGAGGAAGACAGCCGTGATGAGGAAGAAGATGCGGCATATACAATCGGGTATAAAGGAGCTAACCTTCCGCCTTCTGAACCTGTTTTTCCTGAAGAAGATGAGCCTGAAATCATCATTATTGAGAAAAAATACGGGCGTGAAATGCTTCAATCGATTCGAACAATCGAAGATAAACGATTCAATGAAACAGCAGAAGGTCGGAAGCTTTCGCGTCTGTTCCAAAAGACAAAGCCGTTTCTCAAATCGAAGATCATCAAACATCAAAAAGAGCAGCAAAAAGTATACAATCATCTGCTCACATTAAGAACACTGCTAAGTGACGTAGAGAAAAATGGTGCATTTAGTGGCCATATCGTAACAGAAAAAGAACAACAGGCGATCGGATCCCTTTTTGATATGCTCAAAGAAGCAAGTCCGGCCTATTTAAAAAAGGAATTAGAAGCCGTTAGTCAAAAAATGGGCATCGATCAGCTTGAAGGAAAATCAGCCGGTTATGTATTAGAGAAACAAAAGCTTGTAAAAGAAGAGAAGGTTAAAACGAATAAGATCATTTTTAAATTAAAGGATGGCCAAACACTTCAATCTGCGAAAAAGAAGATGAAAAGCTACGGCATCCAAGAAAACCGTGTGACATCACAATCAGTCAGTCCTTTATTCAAAGGAATGTATGTCTATGATGTGCCAGCAGGACAAGAATCAGCTGGAAAGACACTAAAAGCAGGCAAAGCGGTCATCAAAAGCACAGCAAGAAAGCTTTCCAGCATGCCGAATGTTGAATTTGCAGAGCCTGTTCAAACCTATCGCGCGCTAAGCAACGACGCGCAGTATGGTTATCAGTGGCCGCTGAAAAACAGTGCGCAAAACAGCGGGAAAAAAGGCGCTGACGTCAAATTTGAACAAATGAATACACTGATTGGCACAAGCAAAATGAAGCAAACATTAATTGCTGTTGTGGATACAGGTGTAGACAGCCGTTTGACAGATTTAAACGGGACTGTTCGTACAGACTTAGGTGCGAATCTCATTGGACGAAACAAAGATGCGATTGATGACAATGGACACGGTACGCATGTGGCAGGCATCATTGCCGCAAAATCCGATAATCATTACTCAATGGCAGGTCTCAATCAACATACGGGCATCATTCCGGTGAAGGTGCTGGATGCCTATGGCTTTGGCGATACAGAGCATATTGCACTTGGAATCAAGCATGCAGTAGACAAAGGCGCAAAGGTGATCAACATGAGCCTTGGCGGCAACTACAGCAGAGTGATTGAATATGCAATGAGCTATGCTGCACAAAGAAATGTACTAGTCGTCGTGGCAAGTGGAAATGATGGCGTACCAGAAATGGGCTACCCTGCGACGTCAAAATACGCAATGGCGGTTGGCGCAAGCAACCGTATAGATATTGCCGCTGAGTTCTCAAGCTATGGCAAAGGACTGAGCATGTCAGCACCAGGGTCGGATATTCCAAGCTTAATGCCTGATGGGAATGTTTCATACCTTAGCGGGACATCAATGGCGACACCATATGTGGCAGCAGCAGCAGGGTTACTGCTTTCTAAAAATCCATCCTTGAAACCAAATCAAGTGAGAAATCTTTTGCAAAGTACAGCAGATGACGTCTCATTTAAAGCTATTGATGGAATAGACGACGTTTTCTATGATGAAAACGAGGAGCCAATTGTTGATCCGAAAATCCCAGGAATTGATTGGATGACAGGACATGGCAGACTGAATGCATTTGCTGCATTAAGTGCTGTCGAATTGAATGCATCTGTAAGCAAAGTGGAAGATCAGCATCAAAAGGTGACAGGTAAAGCAAAAGCTGGCGCTGCTATTTCTGTGTATAGAGGCAAAACCCTGCTTGGAAAAGGCACAGCAGGCAAAAAAGGAACCTTTAGTGTGAAGATTAAGCATCAGAACAAAAACAAGGTCCTTCATATTAAAATGTCAAAAGGAAAGGCCGCTACGACGCTCAAAACCGTCGTGAAAAAAGGCAAAGCACCAGCTAAGCCGAAAGTGAGCAAAGTAACAGTCAAAAGTAAAGCAGTCAAAGGGACTGCGGGTGCAGGCTTGACCATTAAAGTGAAAAACAAATCAAAGAAAGTCATCAAAACAGTCAAAACCAATAGCAAGGGTGCATTTACTGCCCAAATAAAACCACAGAAAGCCAAAACGGTTTTGTATGTGACCGCTTCAGATGTGAGAAAAAGAGAAAGCAAAGCGGTAAAAGTCGTTGTAAAAAAATAAAAGAAGAACTTCCCTTTTAAAAAAAGGGGAAGTTTTTTTGTTTTTAACTGGAAAAATACCAATTACTGTCGATAGTAATATAGTAGGAAAAAAAAGGAGGATTTATCGATGAAAAAAATCATGTTTGCTTTCTTTCTATCATTGCTTCTCGTATTCCCAAGCTTTGCGCATGCTGAAGAAACAGGTGCAGTACCAGCATCCGTTCAAGTAACAAGTGTCACAGCAGCCGATAGTGGAATAGTGAATTATGGCTATGGCAGTAAATATCGCGTGGGTTCTTATTATCCAGCAACGTTTAAAGGAACACTAAAAGATACAAGCGGAAATCTCATGCCTAATCAGCCGATCCAGCTTTATTTTGAAGCAGCGATCAAGTCATTGGCTCAAACAGCGACAGGCACAACAGACGAGAATGGACAATTTTCACTAACGATTCAAGTACCTTCAGGCGCAGGCTACCAAACATACAATAATGCAGGCTGGTCTACACATTACTACGATATCGTTCCAGTGACGTTCACGTCAAACGACATCAAACTATCTTCAAATGTCACAAGTGTGTACCATTTGGCATATACATTGCGTAACTAATTTTCTGGAAGAGACGACTTGGCTAAAGCCCTGTCGTTTTTTTCATAGAAAAAAGAATGTCATTAAGTGACATCCTCAGATTGTAGAAAAATCTGAGTTTCTCTACAATCTGAAAACCTGATGTTATACACCAGGTTTTTCTCGTTTTTTCTGAATCCAAGCTGTCACGAAATAGGCAGCATAGCAGAGCGCAATGATAGGAATGCCGCAGATGAGGGCAATCCGCTGATTTGGATCAAAGGCAATGCCGATGACAGATGCAAGACATAGGAGGAAGGCTGCAATCGGAACTACTGGATAGAGCGGTGTTCGAAAGGATAAATCATGAAGCCGTCCGCCTTCCTGTAAAAATCTTTTCCGAAACATAAACTGTGAGGCAGCAATCCCCATCCATACGACCACAACGACCAGTCCAGAGATTGACACAAGGACAAGGTATACCGTTTCTGGTGCGATCATGCTCGATAGCAAAGAAAGAATACCACCGATCATACTTAAAATGAGTGCATTCAAAGGAATGCCTTTTGACGTCAGCTTCGCCAGTTTTTTAGGAAGTGTCCGTTCCTCAGAAAGCGACCAAAGCATACGAGATGATGCGTATAATCCTGAGTTTGCGGCAGATAAGATCGCGGTCAGATGACAAAATTCATGAAATCTGCGGCATAAGGAATCCCGATACGATCAAATACCACGACAAATGGGCTTTTGATTACCCCGGATTCTTCTACTGGAATCAAGCCAGCCAAAACAACGATCGTTCCAACGAAAAATAAGACGAGTCGCAGGACGGTTGTGCGAATTGCTCTTGGAATGGTCTCGTCAGGGTTGACGCTTTCACCCGCAGCAATCCCAATCAACTCAGTACCTGAAAAAGCAAAATTGACCGCAAGCATCGTCATTAAAATCGGTAAAAAGCCGTTTGGGAAAAGCCCGCCTTCGCCAGTGAAATTAGAAAAGAACGGAGCGGCCTCACCGCCCTTTAATGGGATCAAACCAAACATGGCAGCTCCGCCAAGAATAATAAAGAGAATAATAGCCATCACTTTCATACTGGAAAAACAAAACTCTGATTCTGCAAAAAACTTGACTGTAAATGCATTCAGTAAAAAGATGAGAAGAGCAAAAACACCACTCCACACCCAAACTGAAGTGTCTGGAAACCAGCGCTGCATGAATAATCCTGCCGCTGTAAATTCCGAACCGAGTGCCACTGTCCACGTCAGCCAGTATAGCCAAGCGACCGTATAGCCTGTACCAGGTCCAATGTATTTTGTTGCATACGTATGAAAAGCCCCTGTGACCGGCATTGCGACAGACAGTTCACCTAAACAAAGCATCACGAGGTACACAATTAATGCCCCGACAAGATAGGCAAGAATGGTCCCCGCAGGTCCGGCCTGATTGATGGTATATCCAGAGCTTAAAAAGAGCCCTGTTCCAATGACGCCGCCTAGAGAAAGCATGAACAGGTGCCGGCTCGTCATTTTTCGTTGATATTGTTGTGACTGATCTTTTGCTTGTTCCATGTCTTCCCGCCCTTTTGCTTAGAAGTATGTGTGATGATTCACGATGCTATGATGAGGTTCGTTTTAAGATGTCATTGATATCTTCTGGAGTCGTCCGGCAGCAGCCGCCGATGATATGCGCGCCGTCTTTGTACCATTGATACGCACATTCGCCAAAAGTAAGATGTGACGTATCTCCGCTCCATACCTTTTCTTCAGGATCATATACTTCACCTGAGTTTGGATACACCATAATCGGTTTGCTCGTTCCTTTTTTCATCTCTTGAATGAGAGAAGTGATAAATTGCGTCGGCGTACAGTTCACGCCGACAGCAGCGATTTGTTCATAAGGCTCAAGCGCCTGTACACATTCTCGTTGAAATCACCTTCACTAATGTGCAGGCCATCCTTTGCGCTGAATGTGATCCAAGCAGATACCCCGCTGAATTCATCCTGCAGCAGCTTTGCGATGGCTGTTGCTTCAATCAGACAAGGAATCGTTTCGCATGCAAGAATATCTGCACCCGCTTCTACTAATGCCTGAATTCTTGGTCTGTGAAAATCAATCAGAGCCTGCTCAGAGAGTCCATAATTTCCTTTATATTCTGAACCATCAGACAAATAAGCGCCGTATGGCCCCACAGATCCAGCGACAAATGGTTTTGTCCGTCCTTCACGAAGCGTTTTATCCTGCCAAAAAAGATCGCGTGCCTCTTTCGCTAAAGTGACAGAGCGTTTCATGAGTTCAATCGCTTCTTCTTTTGTATAGCCTTTTTCAGCAAAGCCTTCAATCGTTGTTTGGTAGCTGGCCGTTGTGGCACAGTCAGCACCTGCTTGGAAGTAGTCCAAGTGTACTTGCTGAATCAATTTTGGCTGTTCAATAAGTATTTTGGCTGACCATAAACGATCGTTTAAGTTACAGCCTTTTCGTTCAAGCTCTGTTGCTAATGCACCGTCTAAAATCAAAGGTGCGTGAGCCTGTAAACGGCTTTCAATAGGATTCATTGGAATCAAACAGCCTCCTTTTTAGATCGGAAATAATGGATATGATATGAGGCAGTAGTTTAAATGACTAAAGTGTTTTTGTCAAGGAGAGGAAAAAGCATCATAGGGCGGAAAAAACCCTGAAAACATGCGGGTTTTAATGCATAAAGATGCAGTCAGAATAATAGAAAACCAAGTCATTGACAGCCTCTAAAAAGAGATATATATTATGGAAAGATTGATTTCAGAAAGCTTCATCAAAAGGCGCCGTCTTTTGATTTTTATGTTGTCCAACGACTGTCTTCTTTCGTGCAGAAAGAGGGTTTTTATATGCTTAAAAAAGGAGGAAAGAAGAATTGAAAAAATGTGTAAAAGATATAGCGATGATTCTGGTTGGTTCTTTTTTATTTGCCGCAGCAGTAAACATGTTTGTCATTCCGCTTGAATTTGGTGAAGGCGGCGTAACGGGGCTGTCCATCATTTTTTATTATTTGTTTGAAATAGCACCGTGGCTGACGAACCTTGTGTTTAATGCCATCTTGCTGCTTGTCGGCTATAAGTATTTAGACAAGAAGACCACGATTTATACTGTGGTTGCTGTTGCAAGTAACTCTCTATTTTTGCACCTGACCACAACATGGATCGTCAATGTTCATGAATTGATCATTGGAGCGATTTTTGCAGGAATTATCATCGGAATTGGGATTGGTCTTGTGCTCAGAGCCGGTGGAACAACGGCGGGCTCTGCCATTCTCGGAAGAATTGCCAATAAGTATTTAGACTGGAATGTGAGCTATGCCATCTTGTTCTTTGATCTGATCGTTGTATTTGCTTCCTATTTTATTATTGGTGCGGAAAAATTAATGTTTACCATTGTGATGCTGTATGTGGCGACAAAGGTGATGGACTTCGTGATAGAAGGACTTAACACGAAAAAGGCAGTGACGATTATTTCTTCGTGCAAAGATGATATTGCGGAAGAAATCAATCACACCTTAGATCGAGGCGTAACGATTTTAAACGGACGCGGTCATTATTCAAAGGAATCGAAGGAAATTCTTTACGCGGTCATTCAAAAGCAGGAGCTCATGCGCCTTAAGAAAATTATTAAGAAAATAGATCGGGACGCATTCGTGGTTGTCCATGACGTGCGCGATGTGTTCGGAGAAGGATTTGTGAATATATAAAAATGAAAAGATCCTAAAAGGGTCTTTTTTTTATCCTCTATACCTCTTGTCACACAATACTATGTAATGTATAGTATAAATGGTTAGGAGTTGTAAACATGAATGCACAATTAAAAAAAGGATTACTGGAATTTTGTGTACTGGCGGTATTAAAGAAAGGCGATTCCTATGGTTATCAAATCATTAAAGATATGTCCCATTGTATTGAGATTTCAGAATCGACATTGTATCCGATTTTAAAGCGTTTAGAGCAAAACAATTATGTGGAGACCTATTCCCAGGAACATAACAGTCGATTAAGAAAATACTACCGCATGACAAGAAGCGGCCGGGAGCATATGGCGCAGTTTTTAGAGGAATGGGATCAGGTGATGGCGATTTACGACTTTATTTCTGGAGGACAGGGCAATGAATAAAAAAGAATTTTTGAGCAGCCTAAAGAAGCATCTGCATCGTCTAGGCGAAAAAGACAGTGATCGGTTTATCGAATACTACGATGAAATGATTGAGGATTATCAGGAAGATGGCTATAGTGAACAGGAAGCGGTTCAGCAAGTCGGACAGCCTGCCATTATCGCTGAAGGAATTATGAAGGAACAAGGAATAAAAACCGTTCAGGTGCCGACGTTTGGAGAAAAAGCCACAAGACTCTCCATCCTCATTTTAGGCTTTCCGTTATGGGGCAGTATTCTAGCAACAGTTTTCCTGCTGATTCTTTCTGTGTATATGGTGATTTGGTGCATTCCGCTCGTGACAGGTGCATTGACGCTCACTGGTCTGCTCGGCGGTTTTTGGAGCATCATTGGTTCTCCATTTATTTTTCAGGACGGTTTGCATGTGGTGGTGACGCAGGTTGGAGTTGGTATTCTTCTATTAGGTGTCGGATTATTAAGCGGCTTAGCCACGGCGTATATGACAAAGCGATTTGTGCAAATGACTATTCAAACCACTAAAGCATTCATGGGGATGTTTAAAAAGAAGGTCGTGAGAATATGAACGTGAATGATTTAAAAAAGCAATGCATCAAATGGGGGATCATCTTCACCGTTGCCGGAGGAATTGTCATGGCAGTTGGTTTTGGACTATCAGGTTTTGACCTAGATGCATATCACAACAATAACGAGAGCAACGTGTTCCGCACCATCAATTGGAGCAAGCCATAATAAATGAAAAACCCGCTTATGCGGATCCAGATTGTAGAGAAACTCATGTTTTTCTGCAATCTTTTTTATTTTCAGCATAATTATAATGGATGAGATTGAATGAAAAAGGCCTCCCACACACCCAGCCTAGCTTTGCTAGGTGTGTGGCAATCTTCTTCATGTTCTGGCACGCAGCTGTGATCAGCACTTGCTCACTCACGTTTTGTTTTCCCTCAACCGACACCCATACATGTCTTGAGATCACTTTTTGATGATTTTTCGATCAGTTGTTGTATATAATAGCTTCTCACCATTTGGGCATATGTAATGATCGTGTTCGGAATCATAATGGAACTTCCATTTCTCAAATAATCCTCTTGTTGGATGAAAACGTCTATGTGCGGAGAATGGAAACTTGAAGGAGAAAAATAAAGCTGTCGAGAAAATCTCCACAGCCTGAACCCGCTTATGCGGGTCTTTTTTTCGCTCGGGCCACAAAGAAGAAATAACAGCAAAGTGCGCCTAGATCACAAAGCATAATGATCAGACCCATTGGAAAGGCTGTTTGGCTTCCGGCTAGTCCGACAAGAGGTGTCATGCATGCGCCTAGCAGCATTTGTGCCACACCGATAAGAGCAGCCGCACTTCCTGCATGCGCCCCGTGATGCTGCATCGCAAGAGACGGAGCAGATGTGCCGACAATTCCAACACTTGAGACAACACAGAACAGCGGAATCAGAATACCGTACATTCCTGCATCAATTGAGATCATGAAAAATAAAGTGACTCCCCCTAATGCAGCTGTCAGCAATCCAATGCGAAGGACTTTCTCTTCACCGATTTTCGCAGCGACTCGGGCAAATACTTGTCCAGCTGTGATGATTCCAAGACTATTTACCGCAAAGACCGCACTAAATCCTTGTGGAGAAAGGTTGAAAATATCCTGAAGCACAAACGGTGAACCAGAAATATAGGCAAACATCGCTGCGAATACAAGACCTTGTGAGAGAGCATATCCAACAAAGAGACGATCACTGGCTAAAATTTTCATCGCGCCTGCAATCTGTTGAAAGCCCCCGGTCTGTCTACGCTCCGCAGGTAAGCTTTCTTGCAGTGAAAAGATGGATCTCAGCAGCATCAATGCCCCGAGAATTCCGAGTAGTACAAATACACCCTGCCATGTCGTGAAGCGTAAAATCTGTCCGCCCGCAATAGGTGCTGCTGCCGGAGCAACCCCGTTGACTAACATCAGCAGCGCAAAGAATTTCGTCATTTCTGATCCTTCATAGTGATCTCGCACGATGGCCCGTGCAATGACAATGCCTGCTGAACCAGCAAGTCCTTGAATCAATCTGAGAAGAATGAACGTCCAAATCGATGTGACCACTGTACAAAGAAGTGATGCCGCTATAAAGATGATCAAGCCAATCACCAGCGGCTTTTTTCTGCCGATCGTATCACTGATCGGGCCTGCAATCAGCTGGCCAAGCGCCAGTCCAATGAGACAAGCCATAAGACTTAATTGGGACAGAGCAGTGCTCGCCTCAAAATCACGAGCAATATGAGGCAAAGCAGGTAAATACATATCCATTGCCAGCGGAGCAAGGGCTGTTAAAGATCCGAGCAATGCGGCAAGGAGAAATCGATTTTTTTTCGATTCTTGGGGATAAGATAAAGAACTCATATGATGACCACACTCCTCGTATACTTCCTCAACATAGCATAATGAATCAAGCGTTCACTTTCAATGAAAAATTTTCAAAGATGATTCCGTGCAAAATGATTGATCTTTCGAATGAGACTCTTTACATTGGATGAGTAGAGAAAAGAGTAAAGCTGTCACATGCAGTGATTGCATGATACGTATATCCACTAATAGAGAACAGGAGGTGCTGACATGAAGCAGCAAGAGCTGATCATTCGTCAAGCAGTCAAAGAAGATCATGAGGCCATCAGGCAAGTGCTGATCAAATCCTATGCACAGTATGAGCCTCAATTTACAGAGGAAGGCTGGCAAAATTATTCTGCCGCGCTTGCAGCAGCAGTAGATAATCCGAACATGGAGCTGATGCTGGTGGCGGAGCTTGACGGCAAGGTCGTGGGAACGCTTCAAATGTTCCGGTCATCAGAACAAGCATATGACAAACCCGAAATGGGCATTACATCAGCCATCGTCCGGTTTTTAGGAGTAGATCCCGATGTCAGGGGAAAAGGCATTGCAGAGTCATTGCTGCGTAAAAGTATTGAACTGACGCAATCATGGGGAGAAAATGTCCTGTATCTTCATACATCTGATAAAATGCAGGCCGCTATTCGCCTATATGAAAGAATGGGCTTTGAGCGTGCGCTTGATAAAGAATTTGTGAACCAAAACGGGACACATGTCAAGAGCTATCAATATGTGATCAAGAAAGAACAGCCGGCAGGTTTATAGGATAACGTGCTGCAAAAGGAAGAGCTTACCTCCATGGCAGCTCTTCCTTTTTTCAATGTACGCCTACAGTGCAGCGCCTAATATGATACCCCCACGAGATGAAACCGAACATGACAAAGAATTTAACATGCGCTCATAGGGAGACAGCTTTCGTTCTCTCTTTGTTTTCACCATCTTCCATAAGTAAATGCGGCAATCCTTTATTTCTTCAAAAAAAATCGGTGTATACTGGAAAGAAACGAGTGATTAGAGGAGTTGTGACATAATGTTTTCGCTGCATGCGGATCGTTGGGATGAAGTCATCGAAAGAAAAATCAAATACGATCAGAAAGTTGTGGAACATACCTGTCAGTTGTTAGACGCACAGGGACAGCAGGCTGTGCTGTTTCACAAGATTGAAGACCCGTTTACGATGAGGGCAGGTGATAATGCTCTAACCATTCCAAAAGGAAGCTATACGACCGCCTATTATTGGAAGGATCGTCCTTACAACATATATTTCTGGAGAGATGATCAAGGGAAGGAACTAGGGTCTTATTTTAATATGGTGGGAGATACACTGTTCAACGGCCAGCTGGTCATGTTTGAAGATCTCATTATTGATCTTCTCGTTCTTCCAACTGGTGATGTCTATGTACTGGATGAAGATGAATTGCCGGAGAGTTTAGCGCATTTTGAGAACGGTTCAGTACGCCAGGCATTAGAGGGCGTGATGGCTTCGTTAGAAAGCATTCTCGATCAAGTGAGGGCAGATGCAGGCAAAAGATATCATCACAGCTTGTTTGAGCCGATGTTGAAATAGAAAAAAAACGATTCCTCGCTGAAAGGAATCATTTTTTCTGTTAAACCTTAATACGGTTTAATCGTTTTTGTAAATTGGTTTTTGTTTTGGAGGCTTTTAGCTGTTTGACAGCGCTTTGAGCCGCTACTTTTGTTTTCTTTGTTCGTTTGGCTTCCGCTTTTTTGACTTTTTGTTTAGCGTCTGTCACTTTCTTTTGATAAGCGACTTGTTTTTTGACTTTGTCGAGCCGGTTTTGCAGGCTTGTTTTTTCTGTGCCTTTGTTTAGTTTTTTGATGGCCGTTTGAGCGCTTTTAATAGCGCCTTGTGTTTTGTTCTTTTCGGCTGTTTGAACCTTTGCACGTGCCGAGCGGATATCAATGGCTGCTTGGACTTTCTTCACCCGTTCTGTAAGTGCTGTTTTTTGCTTGCTTGCAGTGAGCCGGCCAATTCTTGTTTTGGCCTGATTGACATCTGCCTGCTTTTTAGATGTTTCGGCTTTTTTAACAGCACTGGCCGCAGCCTTTAAAAAGGTGGATTGCGGCACATATTGCACGCGGCCATAGCCGAATTGTGGATCCTTCCCTTTTGCGCCAAGATCCACTGTATAGCTGCGCAATAAAGTGCGAAGCTGTACATTTGTTTTCTTCGGATGAAGCTGCTTTAACAGTGCCAGCATTCCTGTGACATGCGGTGCAGCTTGTGATGTACCCGTTGCATACCAATATTCATTTTTTAAATAAGTGCTGATGACGTTCTCGCCAGGGGCAGAAAATTCAATCCCTTTCCCTGTATTCGAGATAGATGCGAGTTTGTCTTTGTTAGTTGTTGCAGAAACGGCAATGACACTATTGTAAGCGGCAGGGTAGCTAATATAATTCTTTTTCCCATCATTTCCGCTTGCAGCGACTACAAGCAGTCCTTTTTTATAGGCTTCATCTACTGCTGAACGCAAGATGGGGATATTGTCTTCAAAGCCTAAACTTAGATTAATAATGTCCATCTTGTTGGTAATCGCCCAATCGATGCCTCGAAGCAGACTATATAGGTCGCCTTCGCCTTTTTTATCTAACACTTTCACAGCATACAGCTTCACACCAGATGCGACGCCGACTGTTCCATAATCGTTATTAAGCGCACCAATCGTCCCGGCGACATGTGTGCCATGTCCTTCATCATCTTTATAAGAGGATGTGTAGTTCACGAATGATTTACCGCCGGATACCTTTAAATCCTCATGTGGAAAAATACCAGTATCTAAAACGGCTACTTTTACATTTTTACCAGTGATCCCTTCTTTTATTGCTTGCTTTATATTTAGTTTTTGCAGATTGTAAGATTTTTGTACCAATGCATCCTGATTAGTAGCAGCGGCTGTTTTCTTCACAGTAGAAGCCGCGAGTTTAACCTTTACGTTTTTTGAGACGTAAGCGATGTTTGGGTCTTTTTTGAGTGAGGTGACCGCTTGTTCATCTGCTGACACAGCGACAGCGGGAAGATGTATGTACTGTGCGTTCACTTTCTCACTTTCCTCAATCGCTGTTTGTTTTCCTTTTTGATTTTTATAGACGATGATGACATCTGTTTCTTTTGGCGGTGCAGCTGCCTGCGAATGGAAGGACAAAGCAGTTGTCAACGCAAGAAGAAACGCAATGACGATGAGTAATTTCTTTTTCAATGCGTGGCTCCTCTCATCCGATGACCTCGGTCTTTTTTCTCTATTATATCGAAGAAAGCAGAGGGATGGGATAGTAGAATTGTCGTCTTGTTGAGAAAGTTATTTTTACAAGAACCTGAAATTGAAATTCATAGAATTCTAGTAGACAATAGAGACATCATGATAAGAGAAAGAAGGACATGCTGATGAACGTAAAAGAGTATATGACGTATGATGCGGCTGGCTTGGCAGCACTTGTGCAGAATAAGCAGGTAAAGCCCGAGGAGCTTATGCAGGCTGCATTTGATAGATTGAATGAGGTCAATCCAGAACTAAACGCTGTGATACGGACGAGACAAGAACAAGTTTTAAAAGACATCAAGGAGTTACATGAGTATCAGCCATTTGCTGGTGTTCCGTTTGTGCTGAAAAATATATCGCAAGGGATTAAAAATGAACCGCTGACAGCAGGAGCTTTGCTGTTAAAGGATGTAAAAGCAAATTCGGATTCGCACTTTGTTGATCGGTTGAAGCAGGCTGGTTTTCTCATGATCGGACATACAAATACACCGGAATTCGGTTTAAGAAATGTGACGGAGCCTGCTTTACATGGTCCAACGAGAAATCCTTGGAATACGGCCTATTCTCCGGGCGGCTCAAGCGGCGGGACAGCAGCAGCTGTTGCAAGCGGCATTGTACCTGCTGGCGGAGCAAGTGATGGCGGTGGTTCCATCCGGATTCCAGCATCCTTTACCGGTTTGTTCGGCCTTAAGCCCACGCGGGGAAGAACGCCGGTAGGCCCAGGCGCAGGAAGGCAGTGGCAAGGGGCTTCCATCGACTTTACACTCACAAAAACAGTACGGGACAGTGCAGCCCTTCTTGATCTACTTCAAGTCATTCAACCTGAAGCTGCTTTCCAAACTCCGTTATACGATGGCAGTTACCAAGAGGATCTGGCGAAACGTACATCTTCTATGCGAATTGCTTACAGCGTAGAATCTCCAGTTGGCACGAAGGTCAGTGAGGAGGCGAAGCGGGCGGTTCAGCAAACAGTGAAATGGCTGAGTGAGCAAGGCCATCAAGTAGAAGAAGCCAAGCCGGAAATTGATGGGGTTCATCTCATGCAGCAATATTACGTGATGAACAGCGGAGAAATGTCTGCGTTATTCACTTCCTTGGCTCGTTCGTTAGGGCGTCCAGTAAAGCCGGAGGAAACAGACATTGTGGCATGGGTGCTGGCGGAGGCTGGCAAGAATGTGACCGCTGCTGCTTATACAGAAAGTCTTGATGCGTGGGATCGGGCTGCTGCACAAATGGCATCATTTCATCAAACCTACGATCTCTATGTGACACCAGCTACTGCCTATTCAGCTCCAAAGGTAGGTGAACTTATGCATTCAGATCAGGAAACAGCCGCACTTTTACGTGTGTCATCCCTTTCAATGCAAGCACAGCAGGATCTTATTTATGACATGTTTCTCAAGAGCTTGACCTACACCCCATTTACACAGCTTGCCAACTTAACAGGTCAGCCATCAATGAGTGTTCCTGTTCATCTTACTAGCGCGGGCATGCCTTTAGGGGTGCAGGTGACAGCACCTAAAGGAAAAGAGGACTGGCTGCTCAGGCTTGCGGCGGAAATGGAGACATCCTCGATTTGGAAAGGAACTAGTCAATTAAATCGATAACGCATGATAAGCGGCTTTGCCTAATCGGATGAGCTGGCTTCTCTCCTTTACTCAGGTGGTGATCGGGGGTCTATCGATAGATCAGTGCACTCAAGCAAGCTCCCCCTTTAGAACACGTAAAAAGTTACCTTAGACATTTATTTATGCGAGAAGAGTAAAATCTCTCGCATATTCTCTATCTATTATATCAATTGGTCTATATAATATAGATAGTCAATTTGTCACGAGGAGTGATGGGATGTCGGAACAACCGCAATTGATGAAGCAATCCGAAGGTACCTCTTTTTATACCGTGTCTGGTTCCGGAAAGCTGTATGGGCTGGAGAATCAGCTTGTTCATATGCTGGCAGAAGCAAATCAAACGAATCAGCTGTTTGAGCTTGCCTTAATCACAGGTGGGAAAGGAGCTTATTTCCCGCTGCACTGTCATGAGCACTCATTTGAAACTATTTTTGTGCTGGAAGGAAAGCTTGAAGTGATGCTGGACGGTAAAAAATACATGGCCACAGCCTTTGATTATATTCATATCCCGCCCAAAACGATTCATGGCTATAGAATGCATAGTCATAAAACAAGATTTATTTCATATACGCTGGGCGGAAAAATGACAGATGTCTATCAGCAAATTGGAAAGAGGCTTTTTCAGAATGAATGGTCTATGACTCATCATGCTTTCGATGCAGCCAGTTTTCAGCAGGCTGAAAAAGAAAGCGATATCATCCTGATGCATGGAATCAGAGAACTGTCTAATACAACGAGGCCCTCCGTTTTATTTCATAGTCAGCTTCCTCACGAGGTACAGCCTTATGTATTAGAGGCTGGTGAAGGGAAGCAATACATCATTGATGGTCAGATTCATGAGCTGATTGCAACAGTAGAAACAACAGGAGGCGGATTCAGTCATTTTGTGGTTGAAGGAGCGAAGGAGAAATATTTCCCGCCGCATTATCATCAAGTTCATACAGAAGCAATCTATTGTGTTGAAGGGAAGATGAACCTTCATTTGAACGGAGAGGATATTTGCTTGATGCCGGGTGACTTTGCCTATATCCCGCCGGATACGATTCACTCTTATGAATTTGTGTCTCATTCAAATAAAATGTTGGTTTTGCTGCTTCCAGGAGAAATTGAGCAGGTGTATGAACAGTTTGAAGAATCTCCAAGCCCAAGTATATGTCCTTATTTTATTCAAGAAGGGAACTTCATGTTCGATCGGGAGACTTCAACTCAATATGATTTGTTTTTTGTCGAAAAGGAATAAGTGTGTAACACGTTACACAACGTCATGAGTCTGTCGAAACAATCGACAGGCTTTTTTTGTTTTTTGCCTCCTCCACATAAATTGCTCATTTGATGAATGAACCATTCATTCAAGGTGAAGCTATGTAAAGATGATTTGAGCTAAAGGAGGAAGTGCATGTGAGAGCTGTTACTTATCAAGGGAAAAATAGCATTGCAGTGAAGAAAGTAGATGCACCGTCGATTCAAGATCGAGAAGATGTGATCATACGTATTACATCAACAGCAATTTGTGGATCAGATTTACATTTGTATCAGGGGAATTTCCCGCTTCCAATCGGCTATGTAATTGGGCATGAACCAATGGGGATTGTGGAGGAAGTTGGCCCGGATGTCACAGCCGTAAAAAAGGGAGACCGTGTCGTCATTCCATTTACAGTTGCATGTGGTCAATGCCAATATTGCGATCATCACTTAGAAAGCCAATGTGACAACTCAAACCCGCACTACGATTCGGGTGGGCTTTTTGGCTATAGTGAGAAATATGGGAACTATCCCGGAGGACAGGCAGAGTATTTACGTGTACCTTTTGGCAACTACACCCCGTTTAAGATTCCAGAGGATTGTGAGCTGGAGGATGAACAATTGCTCTTCTTATCAGATGTCCTGCCAACCGCCTATTGGAGCGTAGAGTACGCAGGTGTGAAAAAAGGCGATACGGTCATCGTGCTAGGCTGTGGTCCTGTTGGGTTAATGGCGCAGCAATTTGCTTGGCAAAAAGGGGCAGAACGTGTGATTGCCGTCGATTACATTGATTACCGCCTGCGGCATGCAAAACGAATGAGCGGCGTGGAGGTCTTTGATTTTACAGAAGATCCCGACATGGGAGAAACGTTAAAGGAGCTCACCAAGGGCGGAGCCGATGTTGTGATTGATTGTGTGGGAATGGACGGAAAGAAGTCGCCGCTTGAAAAAATTGAGCAAAAACTCAAGCTGCAAGGCGGAACGATCGGACCCATTCAAATTGCCACAAAAGCCGTTCGCAAATGTGGAACAGTGCAGATGACGGGTGTGTACGGCGGCCTGTACAACATGTTTCCATTAGGCGCTTTTTTCGCAAGAAACGTCACCCTGAAAATGGGACAGGCCCCGGCGAGAGGATACATGTCAAAGCTCTATCAAAAAGTGACAAGCGGTGAAATTGATCCTAGAGCGATTATTACTCACAAATTGCCATTAGATGAAGCTGCTCATGCGTACCACATCTTCAATAACAAACAGGATGATTGTATAAAGGTCGTTTTAAAGCCATAAAAAGAAGGCTTAGGAGTATTCCTAAGCCTTTAATGTGTACTCGTCCATCATTTTTTCGATTAATTCAAAAAATGTCTTTTTATCTTCCTCTGAAAGGTGGTTGAATAATTGATTCACCAGCTGCTGGCGATTGTCGATCATTTGTTTAGCTACTTGTTCGCCCGATTCAGAGAGTTCAATCCACACAGTACGGCGGTCATTATTATTTCGAGAGCGGATAATCAGCCCTTCGTCTTCTAAGTGATTGAGAGCGGTTGTTGTTGCAGAGGGAGATAATGAAACTTCCTGTAGAATATTTTTCACAGTACATGATTGATGGCGGTAGATGATACGTAAAATAAACCCTTTGACATTCGTCACGTTTTTCGGAATATTTTCTTCATCTATTTGTTTCGCCGCCTTTAAATACTTCGTCAGTGCATGGTCTAACAAACTTGCCTCTAGCTCGAAATGTTGCATTCTCCATACCTCTTTTCCTAGTGCATTCGCATTTCCGATCAATTACTAGGTCTATCTTATCATAATAATCAACATGATTTAAACCAAAATGGAAGACGGCTATAAAATTACCTATATTATCAATTAATATAAAGAATAATTCCAAAATGAAATAATTTTACTTTTGGCTGTTTTTATTTTAGAATGTGAATGAGATAAAATCTGCCAACCTAATTCGCTGGAAATTGGCTATTGGAAATCAAACGTTTGGAGATGAAGATATTGAATACTTTACAGGCATTACTAAACGACAGAATGGAACGCTCTGCACAAATTGAAGCGGTAACTGGCGGAGGGGTGTCTTATACATTTGAAGAATATGCAAAACGCATCGATCAGCTCGCTCATTATTTACATCAAAAAGGAATTCGAAAAGGTGACCGCGTTTGCTATATTTGTCAAAACCATCATCATTTTTCAACGATTATGCTTGCAGCCATTAAAGCAGGTGCAGTCGCAGTTCCGCTTAGCTGGCAGCTTACTTCTTTTGAGCTGGAAGGTATTTTGAAAAAAGCAGAGCCAAAGGCTTTATTCTTTGACCGAGAATTCCGTGACATGATTGCTGCGGTGAATGTGTCTTTGGACAACTGTCTCATGGTGGAATCTGGTGTAAATGCGAAAACAACGCAGCTGTTTGAAGACATATTGGCTTCAAATGATGGCAGTGATCTTGCAGAAGAGGTATCAGAAGAGGATCTAGCGATGATCTTATTTACCTCTGGGACAACCGGTAATCCAAAAGGCTGTATGGTGGGGCATGGACGAATCTATCAATTTTTAACAAGACGAGGGGATCGAGGATTTGACTTGAAAGGAAAGCGGTACTTGGCGAGTCACCCTCTCTATCATATGAGTTCAATTAATCATCTGATCGTTGCTGCGATTGAAGGGTATACGCTTGTATTCTTACATGATGCAACACCGAAACGCATTTTAGAAACGATCGAAAAAGAAAGAATAACGTTCATGATGGCTTTCCCATCAGCTTATACGTACATGCTGGAAGAAATGAAGCGCGGTTCATATGACCTTTCATCCTTTGAAATTGCGATTTCAGGCGGTACGAAGGTGCCGGTCCGTTTGATTAAGGACTACAAAGAAGCAGGCATTCAGATGATGCATGGCTACGGAAGCACGGAAGCATGGGTTGTCAGTGCGTGGCATCCTGCGATGGGCGAGGATAAAATGGGCTCTGCTGGTAAAGTGGATCCAGATGTAGAAGTGAAAATCGTTCATCCTGAGACTGAGGAAACACTGCCAGTTGGAGAAGTTGGCGAAGTCGTCATGAGAAGCCCCTTTTATTTCTTAGGCTATTATCATCAGCCTGACGCTACTGCGAAGGTGCTCAAAGATGGCTGGTTCCATATGGGAGATGCAGGCTATCTAGACGAAGACGGTTTTCTATTTATCACAGGCAGATACAAAGATGTGATTTTATACGGAGGAGATAATATCTATCCTGACCAAGTAGAAGAAGTCATTGAACAAATTCCAGGTGTGATTGAATCAGCTGTCATCGGGGTGCCGGACGAAATATATGGTGAAGTGCCAAGTGCGTATATCGTAAAAGACGAATCTGCCGATTTCTGCGAAGAAGATGTGGTGAACTATTGTCAGGAACGTTTGGCAGATTACAAAGTGCCATCCATTCATTTCATCAGGGAACTGCCAAAAAACGAGCTTGGTAAAATCATGAAGAAAGATTTACGTGAATTGGTTGTGAATGCTTAGTACCTATTCTGCTATAATGAAATTTGAATGATTTTTTGTTTTTCTAACGTTTTGGAGGGAAAGGGTTTGCGACATATTCTTCGTAAGAAACACATTCACGATTTGTTGGAACAGAGCAGACAGCAAAAGGTAAAGAAAACGCTGGGCGGGCTTGATCTCACGCTTCTTGGTATAGGGGCAGTGATTGGTACAGGGGTCATGGTGTTAACTGGAATTACAGCAGCTAAGGATGCAGGACCGGCTGTCATTTTCTCCTTTGCGATTGCAGCCATTGTGTGCAGCTTGGCAGCACTTTGTTATGCGGAAATGGCTTCAGCGCTTCCTGTATTCGGCAGTGCATATATTTATTCATATACGACCATGGGCGAGATTGTAGGCCATTTAATGGGCTGGACCTTATTATCCGTTTATATACTGACTGCTTCAGCTGTCGCCAGCGGCTGGTCGAGTTATTTTAACAGCCTGCTTGAGGGATTTGGAATTTCGATTCCACATCAATTCTTAGCGGTGCCAGAGCAAGGCGGATATATGAATCTGCCGGCGATTATCATTGCTTTACTGATTGCGTGGATCTTATCTAGAGGAACGAAGGAAAGTAAAAAATTTAATAATATCATGGTGTTTGTAAAACTTGGTATTATTGTTCTTTTCATTGTAGTAGGCGGCTTTTATGTACAGCCAGCCAATTGGCAGCCGTTTATGCCGTTTGGTGCAGAAGGTGTCATTGCCGGTGCTGCTGCTGTGTTTTTTGCCTTTTTAGGATTTGATGCGATTTCTGCTTCAGCAGAAGAGGTGAAAAATCCGCAGCGGAACCTGCCAATTGGGATCATAGGTTCATTACTTATTTGTACGATCATTTACATTGTCGTTTGTTTGGTCATGACAGGCATGGTGCATTATACAAAGCTGAATGTCACAGAGGCTATGTCCTATGTTCTGCAAAGTGTACATCAAAATAGCGTGGCTGGTATTATTTCTGTTGGTGCGGTCATTGGATTGATGGCTGTGATTTTCGCCAATCATTATGCGGCAACTCGAATTGCCTATGCGATGGGCCGAGACGGACTTTTGCCTAAAGTGTTTTCAAAAACAAACAAAAGCGATACGCCTGTTGCCAGCATATGGATGATTGGCGGAATGACAGCTGTTATTTCAGGCTTTATTGATTTGAAGGATCTGTCCAACTTAGCGAATATCGGTGCGTTATTAACGTTTGCCATGGTCAGTTTATCTGTGCTTATTTTGAGAAAGACACATCAGCAGCTTGAGAGGGGCTTCAGGGTTCCTTTTGTGCCGGTTTTGCCGATTATATCAATGGGCTGCTGCTTGTTCCTTATGCTCAACTTACCAGGCCGGACATGGCTTTACTTTGGGGTTTGGCTGTTAATCGGTGTCGTCATGTACGCAGCGTATTCAAACAAACACAGTGAATTAGCGAAATCTTCATGAGAAAAAGGTGCAAATCCGTTGACGATTTGTGCCTTTTTTCATACGATTTGGGATAAGCTATAAAAGAGATCATGGACGGAACAAGAGGAGGATGAGGGATATGATTAGTGTTAGTCCTTATATTGTTGTAGAAGATGTGAAAGAATCTCTTCAATATTATCAAGGGATTTTTGGTGGGGATATTCAGATCTTAAATGAACATCAAGACCGTGTCCTGCATGCTGAATTGCATCTTGGGGAATCACTGCTTCATTTTTCAGATACGTTTGGACGTACACCAAAGCCAGAGAATCTCAGATTGATCATGCAGTTTGACAATGAAGAAGAACTAAAGGCTGTCTATGAAGCGCTGGAAGCTGATGGAGATGTACTGGTCGAATTACAGGATACCTTCTTTGGCGCACTTCACGGACAAGTACAGGACCGGAAAAATGGGTTGATCTGGGTTCTGAATTATATGAAATAGACGAAAACCTTCACACTGGTGAAGGTTTTTTTGTGAGTGTTTTTATTTTCTGAAAAATGGAAAATATGCTATGTTGGAAGAATAAAAGGACAAGGAGAAGGGT
>Ga0209463_1000489_pt1 | contig 30428 bp, 31 predicted proteins | sample AgamicMgSfrz_FD_187169 | JGI IMG/M metagenome (GOLD analysis project Ga0209463, IMG submission 187169) | Agave microbial communities from Guanajuato, Mexico - Mg.Sf.rz (SPAdes) (version 2) | ecosystem: Host-associated > Plants > Phyllosphere > Phylloplane/Leaf | place: Guanajuato, Mexico...
ATCCGAACTTGATTCTGTTAAACTAACGAAAGCTTCTTGTGTAGCTTCTAAAATAGCTTCACTTTGTAATATAGTAGCTTCTTCTAGTTTTTCTCTTGCGAATTCTGCTTTTTCTGTATCTTCTTGAAGTAATTCCATAAATGATTGTCTTGAAATTTTACCTACACCTTTTAATTCTTCTCTATATAAAGTGATTGCTTCATTTGTTGCGTGTCCAACTCCGAGCCTTTCCCCATGACTACTATCTGGTATTGGATTATAACCAAACATTGCTGTAAATTCAGATGTTCCATCGCCTATATCTATGTGAAGGGATTTTTTATTTTTAAAATCTTTTGGTGTTGAGTTCAACTGGTATGTTGCATTGTAGTGTCTTAAAATTTCATTTGAACTATTCTTGAAGGCCAACATAGACGTTTTACCTTCTTCTGTTACTTTGCATTTTACGATATTAATTGCGACCATAACTGTTTTTTCACCAATGTATAAAGCAACAAGGTGAGTTCCTAATAATCTATCTTCTAAACGCTTTGCTACAGAAGCTGTAAATTCACTTGAAGGGATTGCTGTACTCTTAGAAACGTCAACCATAAGTTGAGAAGGTAACGATTTCTTTTCCTGATAATATTTCTTTACGTTGATAGCAGCAATCATACTAAGAGTATTTATGATTGGAACGTCTTGATCTACTTTATTTCCTAAAACAATATTCATATCTTTAAGATTTTTAGAATTTGAAAAAGCTTTTTTACCTACAAAGAAAGTACCATCTGTTCTTAAAGCAGGACTATTTATTTGTACGCTTAAATTATTTAGAAGGTCTTCAACAAGTGTACTTTCACTAAGGTCACTTGTTGGTGGCTTTCTTAATAATCTTGTGATAACCGAAGGTTGTCTTACGGATACTATTTCTTCCCCTACCCTATATGAAATTTCTGTTTTTGAATTTCCTATATCAGTTCCACATAAGAATTCATATTTTGTAATTTCAGTAGTAAGTTCATTAGTAATTCCAGTAGTGAGTTCAGTAGTAATTTCATTTGTTTTTTTTGGAGCAGTTGCCATTAAAAACACCTCATTTTTCAATTTTTTTATGTAAAAAACAGTTTTGTTAACTTGAATAATCTTATTATATCATTTTTATAGCAAAAATCAAGTATTTATATAATTTTTCTATAAAATATTATATGTTTTTTATATAAGTAAGAAAAGATACTATGTTTTTACTATAATAATCAAGCGATTTAATATAATTTTTATAGTAAAAGCGTAGATGTTATATAAATTTTATATATTTTATTATATTCTATTTATATAATTAGACAAAAACAATAAAAAACCTTTAATTTATAGAAAAATAGAGAAAAAAGACTATAAAAATAGAGTTTTATAGGTATAAAATCTCAAATAAAAATTGAAAAAATGGTATAATAGAATTATGAATTTAAATCAATATAGGAGGATAGAAAATGCACAATCACGACACTTCAAAAGATGATATTTTAGAAGCGATATTTGAGATCGTAGACAGATTTCAGCATTATGTAAAAAAAGAAATTAAGGAATGGAAAGAGAATAAAGAAAATGCTAAACCAGTAAATTCACTTGGCTTAGATTCAAAAGTAGAAAAGACCAATCTTAATGAAGAAAAGGGTAAAGAAGATTACTTAAATGAAAAAGAATCGACTGACCCAAGAGTTACAAGGTTTCAAAATGCTATGAAAGAAATTATGGGCAGCGATGCAAATAATAATGTGAAAGAAATTGCTAAAACATTCTATGAAAATCCATCTTCATCTATGAAAATGTTGCAGTCAGTTATGTTGGAAAGCATGAGGGAAGATGCAAATAAATTAATTGTAATGACAGAACAAAATGTAAATATGTTTAAAGAAGTAAGAAATACAATTAGTATGACAAACCCAAAAGCTTTAGATTGGATTTCTACTTTAAATAATACTATTCAAAATGAACAAGATAAAATAAAGATTGCTGAAAACATTTTAAGAGAAGCTGGAGGGAATGTTAAAGAAAATTCTACTTCTCAAATTGATTCATTACGAGTAAGTAGTAGTGTGGAAAAGGGGGTAGATACAGAGCGAATTTTAAATAAATTAGACGAAGTAGAAATTGAAAATGGCAAGAATATAATTATGAAATATATTGAGAAAAAGAACGACATTTTAGAACCATATAAAGATATGTTAAGTGAAAATATAGAGAATATAAATATTGATAATGAGACAAATAATATGTCTGTAAGATTAAAACATGAACGCTTTGACAGTTGGATGATTATTACCTTAAATCCGAATGAACAAACTATAAAACTTGTTGAAGAAGGAATTGGAGAGAGTAAAGGGAGTTGGGTATCAGAGTTTACAAATATTGAAACAATTAATCTGAATCAGTTGAATGAAAATGCAATAGATGCAAATGCAATAGGTGAGAATTATATAATGAAATATATTGAGAAGAATGATGATATTCTTGCTGAATATAAAGAAAGATTTAAAGAAAGATTGGAACATGTATTTGTAAATGAAGATACAAATGAAATGTCAGTGACATTGAAACATGAACACTTTGACCGTTTCATGAATATTACCTATAATCCAACTCAACAGACTATTAAACTTGTTAAAGAAGATTTTGGGCAAGGTAAGCAAGGTGAAGATAAATGGACACCAGAATTTACAAAGATAGATGAAATAAATGTTAATGAATTAGATAAGAAAAATGAAAAAGAGAATGAAAATAAGAGAGATAAAGAACAAGAAATACAACGTGATTTTGGATTAGAAAGATAGAAAGTTATTATATGAAATGAAAAAACAGAGTTGATATTCAACCCTGTTTTTTTATGGATTAGAAGCTGAACTACTAGTTTTCTTTTTTTTGATTTTGTAATCGATATTTCTCTTGTTTTTCTAGTATCTTTTTTGGCTTATTAGCAATAATAAAGCTTGTAAATATCTTGAAAAGTTCTTCTCTATCTATAAGATCAAGACCTTCTAAGTCAAAATATTTTTCAGCCAATGCTCCTGTTTCAATTAATCTTCTTGCACGTTTTTTTCGATATTCATTTTGTTCTTTGAATTTTACTTCTTTTTGAAGTTGGCTTAACTTTTGCTTTTTATCATCAATGAGTTTTCTTATTTCAGTTGGTGATTGTTTGGTAGGTTTGTCCTTCATTATTTGATTCCTCATTATTTAAAGAATCTGTATCAGTTACATCATTTGAGTATTTAGTAATTAACACTTTAGCTTGTGGTGTTAGTTCTTTAATTATAATACTCAGTAACTGATCGTCTTCACAATTCCATTCTCTTGTAACTAATTGGCCAGTATCTTTATAAAGCTTTTCTTCAATTTCTTTCTGCTTTTTTTCTAATTCTTTAATTTGCTCTTGGATACTTAGTATCTTTTCTTTTTTTGACTTTGCCATGTATTTAAATACTCCTTTTTTAGTTGATTATATAACTTGTAAAGAAATAAATCAAGTGATAAAATAGAGTCAGGAAAGGAGAGAGTGCCCATTTATACACCCTACGGATGTAATGGGTTTTCACTCCGTTCAAAATAAATAATGCTATCGCATTGGACCCGCAGGGGCTAAGAAAAAGAAAAAGGAGGTTTATAGTTTATGAGTTATTTCTACTTCAATGCTAAGATTCTTAATAAGGCAACTCAATCAGCAGTAGCAAAGGCAGCTTATACAAGTAATGAAGCTTACTATTCTGAAAGAGATGAAGAAACTAAAAAATATAAAACACGTACTGTTAAACCTGAATCCTTTATCTTAGCACCTAATCATGCTCCTGATTTTGTTTATAATCGTGAAAAGTTATGGAATGAAGTTGAGAAAGTGGAAAAACAATATAATGCTCAACTACTTCGTGAGTTGGTTGTTGCCTTGCCTAGTGAACTGAATGAAGAAGCTCAAACTAGTTTGGTTAGAGAGTTTGTACAAGAGAATTTAGTTAGTGAAGGTATGGTTGCAGATATTCATATACATAGAGATCAAGAACATAATCCTCATGCACATATTCTTTTAACTTTAAGACCATTTAACGAAGATGGTACGTGGTGGGATTTTAAAAGTAAGAAAGAATATCTCCTTGATGAAAATGGAGAAAACCTTCTTGATAAGAACGGGAAAAAAAGAACAAGAAAAGTTGATTTAACTGGATGGAATAGTAAAGATAATCTTTTGGGATGGCGAAAATCTTTTGCTGAAAAAATCAATGAGTATTATCTGATTAATGGTATTGATAAATCAGTTTCCCATGAATCATATGAAAAACAAGGGATTGATAAATTACCTTCTCAACGGTTAACAAGAAGTGAGTATTATGTTGAGAAGATGGCGAAAAAAGAAGCAGAAAAAAATGGAGTAGAATATGAACCTGTAACTTTTTACGGTAAGAAAAATAAAGAGATTAGTGATTATAATAATGAGATAGAATCATTGCAAAATGAAATCAGAGAACTTGAAGAAATAGAAAATAACTCTATTGAAATTAATGCTAATGATTTTAATGAAATACGTAATAACTTTAAGTTATCAAATGATGAATATGATGCTTTGCAGTTTGTTAAATCCAGACAGAAAGTTGTCTATGTTAACTTTAGTGATTCAAAATCTGCATTAGATAGTATTAGTTATTGGAAGGGTAGTATAGATAAAAAACATCGTTCTCTAAATCGTGAAGAACAAATGCTTAAAACAGTTAAAGATATGTACGAAAAAGGAAATGTTAAGTTAGAAAGATATGGATTTAGTATGGAAGGTTTTGTTTCAGATTATAACAGCAGAATGGATAGTTTAAATTCTAAATATGCAAGTTTAACTAGTGAAGTCAAAAAATATAAAGATGCCTTTACTAAGACTAAAATTACAAATGATATTCAGAAAAACATTTTAGATAATGAGTTTAAATTCTTATATCCTAAATATAGTGATATAACCAAAATTGATACCGATGAAATAAATGACATTAAGAATAAATATGTGAATGAATTTAAACAGAATAATGTTATTTTAGATTCAATTTCTGAAATAGATACACATGAACATTTTGCTACAAATGAAGAACAATATTTCAGAGATAATGTTTGGAATTTAGTACTAGATTATCGTAATCAATCTAAACAACATTTCTCTTTAAATAAAAGTCTTGATGCTAAAGAAAAAGATTATCTAGCTGTTATAAATGATAAAGATGGTAAATATTCTACAGAAGAAATTTACAATAGTGCTTTAGATTATTTAGTAACTAAAAACGAGAAAAATGTTTTGGAAACTAATTATCAAAATACAAAAGAAAAAATGTTGAATACTCTTGTAGAAATTTATGGTGAACAACAAAGAGAAACATTAGAACAAATGCCTGATAGAGTTAAAAATATGTTGTTAGAAAATTACTTGAAAGATAAAGAAATGAATACATTAAGTGAAGACTTAGAAAAAATTAACTGGAAGATCAGACAGAAAAATGTTCAGCCGAAAGGTAATGATTTTGAAGAATATATTCCTTCTAACTCAACTGGTGCAAACGTTGGGAATATACTTACAAGTCTTGTTGAGAATGCTAAACAAAATGAAAATAAAGACAACACTCCTAGAAAGAAACGTCTAAGAGGTAAGAAGCTTACAAAAGAAGAAATTATTGAAATGGAAAAATAGAAAGGAGATAAATTTAATGGCAAAAAATGAAAGGAAAAAAAGCAGGATAGTAGACGTGATTATTGGTTTGGTTTTTGCTTTAATTGCTGCCTATTCTGCTTTAGCAGGAATTAAGATTATTTTTGATAAAGGTAATTTCGTTTCTAACTTTTTAGATGTAGAAGGAACGATTAACTGGATTGTAACTGTAGATGAAATTGCATATAAAGTTATACCGTTTATGGTGTTTATAGCTTTCTTTGCAATACTTATGCACATTACTTCAAGAAAAGAGAATGGATATAAAGATGCCAGTAAACATGGGGTGCATGGGGATGCTGTTTTTTCAAGTCTACAGGATTTAAGGGAAGACAATTTGGTTGCTTCTAAAAAGGAAAGTAAGTACAGCACTAAAGACCCTTTGAAAACTCTAGAAAGTTCAAGTGGAATTATTTTAGGGAGAGAAGGGGATGAACTATTAATTATTCCACCTGATTCAGAACTGGATAACAGAAATGTTTTGGTTGTTGGTTCGTCAGGTTCTTCAAAAGGCCAAGCATTTGTTATTAATAACATTTTAAATAATATTAATGAAACTTTTATAGTTACTGACCCCAAAGGGGAACTTTATAAGTTGACTTCTGATATTAAAAGAGATCAGGGATATAAAGTATATCAGGTGGATTTTCTTAATGTTACTGGTGCAGGATATAATCCATTAGATTATGTGAAAAATGATATTGATGCTGGTGATATAGCTTTATCAATTGGTACAAATTCAGCCGAAGATGATAAAAAAGACCATTGGTTTGTTAAAGCACAAGATTTATTGAAAGGTATAATACTCTATGTAAAATCTATAAATGAAAATGCGAATATTCCTGATGATGTGATGAGAGAATTTAATAAAATCAGTGAATCTGAAAAATATTTACGTGAACTATGTGAAATTATTGGTGAAGACCATATTTCATATCAAACATTTAAAAATATAAGTGTAGCAACTGGTGGAGAAAGAGCGAGTATACTTTCTACCTTTACTAAACAAGTTGGGATTTTTGCATCTAAACAAGTTGCTGATTTAACAAGGAAAAGTGATTTTACTTTTTATGATTTACAAAAGGAAAAAAGTATTTTATATATTAAAATTCCAGTTACTAATAACCCAGTGCAAGCATTAACTGCTACATTCTTTGACCAATTACATAAAACGTTTTATAAGATAGGTGACAGTAATGATAGTAAGTTGCATATACCTGTTTATTCTTTATATGACGAGTTTGCAAACTTAGGTAAACTAAATGGTTACGATAGTTACCTTTCTACGTGTAGGGGTTATGGGTGGGGTATGATGACAGTTGTGCAAGACTTTGCCCAACTAGAACAGAAGTACTCAAAAGAGTTAACACGTACTATTATAAGTAACCATGATACTACCTTGTTTTTAAGAACAAAAGACATTGAAACTGCAAAAGTGTTAGAGGAGTTGGCAGGGAGTACTACAGTTGAATATAACACCAAAGGTACTTCAAATAGTGGCGGTTTAATGAGTGCTGTTTGGGGAGGTAATACTTCTTCTTCAAGATCCACTACCCAAAACATTATACAAAGACCACTAATTTCTAAGTCTGAATTACTTGCTATGAGTCCAAGAGATAAATGTTATGTCTTCATGGTAGGTCATAAAGTTGAATTACAAAAAGCGTTCCAATCCTTAATTTATAAAGATTTTATTACTAAGCAAGATGGCACAACGTCTGATGGAAAGCCGAAATATGTTTATGCTTATCCTGAAAAGAGAGAAGCATATATTAAAAAATTCAATTTGAAGCCAGTTGTTGATGTTATAGAGAATGTTGAAGAAGAAAATATTGAATCTGAAAATATAACAAAAACTAAGTCTGCTGACAAAAAATTAGAAGTATTTAAGGAAGAAGTGAAAGTTGCATCTACAGTTAGTACAAGTACTGCAACAATAAACAAAGAGGATGCTATCGAAGGTCTTGTATCTAGGTTCTTTTCGGACTTAGAAATGAATAATGCAGCTAAAGAAAATGTTCCAGAGCCATCAAAACAAGTAGATGAAGTTAAAAATGAACAATCAAGTAGTAGTGAACGTTTAGAAGAAATCTTGGAAGAAATAAAGGAAGGAATAAAAGAAGAATTTATTACCCCTGAAATGGAAAGTGACCCCGAAGCATTAGCTATGTTAAATGAAATACCTAAAATTGGGCCGAGAGTAAAAGAAACAGAAAAGTTAGTAGAAGATTTACAAGCAAAGAGTGACTTAATCAGAGAATTATCTAGTAACGATGAAGATGTAATAACAATGAATGAAATGAGAGAAGAATTAAATAAAGAAGAAAAAACACCAGATGAATTGCCAATGGGTTATGACGATGATGAATTACCAATGTAAAGGAGATTGTTTTTATGAAGCCTGTCATACTTGCCGAAAAGCCTAATCAGGCTAGGAATTACGCAGAGTCATTTAAGGAAACGCAGAAAAAAGATGGTTATATTGAAGTACTTCCCAATGAAATATTTAAAGAAGGTGCAATTATAACTTGGGGTATCGGTCACTTAATTGAATTAGCACAACCCCATGAATATAAAGAAGAATGGGCAAACCGTTATAACATGGATGCATTGCCTATCATTCCTGATGATAAAAAATTTATTTTTAAAGTGAAAGACAACACCAAAGAACAGTACTCTAAAGTTGAACGTCAATTAAAAGAAGCTAGTTATATCATTGTTGCTACGGATATTGATAGAGAAGGTGAAAATATTGCCTACTCGATTATGAAACAAGCTAAAGTACTAGATAAGCCAATTAAAAGATTATTTATAAACTCATTAGAAGCTGATGTAATTAGGAAAGGATTTCAAACTTTAAAAGAAGGTAAGGAATTTTACAATTCTTATATTGAAGCCCAAACTAGACAGATTAGTGACTGGTTAATAGGAATGAACTTATCGAGATTAGTCACTATCTTAATCAATGATAAATCTGTAAGTTTTTCTGTTGGAAGGGTACAAACACCAACCTTATATATGGTTTATCAAAGGGAAATGGATATACAGAACTTTAAGCCAAAACCTTTTTATGAAATAGAAGGTGATGTAAAACATTTAAATGGTGTTTTTAAAGTTAAAGGTAATATTAAAGTACATAAAAAAGAAGAAGCTTTAAGTGTATTAGCTAAACGTAATGTCATTCTTAATAAGCCGACTAACAGTAAGATCAGTAAGCTAGTGGAGAAAGTTGAAAAGGTGTCCTCACCTAAACTACACACGTTATCCAGTCTACAAATGAAGGCTAACAAAATGTGGAAGTATGGCACGAAAAAAACATTAGAAATAATTCAATCATTATATGAAAAGAAAATTGTTACTTATCCAAGGACTGATACTCCTTATATAACTGAAAATGAATATGAATATCTTTTAAAGAATGTTCATTCTTATCAGAATATAATAAATCAACCGTTTGAGGTGAAATTTACAGAGCCACAGTCAAGATATGTTAATACAAGTAAAGTACAAGAACACTATGCTTTAATTCCTACTAAGACTATTCCGAGTGAAGCTACATTAAGTAAGTTATCAGTAGAAGAAAAAAATATATATGAAGAAATCGTAAGAAATACTATTGCTATGTTTCATGGAAAGTATGAGTTTAACAAGACTATTATCCTTATAGACCAAAATGGACTAGAATTAACGGCTACTGGTAAGACAGAGTTGTCTAAAGGTTGGAAAGAGTTATATCCAACTGATAAAGATGATGAATCAGAAGTTAAGTTGCCAATTATAAAAGAGAATGATGATGTTTCCTTAACTATAAATATCAAGGAAGGAAAGACCACTAAGCCTAAACGATTAACGGAAGGTGACTTAATTGGAATGATGGCGAATTGTGGTAAAAAGTTAGAAGATAAAGAAGAACAGGAGGTTTTGAAGGAAGGGTTAGGAACAGAAGCAACTAGAGCAAATATAATTGAAACCTTGAAAAATCAAGCTTATATAGAAGTGAAAAATAATCTTGTTCACATTAATTTGAAAGGGGTGATTCTATGTAAAGCACTAACAGGTACATTATTAAGTAGTCCATCCCTTACAGCTAAGTGGGAGACATTCCTTTCTCTAATAGGTAAAGGAGAAAGATCACAAACAGCATTTCTTAACAATATAGAGAAATTCATTTACAAGATGATGGAGGAATTACCTGCACTTATCGGTTCAGCAGATGTAGCAGCAGCCATTGAGCAAAAGGAAAGTGAAAATCATTTAGGTGAATGTCCAACATGTAAAGTAGGGAAAATCGTATTAAAGAAAACTTTCTACGGTTGCACTAATTATAGTAATGGTTGCAAGCAATCATTACCAAAGAAGTTGCTTGATAAGAATATATCTGAAAAGCAAATTGAAAAGTTATTAGTTAAAGGGAAAACAGATGTAATTAAAGGGTTTAAAGGAAAGTCACCATTTGATTCTTACTTAACTTTAGAAAAAGACGAAGAAAAAAATACCTATAAATACAAGTTTAATAAAAAGTGATTTTGGGAGGATAGCAGATGGCAAGTTTAACAGAGGAACAAGTAAAGAAAAGAGATTCTTTCTTTCGAGTATTAAATCAGGTTGAAGTATTTCAAAATGGGGTAGAACCGGAAACTAACGATATTCTAAAAGCTTCTTATACTCCTGAATCAGAATACAAAATTACATTCAAAGAAAATGATAATGATAGAATCTACCAATTGACTTATGAAGGTGGAGAGATCAAAGGTTTAGTTCCTGAAAATGAAGCAGTAATGGACAAGTTAACAAATAGTCCAAGTGATTATTTTCTGACTGATAATACTAAAACATCTATTTTAAATGTGAGTAATACCTTCTTGCTGGAACAAGAAAGCATCACTCAAAAAATAAATACAAGAGAGCAAATGAAGAATGACTATTTCGAGGTAGAAAAAGCAGTTAAAGAAATCGTTCATTCTACAGATACACTTGAAGTATACAATAGGAGCAAAGAGGTAACCAATAAGTTAAAACTACTAATTGAAAGAGATAATGAGTTAGTTGAAGACTTATATGTGCATGAATCTAGGACTTCTGCATTAGATAGTTCCTTTTTAAGAGACGAAAACAAAGATGAAATCTTACTGGAACTACATGAATTGCATAATAAAGTTGAACCGATTGGATTTGGGTTAAATGAACTAGAACAAACTCAACAATGGTTAGAAGTAGCATCCAATTCGGCATTTAATGAATTAAGAGAAACTAATAGACTAAATGAGGTCTTTAAGGGCAAGGAAGAAATTGTTCAAGTATTAGAAAATACGAATAGTGATGCTCCTTTTATTCGTGGTTTTGAGGAAAGAATTGAAACGGCAGTGTTAGATAAAGGTAAAAGCTATGTAACGGATTTAACAGTCAATTATCAAGTAACTGAACCTCATGATAAAATACGACATCATTTAATGAACTACTATTCTAATCAAGATTTTGCCAATAGACCTTATTCATATTTTAATTTAGAAGAACAAAATAAGGTTTATCAAAAGTCTTATGATGCTTTAGATAAGGCCATATCTATTTTTAATGAGAATATGGCTAAAAATGAACATAGTAATTATCAAATAAACCAAGAGGACTATATTAAAGTCTATGGTGGCAATAAAGAAGCAGCTTATCAAGAAATGAAGAGTTTAGTATACCCTGCAATGCTAATTAAAGATGATTTAAATGTTTTTAAAATGGGAGATGCATCAACAAGTCATACTATCCAGCAAAGAGATTATTGGGATAAGACAGCACTTGTAGCAATTGAAAGATATGTTCAAACTAATACCGATATAAGAAAACCAAAAGAATATCAATACACTGACATATTAGATGTTCATGGAACAACGCAACATATTCTTTCTTCCTATGATGAAAGAACACCAGCACAAGAAGTTATGCTGGAACACAACTTAAAGAAGATCAGTGAGATAACAGATGCATTAAAACGGAATGTAACTGAATTAAATACTAATTCTCCACAAATTGATACTAAAGAACAACGTGAAATGATTAATTTCATGGAAACCTACGAAAATAAGATTATAGATAAGCTTAGAGATAAAGATAAAGAGAATATAGTTAATGTAGCATTAGAAAATAAAGCCAATGAACAAGTTAATAATATTGCTGACAATAAGCCTAATAAGGAAATAAATTATAAGGAACTATTACAGCAAATTGCTGACTTACAAGACCAAGTTCAAACTTTAGTGAGACAAGAAACATATAACCCAATATCATCAATGTCAGATTCTATGAAAGAAAACTTTAAAGAAAATATAGACAAAGTGAATGATAAGTTAAAAGTATTTGCTAATACAATCAGTGAAGTTAAGAATAGCCTGGTCAACTATTCAAATCAAAAAGTGGAATCCATGTATAAGTTCGCTTATAACATTATGGATAAATTGGACGAAAGTGTTAAGAAAATTGACGGTAAAATTCAAGATGTAAAGAAAGACATTGAAAAAGATATAGAAAATGTTCAAAGCAAAACGAAAGAACCTGAAAAACAAAAAGAAAACTTTGAATTAGAAAGATAAAAAGGGGGAAGAAAAATGTGGTTTAAAAAACATGAAATTGAAGGCTCAGAAATGCCGATTATTTTTAAGAAAGCAGATAACCAATTAACTTACGATGAAATTGTTAACCTTCAGGAAAACCCTGCTAAATATGAGCATGTTGGTTTTATGCCAATTTACCCTACAGCAGCAGAACAGCTTTTTGAAAAAGTTTATGAGAAAGGAGAATAATGATTTATGGCTACATTAACAATTGAAGATGTGAATAAAAACCTTGAAGAAAGTTTAAATAATGTTTTTGAGAATGAACGTTTTCAAGATTTACTAGATGTAATGGCTAGTCATAAAGCATATTCCCTTAACAATAACTTGCTAATCATGGCACAACGACCTACAGCAACAATGGTTATGGGTTATAAGGAATGGATGAAGTTAGGAAGGTATGTTGAAAAAGGCGAAAAAGCTATTAGGATTCTTGCTCCAAATAAGAGAATGATGGAAATGGAGAAAATAGACCCTGAAACTAAAAAGCCTGCTTTAGATGCTAAAGGTGAAACTGTTAAAGAAAAGAAATCAGTTATAACAGGCTTTAGATTGGTTAGTGTATTTGATGTGGAGCAAACCGATGGTAAGGAAATTCCACAAGTTCAGGACTTTATCAATCGTAAAATGAGTGAAGATGATTACATGAGTAAACTTTATCATGACTATAAAGATTATCTAGTAACAGTAAAAGAACGTGATGTTAGAGAAGAACCTACAGAAAACGGAGTTGGAGGATACTTTAACAGAGCGACTAATGAGATAGTAGTAAGTAATACGGAAAATGAAACAGATACACAAAAATTTAGAGTGTTGATTCATGAGTATGCTCACTCTTTGCTACATCACAAAGAATCTGAAATGAAAGACCTTCCTAGAAGACATAAAGAAGCACAAGCTGAATCAGTTGCTTATGTAATTAGTAAATATTACGGACTTGATACCGAAGATGTAAGTAGTGGATATATTGCTACTTGGAGTCAAGATATGCAACTAGCAAAGCAAGCTATTAAAGAGATTCAGGAAGTAGCTAATATTGTTATTGATGATATTGACCGTTTACAAAAAGAACAGATTAAAAGCTTTTATCAAGACCAAACAAAGCCATATGAAGAAGCAAAAAATCATCTTATTAACTATCATAAGATTGATGAAAAAGCTTTTGATCCTTCAACGAAGGAAGAAACAAGGCTACAGCTTATTAATAAGGAAAATGGTTATTTAATGTCTGGTACTTTGACATATAACGAAAAAACGGATATGTTTTATCTGAAAACAAACCGTAATCTTATCGAACCACTTTCAGAGCTTTCTAAAGACGGTAATTTGACCGTTCTAAACGTGGAGAAAGAATTAGACCAATTAAGAGAAATAACGGCATATAGCCGTATTCCTGACCACTACGAGGTTAAAGAAATTAAAGATAGTGTTTTTGTAGTTCAATCTACTGCTGGACAAGATATAATTTCTAAAACGTATACTAATAAAGAAGATGCAGAGCATTTTCATATGAAAGCTTCAATGTCACAAGCTTTGCACCAAAGCACGATGTTAAAAGTAGAGAAAAATAATTCTCAACTTCAAAAAAATATGCAAGAAGTAACTAATGAAATAGAAGAACAGATAAATAAAGCTGTTGGACAATATTTGTCTAAATATAGTGAGAAAGAAGTCAAGCCTATTGGTAGTGGGGGAACAGCGATAGGTTGGGCATTGTTGAAAAACCCTGATATAAAAAATACTGACCAATTAGCAGAGTTTGCGGAGAAAAATAAACATGTACCATCTTATAAGAACTTACAAGATGCCATTGTACATATTAATGATGTGAGTGAAAGAACAAGGACTAAGGCAAATTCAATCACTCAGGGGAGAACATTAGAGAGATAAGAAGGAAAGGTGTTTAGTATAAGGAGGTTTAAATTATATGAAACAGTTTCTATATAAAGCACAGAGAATGAGTGATGGTGAGTTTATAATAGGAGCATTACTACACGCACCTAATAGTCCGTTCGTTTATATAGCAACAGTAGAAGCTATGGGAAACATGTATGTAGATGAACTAGATGGTGGGAAAACAAATAATTTGAAACTCACAAGAGTTATGGAAAAATCAGTAGAACCTTATTACGAAGATTTTAAAGAATAACTGGTCAATAATTAAACATCTTTATTATCACTTTTTAAAATGCCTTTATCATCAACAAAAGGGAGTGAAGAATAATTTTTCTTCACTCCCTTTTGTGTAAATTAAATAAGTAAAGATAGTCCAATTTTTATCTTTTTATTATAAATGCTATTTATTTTATATAATTGTTGTTGTTTATTTTATACGAAGATGCTATAATAAATATATAAAATAATTGTAAAAGGAAGTGTGTATATGAGTAAAAATAACTTGAGTTTTCAACGTCTAATATTAAAAGGAAATCTAACTAGAGACCCTATTTATAAAATACTTGGTGATGGTACAAAGGTATGTAATTTCACCTTGGCTGTAAATAGAAATAATGGTCAAAAGGCTGATTTTATTCCTTGTGTTGCTTGGAATAATGCAGCAGTAATAATTAGTGATAATTGTAGTATAGGAACATCGTTAATGATTGAAGGGGAAATAAGGACAACCCTAATTGAAGATACCGAAGGCCGAAAGAAACCAGAAATGCAAGTTGAGGTCTTAGAAAAAGGCATAATACAATTTTTGAATAAAAATAATAATACACAAGATAATTCCAATAAAGACAGTTGAGGGGTGTAGATATTTATGTCAAAAAATAATTTAAATAATGAAAGCTTGATTGATCGGATTGTAGAAAGGGCAGTTGGAGAGAATATCAAGAAGGATTTAGAAGGTAGTTTAAGAGGTGTATACAAAGTCATTAAAGACTACAGCTACATACATGATGGTGACATACTAAAAACTCAAAATATGATAAAAGAAGCCTTTTTCCAAGAGGACAAACCATTACTTGGAGAAGATGATGCTATTCAAGTTAATATGAAGCCTATTATTGAACAGATTCCACAAGATATAAGGAATGAATTAGTTGAAAAGGTTTTAGGTGAATTAGCTTTTAAAGTTGGTTCAGGAGAACTAAATAAATAGGAGTTGAATTTAAATGAAGTTTGTACTTTCAGTGCGTTCTCCAATAGCATTTAATTTAGTAAATAAACTCCTTCAAAGTGAGGAATCTATACCTGAATTACAGGTTAGGGAATCAAATGTGCAAACCGTCCAACAAATGGAGGATGCAATTGAATTTTATAAAGCAGATGTTTATATACTAGACCAGCAGCTAGAGGAATATCCGTCTTTAAAACAGGTTTTAGAGCAATATAAATGCCAAGTGATTGAAATTGAAAATGATGTTAAAGCTGTATTGCCGATAGTAAGGGAAATGTTCGCAGAAGAAGAACAGGAAGATGAATCAGACCAGAAGGGTAATAAAATAGTTTATGAGTTGGAACAGAAGCCAAAAGTTGTTTATAAAGATAAGATAATTGAAAAAGAAATAATAAGAACAACTTATCAAGCTATTCCTTCCAAGTTAATTATAGTTGGTTCTTTGTATAGGGGAGCAGGTTCTACCCTTCTTGCAACCAATTTAGCTAGGATGATTGGAGAAAGAGATATAGACGTTACTTATATTGAACATCCTTTAATCAAGCCTTACATGTTTGATTACTTGCAAATGCATACTAAAGAACAACCATACTATGATATAGCTAGAGAAATAAGTTTTGATGGTCTAGCAAGGTCAATAAAAAGAGAATGGAAAGAACATAAGGTTAAGTGGAATGTAATTGATTCAAGGGAAATTCCATTACAACAATTCACTTATGAAAATCTTCTTGTTTATCTTCATTCTATACAAACGAATGTCACAATACTTGATATTTCTGACCGTTGGTTAGACCCAGATATTCAAAAGATATTGTATTTAGCTGATTCTATCTATATGTGTTTAGAGTCAGACCCTATTAAATATGATTGGGCAATGTTTGACCATAATGGAGTTAATAATTCAAAGGAGAAAATGACATTAGATTTTCTCAAAGGTGATAGTAGATTAAATGACTTTCACTTGGTTAATATGAAATACATTAAAAGCATCGACCTAAAGGCTTGGAATGAAATGATAAATAAAACTAAAAAGCCAATTGCAAAGATCCCTTACATTCCATATGAAGATATACAAAAGGGGATTTATAAATCTAAACTGTTATACGACTTAGGGTATAAAGACCTAATAGAAAAATCACTCATGCCTTTGCTAGTGAAATCTATTCCTAAAAATATGATAGAAATAGGTAAAAAGAAGCATGGATTTTTAGAGAAAGTGTTAAAAAATAGGTAAAAAAGCCGATTAAATACTTGCTATATCAATTAATAGCAAGTATAATTATTGTCAGGAGGTAGTCATGACTACTAAAACGATTTTAATAGCGTTAATGGCAGTATATATGGCGGTCAATACCTATATAGATATAAAACTTTTAATCACAAAGAATAAGTGGCATTTAGCCTTTGGGATAGGAAACATTCTGTTTGGGACGATGGTCTTAAATCAGATAATGGATTTGTTTCTTAGCTTAGTAGTTAGTTTGTTAATTGGAATTATAGTTAGAAAGATTCCTAGAACTACGTTAGGAGCAGGGGATATAAAAATGTTTATGGTAAATGGTTTGTTTTTACAAAACATTTTCCCTTTCTCTAATCCCATTGTTCTCATATTAATAATGATATTTCTCTACCAAATAATTTCGTTCTTACAGCGATTAATACTTATAGCTGTTAAAGCAATGAAGAAACAACAAGACTTTAGTTTTCATACATACAGAATAAAAAATGGCATTATTGAAACACCTGAATCATTACCGATCTTTATAGCAGTATTCATAATTACACAAATTTAGGGGGAAACGGAAAATGAAAAAAGAGAGTTCGTTTGGCATAAAGCCAATTAAAAATATTATTGCAGTGTTTACTATTTTAATGCTTGGATTGGGTGTGTTTTTACCTGACTCAGCAAGTGCTGCTGGAAAAACTGGAACATCTACAATCACAATTTATTCAAATAAAAACACTAATCCAAGTAATGCTTCAACAGCAAGTGGTGAACTTAGTGGCTTGGTAAGTGGTTACTATGCAAATGGTAACTTTATTGTAAATGGATTAGTAAATCAGCCTGTTACTAATGGTCAAAAGATTACTGTTTATCCACCGTCAGGAGAATATACTTCAATTACGTTAACAGTAAATGCAGTTTATGTAGAACCAGCAAAAACTGAACCTGATAAAGAAGAACCAAAAGAAGAAGAAAGCAAGCCAAGCACGAGCAAACCTGAAACAAGCAAGCCAAGCACAAGCAAACCTGAAACAAGCAAGCCAAGCACAAGTAAGCCTGAAACAAGCAAGCCAAGCACAAGCAAACCTGAAACAAGCAAGCCAAGCACAAGTACTTCAAGTTCTTCAAATAAAACAACAAGTAAACCAGCAACAACAACTAAGGAAAGCACAAGCAAATCAAATACAACATCGTCAAACACAACTAAGTCTAGTTCAAATACTTCTAATACAACAACATCAAAAGCAACGGAAGATAAAAAAGTAGCAGTTGCTGTTACAAAAGAAGAAACAAATAAAGATGAAGAGAAGAAAGAAGAAGAAAAGAAAGAAGATAAAGAAAAAGAAGAAAAGAAAGACGAGAAAAAGGAAGAAGATAAAGACAAGGAGGAAACGGAAAAAGAGAAGGAAGAAGTAAAGAAAGTGACTAGTGTTGAAAAAACCAGCACTGAAAAAGATGATTCATCATTATTTCCGATTATTTCAATTAGTTTAATTGGTTTAGCTATTTTAGGTGCAGGAGGATTCATTTGGTTTAAAAGAAGGAAGGTTTAACATGAAAAAAATAAGTTTGTTAGGCTTTGTAATTGCAACATTCTTTATAGTGTTTCTTACAAATGAAGATATTGCAAAAGGTGCTTCTGATCCATATACGGTAAGTAGCACTGTTAAGAACAATTGGGATGAAATATTAGGTCAAAAAACATATTCCCTTCGTTCAGGAAAGAAAATTGTATATGACATTTATTCTCAAAAGTATACGTCAGGTGGTTATAAAATAACGACTAAAGATTTTGGTAAAGGCAGCCAAAAGTACATTAACTTTCAAGGTTGGAGTGTAATCTTTGGACGTGCAAAACACACTGATAATAACAATGAAACTTATATTGTGGCAAGAAAGGTTATTGGAGAGAAAAACTTAGGTCAAACTAAAGTTTTTAGCACACTGAAAAAGAATGTTGATGCTACAGAAGACTTGGAATATAACAACCAAGGTTCAGGAGTTTTTAATGAGTGTCCTGCTGGTGCTGTCAATCAGGATAATGAGTGGGATTGTAACTTTAGATATGAAAATGTGGGATTTGATGCCTACTTACCAGTAGATGAATTATTTCCTGATGAAAATGAAAATGCATCTTGGACATTATTTCTTGTAAAAAAAGTTGATGATTATATGGTTTATACTCCATTAATCATGCCATTCTCATTTAATGATAAAGCATATTCAAATGGACATTTATCTTTATCAAGTGGGGTATCCACTAACTTGTTACAGATGATAGGTAACGGTGTTTTGAGAAGAAGTGAACCAAGGCAAACGGCAAGTAAGGTAATAACTGAATTAGGGGAAGACCGATATTTTACACGATATGATTTTTATACCCCAACCAAAGCTGTAAATGAGGAAGAAACAGCCGTTTGGTACGGTGTTAAGTCACCAAAAGACAATGATACTAGATGGGCAAATACAGCGTACTGGAACTTTTCAGGAAACCAAGTGTTGTTATCTTATCGAACAGAATACTATCCACCAGCAACAGGAATATGTAAAGCACCTGTTTTGCCTTCTGATAGATACAGTTATGAGTTAGACTTTGCTGTTCAATCAGTAGATGGAAAGACGGTAGATAAAGGAAAAGAAACAACGACTAAGGTAGAAGTGAAAAGAAACAGTTTTGCATCTAATAGGGAAGAAGCAGAAACAGCAATAAATAACGATATTGCAAACCGAAAATCCAGTATTACAAAGGCTAAGAGTGATTTAAGTAAATTAAAGGCCGATGAAAAGAAAATTGTAAGTGATTTAGAAAAAGCAGAGCAAACCACAGATTATAGTAAGATCAATGATTTATTTGCTGATTTAAAAGTAGTAAGGCAAAACATGGCTAATAAAGAATGTGAGATTGAAACATTAAATACAGAACTTGAACATTATGAAAATGAATTAGACAGTTTAGAAAACATGGAGTCAGATAATACGAATTTAACTACTCCTGTATCCGTTAGCTTCAATAATGGTGAGAAAAAACGTATGAATGTAACTCTTGCTGAAAATGAAACTAAAACTTTAACTTTCAAATGGACTTTAGATGATAGTGGAACTGTTAAAGCAGTCATTAATCCTGAACATAGTAGTTACAACGGAAAGTTGGAAACTACTTACAGCAATAACCAAAGGAGTACACCAATCTTTATAGCAGCACATACAGCAGTTAATGTTTGTTTAGTTAATACAGCTTCTTATGCTGATGGAGTTGTTAGAACTAAAAACTCTGTTGAAAATGGGCAAGAAGAATATAAAGAAAGAGTAACAACGACAATATCTATTCCTGATGAACACAAGAATAGGAGAGCAGGAACAGGGTTTGAATATACCATTTCTTCTAAATATGAAAATGAAGACCCTGAATCTGATGGAACAGGCCCGAAAAAGGCAACAACATATATGCCGAAATTAGTTAACTACTTACCTTATACTCAAAAGGAATTTAGCAGTCCTTACAGTGATTTAAAGCTTAGTGGATATGAGGTAGCACTTGAAAATACGTCTGATACTGGAACAAACCCTAATACAAAGAATTTCAATTTACCAGTATTTTATGTAGAACAATTTAGTGGGAATGTATTCGATGCTAATTATGCAGACAATCCAAACAGAAACCCTGCTGATACGATAATTGACGGAGGTAGAAAGTGGTATATTGATTTCCTTGAAAAAGATGGTACATATCAATTTTCTACTGTAGCTGAAGATGCTGGAATCAACGGATTAACTACATGTGTAACTGGTGAAGTTAACATTTCAGGAACTGTAATAGGTGATGTAGATGGAAATGATGATTTTGTTAAACGTTCAGTAAGTCCTACAAATCCTTTCCCTGCTGGTACAGGTTGGAATTGGTCAGGACAAGAAAATCTTATTACATCTTTGCAAGATTGGTTTAACAATTGGTATAGCAATCCTTCCGAAGTACCAACAAGTCAGTATAAAGATACTTTTGTTTTGACACCTGAATTGATCCAACAAATTAAGGAATACAATCAATCTATGGATGGTGAATATAAGGTAGGTGAATCAGTTTTTGATTCTGTAAACATACCTAGTAATTAAAAGAAGGTGATAGATTGGCAAAGGCTATATACAGTGCTTTTTTCTTGCTGATATTCATTATGTTTACCGTCTTTGTAATGTCTTATGAATATATTGGTTTTGCTGATAACGATAATGAAACCAGTTCTGATAATACAACAAGAAATTCAATGACAAAGGCTATTAATATGGGTGATGCAAGAGTTAATGAAGAAATCACCATTAATGAAGATATTGCAGTTGAAGCAGTTGTAAGAGAATATGCTCAAACATCGGATTTTAATGATGGAACAAGATACCTAAATATCTTTAAAACATCAAGTAAGCCAGCTATGTTAGCTGTAGAAGCTTATAACAAAGTGGAAACACCATTTAATAGTATGGCAAACCGATTTAGTGAAGAAGAAAACTCAAATGAAACTATAACTAGAAGTAGAGAGATAGTAATATTTGAAGCAAAAAACTTAAATAAGTAGCAGGAGGAACACATGAAAAAAAACGTTTGGAAAAGGAGAGTTATATCCTTTATAACAGTAGTTCTCTTAATCAGTACCATTGTTTTATATACAAACTTCAAAATAAAAGCAGAGGTAAATGAAACACAGGTTATTGTTACAAAGGTTGATATTCCACCAAGAACAGAAATAACAAAAGATATGTTAACAACTATTACTGTTCCAATGCAAGGTATACCTACAAATGCTTTCAAAGCAGAAAAGGATATTGTAGGGAAATGGACTGTAGCAGGATATGGAATATCTTCAAACTCATTTATATATGAAGAAAAAGTTGTTAATAAAAGTGAATTGCCTGATGCTGGTATCCTTGCTTTAAATGAAGATGAAGTTGCTTTTCCTTTGCTAGTTGACCTTGAAACAAGTTTAGGAAACAGTATTATCCCTAATTCAAGTGTTGATTTATACTTCCGTTCTTTAATAGATGATGAAGAAGATAGTAAAACAAAAGCAATGTATGGAAAGCTTGCTTCACAGGTTCGAGTAGTAGCAGTTAAAGATTCAGATGCTTCTAATGTTTTTGATCCAGAAGGTTATAACCAAGGGAAAAAACAACAAAATACTAATTCACAACAAAATTCTTTAGCAAAGATTTATATTTTTGCGATACCGAAAGAACTAAATGACCTAATTAATCAGGCTAAACTTTTAGGTGATATTGTTCCAATTGCTACAAGTGAAAGCTATAAGGAAGACAAAGATACTACAAGTGAGCAAAACGAGATCATTAAATATGTTGAAGGTAACATATATAAAACGGAAACAGAAAAAGAGTAAAGGAGACTAAACAATGGCAGAATTAATTGGCTTTTATTCAGTAGCTGAATCACAAGGTAAAAAGACAATTTCTCAAAGCTTTGCTGATTTACTTGCTGAAAACAACCATAAAGTTCTTTATGTTGAGTTAGATAGCCATAGGCCAAGTGTAGCAATTTCAACACAGATTACACATGATACAAAAAATGTGGTTGAGTATTTTAGGCAAATTGCTACCACTAAAAATTTCACATTTGAATCATTTGTTTTAAAGAAAGAACACTTGTTAGAGGAAGCAGAAGATAGACATTTAAACAGAAGAATTAAGATGAATATAGATGACCATTTAGATTACTTGATTTTTCCGTTGAACCATGAGGATAAAGACTTCCCTACATTAATTGATGGAGAAAATGCTGAAAAAGAAACAAAGGAATTAATTGAAAGATTGACCTATGAGTTTAAATCTTCAAAGTATGATTTTATCATTCTTAATTTACCTAATGAATTATACTCAATTTTCGGTTTTGAATTAATAGGAAATTGCGATTCATTAATAAACGTACTTACACCAAGTGCAACAAGATTATTTGAAAATAAAAAAGCTAAGTCATTTTTGTTGGAGAATGAACCAAGTCTAAAAGCAAAATGGAATACAATCTTAAATATGGTTAGTAATGCTGTTGAAGATTCGCAATATAACGAGTTAATCAATGATAAACCAATATTAATTCCTTTTGATGAAGATAGACAAGCAGACGAATTTTCATCTAAAATAGGCAGCTTTGTAATTAAAGAAAGGCTTAAATTACTTGCTGAAAGGTTTAATATCTTGTTGGTTGATGAATTGCCTGAAAGAAGAAATGGTCTAAGGTCATTTCTTGGTAAAAGGGGGTGAAAGGATAAATGAAAAATGCAGTTGTTTTTAAAAAGCATTTACAAGAATCCTTTCAATCTAAACAGAGAAATATAATCAACCTTGAAAAATTTCTTTACTTAGAAAACACGACTAACAATGATATTAAACCAACTATAAAATTAACAAGTCCACTAAAAGATATAACCGAAAATGTTAAAACTTTCCTGAGTGAAGAAAAAAATAGAAATTTAGTAAGAGATAGTTTTGGTGATAAATTTAAGCAAGAAAGATTACATTCAGTAATTCATAGTTATGTATCTTCTAAAGAATTCTTGGATGTATACAAAAATAAAATAAATGACCTAACACTTGATGAACTATCTACTTACTTAGTAAAAAAAATAGCTGGACTTGGAATTTTAGAATCATTAAGAGACAAAAAAACTATTACAGATATTAACATTATTAGTTGGGATAATATTTGGGTGGATGATATTTATAAAGGTGAATATAAAACAGATTTGTCTTTTGATAGTTATGAAGATTATGTGGAACTGGTAAATAAATTCGCTTTTGCTTCAAGGAAATCATATTCTCATAAACAGCCATCTTTTAATTCAGCTTTCCCCCAAATGAGGGTTAATATTGTTGGACAAGATTTATCAAACAAAATTAGTACTCAACTAAGGGTTATTTCAAAGGAATTACGATATGACAAAGATTATATTCTCGAAACAGGCTTTGCAAATGATGAATTAAATGCATTGCTGGAACTGATATACCCAATGTATAGTAATTTAATTTCTGGAGGAACTGGAACAGGTAAAACAGAGCAGTTAAGATATTACGCTAAGTTTTTGCTAAACAAAGCTACTATCATGATTGAAGATACCCCTGAAACGTATTTAGATGAATTATATCCTGATAAACCAATAAAAATGTGGCAAAACAGGGATACAACAGACGATAGCCAAGATACATATGGTTATGAATATCATCTAAGAAATGCTATGAGACAAAATCCAACTTATATATGGCTTCAAGAATCAAGGGATAAAGAATCAGCATTAATTTTAGAAGCAGCAGAAACAGATCATATAGTTTCAACTACTCTACATGCCACATCAGCAATAGATGCAGTAACTAGAAAAATTACTCTTTGTCAAAAATACAAAGAGTACAGTGATGAATTTTATGGAAAAAGGATTACAAAAGCCTTTAGGTTTGGTATTCATGTTAAACGCTTTGGGAAAGTAAGAAGACAAAATGAAGTTGTTGAATATTTAGGTTACAAAAATGGAGAAGTGATTGCTAACCGATTGTTCGAGTTCGATGAAACTTTAAATAAACATGTTTTAGTTGGAAAACTATCAGAAAAAACATGGAATGAAATTTTAGCATTTCGAGTTAACTTAGAAACAGAAGAACAAATAAAACATTTTGAGGAAAATATTAAAAAAATTGAATGTTTGAATCCAGTAACTGAAAAAGAAATGGCATTAGCATAAGGAGGAATAAATTATGATGAACTGGATTATTTCTACTTCTGTTCTAGTCATAATTGCAATACTAGCTTATTTAGTAATTAAACAGGCTAGTGGTATCACTTTAAAGAGAAGGAGGAAAACATTATCTACTTACTTGCAAGAAGAAAGAGAAGATGAAAAAAGTAATATAGCAAGTATGTTAGAAAGACAGAAAATTAAAGAGTTAATAAATCCTGCTTATATTATCAGTGAAGCTGAAAAGAATGGGGTTATTTTAACAAGACAATCATTGTTTTCAACCTTCTTTATTGGGATTGTAATAGGTGTTTTAGTGTTTATAGTCTATTTCAAAGCTGTTATCTATTTAATTCCTTTATCCGTAATTGGAGGGATAATAGCAGTTAATATAAGGTTGAAAAACATAAAAAAAGAGTATCTACAGCAGCTAGATTCTAAATTGTCTATTTATATGTCTTCACTAGCAACATCATTGAAAACATTTAATAACATAAACGATGCTGTTCGATCTATCATACCTACATTAGAAGACCCAGTGAAAAGTGATGTAGAAAAGGCATTGATTAATTTACAAAATGGTTTAGGAGTAGAAGATGCTTTTTATCATATATCACAAAAGTATGGTCATAAATATGTAAAACTATTTCACGACCAATTAAATGTAATTGTAAATAGTGGAACAAATGACACAAGTAGTATAAGAACAGTTGCTTTCAAGATGAAGAAAAGAGAAACATATAAACGTAATCTACAAACTAAGTTTAATCAAGGTTTTAAAACATGGAAGACATTTGTTGTCATGTGTATGTCAGCACCTTTGCTTTTCTTGTTTGCATCTACTGAAAATTTCACTATAGCAATGAGTAGTATAGCAATGAGTATCGTATATGTCTTAACTTTTACTTTAATATATGTTACTTACAAAAAATTGAAAGAGTTAGAAATGTATGATGTAACAGAGAATATTGAATTAAAAGATTAAAAGGAGGGAGGACTTTTGAGTGAATGATTTATTACTTAAAGGTATTGAGTTTATATGCTTATTATCAATCGTTATCTTGGCATATAAGACTGTACAAATGCTTCAAAATGCTAAAGTATCAAGAAGCTTCGTCTTAAAATCAGTACTACAAGAAGAACATACACAGGGTATAGAAAATACTACGTTTCTTGAAAGAATGATTTCGTTTCCTAAATATAAATCTTTTATTGAGAAGAAACTTGAAGAAGCAAAATCAGAAATGAACTTCACATCTTTTCTAATCAAGAGATTCATTATTGCTAGTATATTAACGGCAGTCATGGTAGCTGTTTATTTCATCGGTCACATGGTCATGTTTTTATACTTAGCTTTACCAGTTGGGATTATTGCATTTCAAATGCCAATGAACACATTGAAAAAAAGAAAAGCATATTTTGAGAGACAATTAGGTATTGAATTACCTGAATACTTATCAGCATTTGCAGTATTGCTTAATTCTTATACACCATTTGAAGCAACTAAAAAATCGGTTGATTATGCAGGTGAGTTAATTAAACCCTATGTTGAAGAATTAGTAACACAGATAGAATTATATCCTGCATCGGTTCAACCATATTTAGATTTTGCAGAAAGTATAAATCTAGTTGAAGCAAGAGAATTTGTTATGGCTTTAAGTCAAATTATGCAAGTTGATTCTGAATCTGCAAATCAAATAATAAAAGATCAAATAACCATAATGGAAGAAAAACAGGAAGAAGCTTATAAAGAAGAACTAGAAAATAGACCTGATGAAGTTGAAGCTTACATACTACCTATGATTTTTCCATTAATAGCAATTATTTTAACTTTTGTAGCCGTCTTAACGATGGATGCAGTTAAAGATATATTTTAAAAAAATTAAAAAAATGGAGGCAATATTATTATGAGAAACGCACTAATCAACGCAGGAATTATGGTACAAGGTAAAAAAGAAAAATTGGTATCTAAAGTTAAAAACTTTATTAAAGAAGAAAAATCAGGTAAAGGTGTTACAGAAGAAGGATATTTAATGTATGGTGCAATTGCTGTAGGGATTTTAATGTTAGCTCTTATTATTGGATTTCTTACAGGTGGTTTTGAAGCAATTGGTAACTTCTTCCGAGATGGTGTGTCAGGTGATAATACTAACCCAAATGGATGGGGTAACTAATTAAAGTTAATAAAGAAAGGGTGAACCGTTACCCTTTCTTTATTTTTCTAAAAGGAGAGTGAAATTACATGAGAGGACATATAGGTTTAGCCTTTTTCTTGTTAATATCATTTGTATTTATTATATTTATCCCTGACATAATAGTTTTTTCTGCACAAAATAATAAGGTAAATCAAGTTGTGGAAAAGATAACAAAAGAAGCAGAAATGCAGGGTGGAGTAAATAACGAAGTACAACAATATTCTCAAAGGTTATTAGAGGATTACAATATCCAAGATAAAGGATATGAGATAAGCTATAGCAGCACTGAACCATTACAACAAGGGCAACAATTCACTGTTAAGATGGAAGGTGAATATAAGTTTAAAGCCATTAATTTATTAGGAACTGGAATTGGAGGATTTACCCTTAATATTAGTTCGGAAGATTCAGGCCGAAGCGAAGTATGGTATAGATAGCTAGTAAAAAAGAATCTCTTACAATAAATCATGCTATGTTAAACTATATATGATTAAGTGGAGGTAAATAGTATGTACTAGATTATATATAAGATATTTGTTGTTAGGAGTAAGGAAAATGACACTACCCCCAAAGGTATATAAAATACTACCATCTTACAGGGTTTTATATGAAATTTGTATAGATATATTAAAAGAAGAAAAAAGTACATTTACCTATGCTTTATTGAAAAAGATGTTAGGTATTCAAAAAACAAAAGAGTTAAGCCAATATGATTTTAATGAATTAATCGAAGTAATGATTAATAACTTAGAAAAAGAAATTAATGAAACATCTTATTTAAAAGTTGAAAACAAAATTAAAACCAATTCACGATTGAAAGAAATAAGCCTGATATTCGAGAACATATGTATTAATGATTCAAAACGAACGTACATAACCTTTCGCATTTCAGAGTCATTAATCGAGAAGATCCAAAACTTAAAATATAACTACATTGGTGAAGTAATTGAATTAGCTATAGGGCTTTTTATAATACAGTTAGAGCAAGAAATTTTTGAACTTATATTATTGACACTTGAACATTATGAAGCTGGATAAAAAGGAGAACATTTTATGTTCTCCTTTTTATATTCGTACAACTAATAATTGTTGGTTTTTTTATATGGAGTATGTTGACTATATTATATAATAATGCTATATTTTATATATAATATTTCAAGTTTACAATATAGAAGGAGCAATGAAAAATGAATAGAAAACAATCCTTAATATGGACGTTGGTAATGGTAATAATAACTGTTACAAGTATGTTTTTAGCAAACCTTTTTCCCGAAAATTCAACCGAACAATTCACTTTTTATGCAATTGAAATACTTGGAGTTGTTTTGATACCAGTAGGGATTCTAGGTTTAATAAATGGAGGTAAACCGATTAAAGAATTAGCAGAAGAAAATAAAGTCAAAAGTAAAAGTGAACAAATGAACGATGAAAAGAAAAAATCAATGCACTTAATATCAGTTGGATTAGCATTTAATATTATTAGTGTAATAGCTAATAATTTCTTAAAAGATAACTTTGCGAATCATCCACTAACTGAGTATATCACTTATTTTCTGTATTTTAATCAGGGTCTTGGAGTTCTTTTTTTAATCGTAGGAGTATTTATATTAGCATTTGGAACTAAAAGATATGATGGAAAGACAGATTAAATCTAAGAATGAAGGAACGATTATATATGAAAAGTCTTGGTTCTTCTTTTGAAGGAAAATTATTTAAAATTACCTTTACAGTGAATGTAATACCTACTAAAAATAAAACACCATTTGAAACCGAAATATCTTTAAATATTCGTGATGAAGATTTTAAAACTTATCTAAAAGATATGAAAAGTAAGTACATCATTAGGAAACCATTTTTTGGAGAAAAAGGAGCCGTTTTTAGGAAAACTGATGATTCAGAATGGGATAAGGATAATACTCTAATTACTATCAATGAACTAATTGATGGAAAAACTAAAATACTTCTTTTTTCAAAAGAAAAGGAAGTTAAGAAAAAAACTTATAAAATAGGTTTTAAGTTAGGATTGCTTTTATCTAAAGAAGAAACTAACTATCTTAAATTGAAAGCATTATAGGTAGGAGTATTGTAAAACAAGTAGTTTAATGCAGAAATCAATCAACCGATAATAGGAACAGTTAGGAGGTATCCTTTTGGCTGAATTTCAAATGTATATTCCACTAAAAGACGAATATCACCCACATACATTTAAGGGCATATTTGACTTTGAATTAATCTATGTTGAAGAAGATAAGGAAAATACAGATGTTATTTATATGGAGTATCAAATGCCATGTCCTTTAAGTAACTCAGATAATTGGAGTGTAGAAATAAACCTAAAAAGAAATACAATCAAGGGATTAGGGATGAAAAGACAACGTCAATGGATTAAATACTGCTTAGAATGGTATCGAAAAACACTAGATGATGAAGTACTGGCTAATAAGCTGTTCCCTTATGGAAAGGAGTGAAAGGAAACAAAAATAGATGATGAAAATTAATTAAAAAATAGGAGGATTTATTATGGATCATTTTGAGTTAATAGCAAGCTATCCTGAAAAGGAATATAACGAGTATATAGAAAGACTTAGAAAGGAAAATCCTAATTCAACCTATGCAAATGCAATTGAAGCAACAAGAAAGAGTAACATGCTGATTGAAAATAGTAGTGAATTAGAAACAGAGCCAATTGATTTAGAGAATAAAAGTGTATATCAATATCAGGGTAGCAGCAAGGGAAAGTTTAAATAAATAAAACCTATTAAGAAGCTTTAAGGAGTGTTTAAATGACTGGAACTACTGAACTAGTATCTTTAGTAGGTCTAGCCTTATTAATTTTAGGTGTGAAACTTAAAAAAAGAGTACTAATTGCTATCTCACTGATACCATTTTCATTAGTTTTAATCGGTGGTATCACTCTAATGCTACAATAATCAAAAATACAACATAGTGAAACAGAGGGATAAGAAACAATGTTTGAAAGTGAAAAACAAATAACCAAGGAAGAAATATTTGTAGGCAAAAATTATGATAGCTATAACAAAAGATGGGGTTCTATGAAAAAAAGAAACTCTAATCTTTCATGGAATTGGTCAATTTTTCTTTTTGGGCCATTATGGTTAGGTTACAGAAAACTTCATTTATATGCCATTCTATATATTCTGATAGATACCTTAACAAGTTTTGTTACTAAGAATAGTTTCGGAGTTTATATAGGGGTACAGGGGATTAGTTTTATTATGTGGGTAGGCTTAGCGATAATGGGTAACTACCTTTACCAAGTAAAAACAAATAAGGCTATTAACACAATCAGTAATGAAGATGAATTAAAAAGGCAAGGTGGAACGAATGCAGGTTTTGTATTTCTTTACATAGTTGTCTTGTTAATAATCAATATTACAATAGCCTATCAATCTTATTCTAATATGACTATTCAGGGATAGTAGTTAGTATTAATATATTGCTTTTACTAAAAATAAGGATAAGCTTTTTCTTTATTATAAATTTTTGTGTTATAATTTAGTTATCAAACCAACCAACGTATAAATTTTAAACTGAATTGCCCGATTCAATAATTTTTAAAGTTTATATGTTAAATCCTTGATGGCCTATTAGCAGCCATATCATTTTGTAAAAAAGTTACTACTGATTATGTAGTAGCTTTTTTTTGTCTTTTTTCTTCCACATAACCAAAACCTCATTAATAAAATCAAACTATCTTTTGGAGTATCCTAAAGGTCTGCTGACAAGCACATAAAGGACTAAAAGACAGTCCTTTTGTCATTGTCGCATCTCGCTCCATCCTAAACGGCAAGCGACCAAACCAAGAAGGGAATGAAGATCAACGAAAAGCATGTTGA
>Ga0209463_1000490_pt1 | contig 30425 bp, 39 predicted proteins | sample AgamicMgSfrz_FD_187169 | JGI IMG/M metagenome (GOLD analysis project Ga0209463, IMG submission 187169) | Agave microbial communities from Guanajuato, Mexico - Mg.Sf.rz (SPAdes) (version 2) | ecosystem: Host-associated > Plants > Phyllosphere > Phylloplane/Leaf | place: Guanajuato, Mexico...
ATATATCGCCAACACATGGCGTCTTGCGAAGATCTACGGCGCCGCGGCGATCGTGTATGGCGCGAAGGACATTGATACCGATGCGCCGATCGCGCCGGAGAAACTATCCAAGCTACAGCTGTACTTCAATGCGCTCGATCCATTGAACACGGCGGGTTCGCTGGTGTTGAATCAAGATCCGAACGCGCCCGACTTCCAAAAACCAACAGTCGTCACTGCAGCCGGTCAGAAATATCACCCGTCACGCTGCCTCGTATTTTTCAACGAAGCACCTCTGTATATCGAGTACACCAATTCGGCGTTTGGCTATACAGGCCGTTCGGTGTATCAGCGCGCGCTCTACCCGCTAAAATCCTTCGTGCAAACGATGGTTGCGGACGACATGATCTCGCGCAAGGTCGGCGTGATCGTGGCGAAGATGAAGCAGGCCGGGTCGATCGCTGATCGGGCGATGGCCGTATTTCAAGGCATCAAGCGCAACGTTGTCAAGGAAGCGCAAACTAACAATGTCATCAACATCCAGCCGGATGAGGCAATTGAAACGCTGAATCTGTTGAATGCTGATGGTGCATTGACGGTTGGCCGCAAGAACATCCTTGAGAACATCGCCGCAGCGGTACCTCAGCCGGCCAAGCTTCTGAACTCCGAGTCATACGCCGAAGGATTTGGCGAGGGCACGGAAGACGCAAAAGAGATCGTGCGCTACATCGAGCATGAGCGTCAGACGGTCCAGCCGCTTTACGAGTTCTTCGACAACATCGTCATGCGGCTGGCGTGGAACGAGGAATTCTTCGCAGCGCTGCAGGCCGATCTACCCGACTACAAACGGATGACCTACAACGAGGCATTCTATCAATGGAAGAACGCGTTCGTTGCCGAGTGGCCGTCGCTGCTTGTTGAGCCTGAGAGTGAGCTTGTCAAGGTTGATGATGTGAAGCTCAAGGCGCTGATTGCCGCAATTGAAGTGCTCAATCCGTCGCTCGATCCGGACAATAAGGCACGCGTGATTCAGTGGTTCGAGGACAACCTCAACGACATCAAGCATCTGTTCTCCAATCCAATGCAACTCGATTATGAGGCGCTGAAGAGCTACGTGCCACCTGAGCCGCCCGCCACGCCGGGTGAACCGGAACCGTTCAACTCGAAAGTCTGATGGCTGAATCCTTTTACTCCGTCGTCACTGACGCAATCCGTGATTTTGAAGAGAACGGGTTCGATAGCGCAGAACGACTACAGTATTGGGTTGAACGCATCCGGCAGGCTGCCGCCGCCTCGATGACGCCAGAAAGCGTGCTCAACGAAACATTGACGCGCACGTTGCAGGGCGTCTACAAAAAGCTGATTGACGACGGTCAGATCATCCGCGCTCATTCGGGCGTGTCGCGGTTCACTGTTGATCGCCTTAAACCGCAGCTCCGAGCCGAGTTAGATCGGCGCATGATGGTCTCGCGTAGTCTCATCAAGCTCAATCGCGAGCAGATGGTCGAAAAGACCGTGCAGCGTTTCGCCGGATGGGCATCGTCAATTCCCGCGGGAGGCAGCCGAGCAATCGAGGTCAAAGAAGTAAAAGATAACCTCCGAAAAGCGCTCACATCCCTGCCCTTCGAGGAAAGGCGCGTTCACATTGATCAGTCCGCGAAGTTCACATCGGCGCTTCATGAAATCGTGGCCGTCGATGGTGGCGCGATCGCTGTTCAATGGAACATCCGGCATTCGGCTGGTTATCACAACCGGCCTGACCATAAAGAGCGCGAAGGAAAGATCTACCTGCTCCGATCGAGCTGGGCCAAAGACAAAGGGCTCGTTAAGCCCGGACCTGCCGGCTATTACGACGACGTTACCAGCTTCGGCGAAGAGGTTTTTTGCTTCCCTGGCGAATCAAAAATCCCATACGCTGGTCTCGTTGAAAAAGCGTACCGACGCTGGTATGACGGGAATCTGATTGAAATTTTTACGTCGTCTGGGAAGACGATCCGCGCGACACCGAATCATCCAGTCTTGACGAGCGCCGGCTGGAAGGCTATTGGTCTGCTCAATGAGGGCGACAATATCATCGAGGTTGCCGATGAACTGATCAAGCCGCTTGAAGAAAACCAATACAACGGTATAGCCAGCATCGCGGATATATTTGGCGCGATTAAGGAAAACGGGATCACTGAGACGCTTGACCTCAGGCCCGCAGATTTCCACGGCGATGGTCGATATGGCGACGTCGATGTTGTACTTCCCACACGGGAATTGTCCTTCGACTTCATGACCGCGCGAACGAAGGGCCGCGATCAATTCGGGTTCTCCAAAGCCAACCGGACGGCTTCTAGCTTGAGCGCGCTTGCAAAGCGTTTCGTCGCTATTTTTAGTGCCAAGGATGGCTTTGTGTGCGTTTGCGACAAGAGCCGCCTTTTCTGCTGCGGAAAGCTTTGCCATGCGGTTGTGGCCGGCAGCAACATTATCGCGAAGTGTTATACCGGCCTTCTGAAGGCAGTTCGTCACTGGACCGCGCGTAATGCCAAGGCGCTTGGCAATTGCCAGCACACTTTCACCATTGCTGTAGGCCGCGACGATCGAGTCGACATCCAAGCTGATTCTGTTTCTCGGGTTGGCATTGCGCTTTCCGAGATCAAACCCGACCGCCTCAAGCCGATTGAAGAGAGTCCACGGATTAATTCCGATGATTTTGGCGATCTGGGGGACAGACTTCCCTTCCCCTCTCAATCGGCGCACGTAATCAAAGTCAACAGGAGTTGGTTTTCTGGGCATGTTTTCAATTTACAAACGGAACATTCGTTGTACGTAGTAAATGGGATTATAGCTCATAACTGCTCGTGCTGGGGCACCTGGCTATATGCGCTGCGAGACCTACCGCCAGACACGTTGACGCGCGCTGGCGAACAAGCACTGGCGGAAGCGAAAGCAAAGATTGCCGCGATTCGGCGCTAACACATTCAACCCATGCCATCAGTATCAGAAAAACAGCATCGCGCTATGGAAGCCGCAGCGCATGGGCATAGCACGCTCGGAATTCCCCAAGATGTCGGCAAGGAATTTGTCGCTGCGGATGCAGAGCCCATACAAGCGGCCGGCACGTTGATTATCGCAGACGGCAAGGTTCTATTCCTGCGCCGCGGCAATGGCGGCGATCATCCCGGCCAATGGGCGTTTCCCGGTGGGAAGACCGAAGATGGCGAAACAGCCGAAGAGTCCGCTCGTCGCGAGACGCTCGAAGAAACCGGATACGAGCCGCACAAGCTGATCCAGATCGGCAAGACAAGCGAAGGCGCCGTCGAGTTCACGACCTTCTATCACGAGTGCCGCCCGTTCGAAGTCGCTCTGAGCGACGAGAGCGAGGAATACGCGTGGTTCCCGATCGGAGCGTGGCCGGAACCGCTTCATCCAGGATGCCGTTTCGTACTGGAATCGGACGCCTTCAAGGCTATCCGCAAGGCCCACATGACGGAGACGGACCTCGCGCGAGCGATGGTCTCCGGAGAATACGCGTCGCCACAGTTCTTCCGGAACATGTGGCTATTTGATATCCGGATTACTGGCACGGGCACTTCGTATCGCTCCAAAGACGACGAATACGTCTACCGTCCTCCTGAGAACTACCTCAATGATGACTTCCTCGCTCGATGCAGCGGGCTTCCGGTCATCGTTGATCATCCCGAGAAAGCGACGCTGGATTCGAAGGAATTCGATAACCGTGTCGTCGGCACCGTGCTTCTCCCCTATATCAAGGGTGACGAAGTATGGGCTATCGCTCGAATTTATGACGAAGCGACCGCGACTCTGATGTCGCAAGAGCAGCTCTCCACGTCGCCATCCGTCGTATTCCGAAATCCCGATGTAGAAAACTCCACCGTGACCCTCGACGGTGGGCAGACGTTGTTGATTGAGGGAAAACCGTGCCTGCTCGACCACATCGCGATTTGCGAAGTTGGCGTGTGGGATAAGGGCGGCCCGCCATCTGGCGTATCCACCACTAACGTTCAGGAACCTGAGATGACTGAAGAAGAGCGTAAGGCCAAGGCGGACGCCGAGGCAAAAGAAGAACTCGAAGCGCGCGCTAAGGCCGATGCTGAGGCGAAAGCCAAGGTAGACGCTGAGGAAGAAAAGGCGAAAGCCGATGCAGAGAAATACGACAAGCTGATGTCGGCTGTCGACTCGCTCTGCAAACGCATGGATTCGATGGAAGAAGCCAAAAAGGCCGATGCAATGCCCGCTGACGAACTGAAGGTCGGCGACAAGAAGGCAGATTCGGCCGAAGAAAAAGACGCCAAGGAAAAAGAAGCCGAAGCAGCGAAGCTGAAGGCGGAAGCCAAAGAAGAAGAGGCCAAGGCCGATGCAGCCAAGCGCGAAAGCGCCCTGCTCGACCGCGTTGCGCAGCTTGAAAAGATGCTCGTCGCGACTGCATCGCTCACGCCGAAGCCGCTCACCGACGACGATCATGCTGCATTTGCAGACGCCCAAGCCAAGGCTGACAGCATCTATTCGGCATTCGGCAAGCAGGCACCGCGCGCGCTCAACGGTGAAGACGTTCTGTCGTATAAGAAGCGCCTCGCAGCCCCGATGAAGGCGCACAGCGCTGCGTGGAAGGATGTCGACCTGTCGAAGCTCGAAGCATCGGTCTTCCAGATTGCAGAGACGGCGATTTATGCCGACGCAATGGGTGCAGCGATCCATCCGGTTGAATCGCCGGAAGGCGGTCTGCGTGCCGTCACGAAGGATACCGGCACCGGCCACCGCGTCACGACGTTCTATGGTCGCCCTGGCGATTGGATGGATCAATTCCGCCCGCCGCGCATGAAAGGCAAGATCATCCAGCAAAAGAGCCACTAAGCTCTCGTCGCCCATCTGAAGCCCGCCGCTCAGCGGGCTTTTTCATTTCTGGAAGGAAAAAATGGCATTCAATGTCCCATTCAATCCGTACGCGACGACGAACGCCCAAGGCTCGTTTTCCGTGCAAAGCGCTGGGTATGTCCAAGGTGTGTTCATGGACGACCCGGCGATTCGCTACGCCCTCGCAACGGGCGTAGTTGGTTCGTCCGCAACATCGCCGCTCTGGGGCGGCATGGCCATCTCGGAAAGCGTTGCACCGGCAAGCGGGCAAGACCGCACGCTCGGCGGCACGATTCTTCAGGCAACTGCGCAATCGAACCTCACTGGCTTTTCGGTGTTCAACCAGGGCTACAGCATGGTCGGTTCGCCGTCGAGCCCCGTCCCGGTTACCGGTAGTGTCGGTTCGTCGATCCCGTTCTTCCGCATGGGTTCGGGCGCGCGCATCGCTGTTGCGATGGACCCGTCGCTGGTTTCGCTGGATGGCGGTCTGATCACGCAGCAAGTGTCGTGGGACTTCAACAACCAAGTCCTCCAACCGTATGACGCGTCGACCGCAACCTATTCGGTTACGTCGGCAACGTCGACGTATGCGAGCGGTGTCTACACGATCGCCATCGTCATGGCAGCTGCTTCGCCGGTTGCCGGCGTGGGCGATCTGATCAACATCAGCGGCGTGACGGGCACTGGTGCATCGCTGGTCAACGGCAACCAGACCGTTTCGGCATTCACCGACAACCAGCACTTCTCGATTCAAATCACCGCCGCCTCGGGCGCAATCGCTACCGGTTCGCTGACTGGCACGATCGTACTCAACTATGGCACGGGCGCACTGCCGGTGAAGATCCTCGACATCAATGCTGGCAACAGCATGACTGTTTCGTACAACCCCACTACGGGCGCGGCCACCTGGAATCGTCAGGGCTACGCAGCTCTCATCCAGATCTAAGGAGATAACACGTGGCCAATATTGTTCCGGCACAAATCCGGGTCAGCCCGCACTACATGGTTCCCGAACTCCTGCTGCAGTATCAGCAGGCTTCTGGCGCTTTCGACCTGATCGCAACGGGCGATCCGCTCGTTCGCCTCGGTGAGGGCGATCTGGCCGTTTATATCAAACGGCTTGATGTCCGCACCGAAGTTCAAACGAGCCAGTTTGCAGCTAACCAACTTCCGAGCTGCACGGTTGTCTACAACGAAATCAGCACGCCGACGTATCTGATTCGCACCCGTGCGGAATACGACCATCATGACACGGCAGCGCTTGGCCGCGTTGGTGCTTCGACGGTTGAAGCGCATCGTCTCGCGATGCGTCAGGGTACGTTCCAACAGCAGCGCAACCTGCTTCTGTATGGTGCGAACCCGCTGAACGGCGAAGGTCTGCTGAACACGAACGGCGCAACGGCAATCAACCTGCCCGCTGATCCGAACGGCAACACGACCATTTCGACGTACGACAATGGCGCACTCGCCTTCTTCCTGCTGCAGCAAATCGGGCAAATCAAGGTCCGCACGATGCAAATCGGCATGCCGGCCCGTTTCTCGATCACGATGCCGCAGCGCATTCTCGAAACGATCAGCTATCAAGGAATCGTCCAACTGACGCAGTTCCAGCGCGAAGGCGCAGGTTCGAAGTCGGTTCGTGGCCTCGTTGATGACGTTCTCGATTGGAACGAAGACGAAATCACGTGGGGCGCGGACGACACGCTCATCGGCAAGGGTGCTGGTGGTACCGACATGATCGTCATCAGCATGCCTGAAGTGAAGAAGCCGAAAAGCGGGCGCATCAACACGAACGAGTTTGCGGAACTCACGCCGGGTCTCCAAGCCTGCGCGTTGCAGCTCGTCGACCGTGCGGCTCCGACCGAAATTACCGCTCCGCTCGCCGCGGGTGCGGTTGATGTCGTCTCGGAACTTCGTTCGACCTCTGGCTGGGCTGTTCGTCCGGAAGCGCTGACGCTTCTGAGCGCCGGCTATTAAGGTTAGTCCTTCGGATAGGTTGCGCAACCGACAAGCGCGTTTCCCCTGGCGTGTTTCCGAAGGCTTCTGATTCAGGGGTTTCCTGCAGGGGAATCTCCATGTCTCTTTACGTAGCAAACCTGACCAAGCAAGTTTTCGAATTCCATTACTGGACCGAGAGCACCAAGCGTCCTGTCGTTGCCAAGATTCAGCCATTCAGCCAAGTGAATGTGCACCCTCAAGGCACGCGCATGGAGCATGAAAACATCGTCGACCAGCATAAAATGTACGGCTTGGTCCCGGTCAATGAACTTGATCGGCATCGAGACTTCGTTGGCCAGTGCTATCAATTCGATGACCCGATTCCGCTTGATCGACTGCAAACGATGCTCAAGCGGAATGACGAAGTGCTTTATAAGCAAGCTCTGGAGCGCCGCAAAGAAGCTGCCGCCTCAATGGATGATCTGATGCAACGCACGGCGCAAGAAACCGACACGAATATCGCCGGGCTCGAAGTTGAAATTCAAGAGGTCGAGCAAAAAGGTGTTGATCCGCAGGTCCACGAGGTCATTACGGTGGGCGAAGAAAACCAACCGCGCCGTCGCGGCCGTCCCCGCAAGAGCTAACCCATGTGCACTCCCTGCTTTCCTCCGCTCCCCGGCATGGGGGTGCTTGCTCCGTGGCAGACAAAGACCACGCCTAACACAAACGATCTGTACACATTCCTGACGACGGTGGCGGGCGTTCCAACAGCGGCACTCCCATCGAATAGCGTATATCTTCCGTGGGCATTGAGCTACGCAGAAGAAAAAACGCTGATGGTTCTGTATGCGGTCGGGCAAGACTATTACTGCTTCGCGGTCTACTGTCTTGCCACGTCGTTTCTCATCAACTGGTGTCCTGACCAGCCGGGTCAAACGTACTTCGCCGATCTTCGCAAGACATGGGACTTGACCGGATTTATTGGCGGCACAGTGCAGTCGTCGGCAGATCAAGCTACATCGGAATCGTTACTGGCTCCGGATTTTCTAAAGGGTCTAGCGCTGGGACAGCTGCAGGCACTTCGAGATCCATTTGGACGGCAATGGCTTGCTATGCAAGCTGATAACGGGCCTATCTGGGGCATTTCTTGAGGTGAATAATGGCGGCCACAGAATCAGAGTCCATGGCCGATAGCGGTGGCGTCATTGCACTTACTCATCCGCTCAATGCCAGTCCCTCTGCTCATCGTATCGTGCTTCATCTCGGGGTACTTGACGTACCGTACTCAAACCTGGAGCAAACCGAAAAAGTCCCGCAGGCGAAGAAGGGAAAAGCCAACAAGCCTGTAAAGAAAAAAACAAATGCCGCGACAAAGACAACTGGTGAGGTAGCCGAGATACTCGAAGAGAAATATGGGGTTCTCGATACGTTCGCATTCGCACGCCTCCCGGATATCGCGAAAGAGCTTGAAAACTCCATAGCTGGCGAACTTGAGACGATGATGATGGGCGGCAGCCCTTCCGGTAAACCATTCAAGGGTGCCGAGTCAGCTATCACGACGATGATGAAGAAATTCATCTCTGGCCAAGCAATTGAACATATGGGAGTTGAGGGCGTGCCTACACAGGTTGCGCTTCATGGGGTAAATCATCGGCTCAAACACCCATATGCCAAAGCAAATGAACGTCGCCCCAGCTTTATGGATACGACTCTTTATTGGCAAAACCTGATAGCGTGGTTTGACTGATGCCTTCGATCGCCGAGTCTCTGAATAATCAAAACCAGCTACAAGAGACTTTACAAGCTGGCGTTCGCACGATCTCGCAAGATCAGCAGATCACGTTCACGGTCTATAGCCGGCAAACGATCTCACAAGACGGCTACGTGTTCTATGTGAACACAGGTGCCGTCACGACGGCCCAAGGTTCGCTACACATCACCGTTGATCGGCAGCAGAACGAAGATGAAACGGTCGATGTCAATCGAGTGGTTTTTACGTCACTAGTTCAAGTCGATGTATTTGATCAGATAGCACCAGGCGATCTTTTGATCGGCATCTTCAATGGAGAGAAATTTTCCTTCCGATCGCAAGGGCCGTTCTATCAACAGGCGGGGTTGTATCACTATTTTGGCGAGGCAGTCTACCCCGCTCTGGCATCGCAGCTTATCGACAGTCCGGCCGATCTCCCGGTTGGCCCGATTGTCACCAACAGCCTGCCGATCTGGCTTAGCCAGAACAGCTTTGCTCCGGTCTATCCGTCGTATCTGGTGCCTGCCAATGTGACGCCGCCGTATGTGTCGGTTCACGTAGAACCGGACATGACCGAGGTTCCGTCGTTCCCGATCTACGTATGGCCTGGCTCACCCACGCCCCCTACGATGTTGCAGCCCATGGCTAGTACGCAGCTCGCTAAGGATCGCGTTCGACTCACGCTGTATGGCTTCAGCAACCAACTCGCAATCCAATATCTCGTTTCGCTGGTCGAGTATTCATTAGATACCGAAGATTTCGGCTTCGGCAATTCGCCGGCGATCAGGGATGCAAAACGAACGCAGACAGAACTATCGGTCATCGCCATGAAGAAGGTGATCGACATCGACGCGTGGTATCTGCAAAGCACGTCCGACGCAATCGCGCGGCGCCTAATCCTGTCCGCCGGTTTTTCGTCAATCACCACTTAACGGGCTAAAGCCCACATCACCAAACCCCGCTTCGGCGGGGTTTTTTATTTTAGGAGCGTGACATGCCCCAATCCCCCATTGCATCCGCAACTTCCGTCAACCCTAACGGTAAGTTCGTGATGAATCAGTCGGACGCCAGCGGCAATTTGATGGTTGGTGCCGGTTCGACCAACAAGCTGAACATCAGCGCAATCACAGCGGTTAAGGGTTCGGCCGGCCGCGTGTGCAAGGTGACAGTCATTACCGCTGCAACCGCAGGCAACTTCGCTGTCTATGACGTTGCGACGACTGGTGCCGCAGCAACCACAAACGCAATCATCAAATACACGGCTTCGTGGCCGGCAGTCGGCACGGTCATCAATCTGGATTTCCCCTGCCTCGCCGGGATCGTGGTCGATCCGGGCACGAGTGGCGTTGTCGCCGTCTCGTTCGACTAATAACTGGAGCACGCCCACATGGCGACTACAATCACGCCGACGATCGTAACGGTTAATACGACCGTCACGCGCGCGCCGACTGTCTCGCAGCTTCAGCAAAGTGGCGCGATTGTGTCGGCGGGCGGCACCACTCTGGCTGCGGGCACGTATCAGTATTGCGGGACACTTTCGGCCGTCACGTCAATTCTCGCGACTCCGCTCGCATTGTCTGGACTCGTCTGGTCAAGCGGCACAGTAACGGCTACGACTTCGGCAGCGCTCACGCTGTCTACCGGACAGACGTTCACCACGACCATTTCAGGTGCGACTCCTGCAGGCTATAACGGTACATTCACTGCTACCGTTACTGGCACGAGTACGTTCACGTACGCACTCGCGACCAATCCTGGCACTGAAACTGTTCCGGGCACCTATCTTCCGTCGAACGCAGGATTCGTCAACAACTCGGCGACGACGTTCTTTGCGCAAGGCGCTTCGGTGGGCGTCTATGTGCTCGAACTCGGCCCAGTCTCAACTGCCGCCGCTGGGATCACGGCGCTTCAAAACTGGATCACTGCGAATAGCAATCCCCAAGTTTTCTACGCCTATCTGCTCCCTGCTTCGTGGGATGCAGCATCATCGGCAGCACTGAACACGATGACGGCGAACTACGAAAGTCCAAGCGGGCAAACGTATTTCTTCATCACGACGACGGTTGCGAACCTGCCGAACTATGCGTCGAACAAGGCCGTTTATGCGCAGGTTCCGAGCCCTACCAAGGCATCCACTGAGCATCAGCTCGCAGCTGATTTCTATCAGTGGCTGGTGAACAATCCGGGTTCTGCAAATCCGCTCGCTCCGATGTCGTATCGGTATGTCTTCGGAGTGACGCCATGGTCGCTGGTGAACAACCAGACCAATATCAACACTACCCTTACCAACTTCGGCAACCTGATTCTCACGGGTGCCGAAGGCGGCGTATCCACGGCGTGCATCTTCAAGGGCACGATGATGGATGGCGAACAGGCATCGTGGTGGTATGGAGTCGACTGGTTCCGCATCCAGGTCAAGCAAGCGCTGGCGAATGCGGTCATCAATGGTTCGAACAGCAATCCTCCGCTGCTCTACAACCAAGCCGGCATCAATACGCTTCAGGCAATCGCGCAGAACGTTGGCAACTCGGCTGTCGTGTTTGGATGCGCTCTGAGTGTCGTCGTCAATGCGGTCCCATTCGCGACCTACACGAAGCAAAACCCGAACGACTACAACAACGGCATCTATAACGGCCTGTCGGCTACGTTGGTCGGTCAAAACGCCTTCCTCACCATCACGTTCCAGCTCGACGCTGTGCAGTTTGCTTAAGGATAGGAGAAAACGAAAATGCCTAATCCCTATCTGAATACAGGCCCTCTGAATCGCGTCCGGTGCCATGTTGTGGTTGCCTCTTTCCCGACGCTGAATGTTACGGCCCAGAACATGGGCAAATCATTCGCGCGCATCGAGTTCGAAGGTGACTTCACGCAGCAGATCGAAACTGCAACTGGTGTTGTGAACTCGCCTGAGCCGTATGTCATGGCGACGATCAATATTGGCCTGCTGCGCCCGCAATCGCTGGCTGCGGCATGGCTCACGCAAGCACAGGATACGAGCGTGCTTGGTGATGTGACGATTCACAGCGACACGTCATTGTTCCCGGCAATTCAACTCAACGATACCAGCATTCGCATGCTGGACCCGGGCGCATATGACGGCACTGATCCGGTGACTCGGCTTGTGCTGCGCGGCACATTCAACATCAACAACTCCCTCTGGTCGTTCACGTAATCGACTGCGCCGCGGCTAGGACACGCGATCCGAAACGCCAGCACCTTACTGGCTGCCGCGGCCCCTCTTAAGGGCTGAAAAAGGTATCAGCACATGCGTATTGATGAAAAACGCAATCTCGTGATCCCGATCGTAACGGAGACGGTCACGACAAAGGTCGAAGGCAAGGATGTCGCCGAAAGCATCGTTCGCGTCTACGGCTACCATTCGCCGATTTCACGAGAAGTTTTCGAGACAAATTTTCGGGTGTTGGCGGCTACGAAGGCGGCCCTCTCCAGCAAAGGTTCTCATTATCTGATGGGTGCTGGACCGCGAGTCGCGGCCCTGACGCTAAAAGATGAAGGCCGGAAGGATGCAGCCTCACGAGGCTCTTTCGATAGCGATGGCAATGTTGTTGACTTGGAGACGCCCGCTTTCCTAGAAGAACTGAAGCGCCTGACGACGGTACTCTGCGCCGGTCAGCATGGGTGGGAACACTTGCCCGTTGATATCGCGATCCAACAAGAAAAGTTCGACTCGGAGGATTGGGAGGAAGCTCTGGCGAGCTTAGTTTTTTTTACCTCTCAGTACTCGATGGCGAAGAAGGCGGATCGGACAAAGGCTATGGAGGCAATGGCTGGTTTCCTTGGCGGATCGACTACATCCTCAACGCCTACGGAATTCGCCGCCTCTTTGCAGAAATCGACGCCTGTCGAACTTACGAAAAAGACACATTCCTCGATTCTGTTCTGACCTACATCACGGGAGAAGGATTCTCGGAAGTGTTTGAGCAGTACGATGCGCCATATAAAACGGCACTTGAATACCGCAATCGGTATCTACTGCAAGCCCTCAAGAGACAAGCATGACAGCGAAAAGCATCATCGATGTCGAGATCAACGACTCGAAGTTCCGCGAGTTCCATGCCCTTTTTACGGAGTACCAAAAGCGCCTAGAGGACATGCCCGATGACTGGAAGAAAGTCATCGACGTGATCGAAGACGCTGGCAGCGGCATGGAGGATTTTTCGAAATCTTCCATGCACTCTAAAGATTTCCTGATGATCTCCGCGATTCAGGCGGATGCGATTTCGAAAGGAATGTTGCGCGCTGCATCGTCTCAGGACAAGTTCAACACCAAGGCAAAGGACGGTGCGATCCAAGTTGGTCGCATGGCCAAATTCTCGAAGGAATTCGAGAAATCGATCTTCAACATGAGCAAGGTATTGCTCAAGTTGGGGACGGTCGGAGTCAGCGGAATCGGAAGCGCTATTGGTGCTGTATATGGCGCCACTAGCATGCTTGCGGGGCAAAACCTGCAGGCTCGCGGCCTTGGCCTGAAGATCGGCCAAACTCAAGCCTTCAATGCCAATTTCGAGAAGTTCGGGCTCGGGGCCTCTGACCTCGGCAACGTCGCCAATGCCCAAGGTGACGTATCGAAGTGGCGCGCCTTCATCGCAGCCGGCCTGACGCCAGAACAGATCCAGAGCGAAGATGCCGAGCAACTGACGTATGACTTCGCCCGCGCGGCCAGCGGTAAGTATCGCGAATGGCAAAAGGCCGGCATGCCCGCTGCGTCAATGGCGCAAGCCTATGGTTTCACCGATGTGCTATCGCTCCAGCAACTTCGCACCGGAGCGAGCTACACGGACCAGCAATTCATCGCGGCACAAAACAAGACGATTGCGGATGCGAAGGCTAATGAGGTCAACCAAGGTATCGCGGACCAGGCATCTGACGTAAAAGCCGCGTTGCAGTCTGATTGGGCGAAAGTGCTCAATACCTTCAACGAGCAATTGTCGAATGCATCCCCCGAGTTGAAAGCTCTCGGTGATTCGGCGGCCGCCGCCGCAGTTAATCTCTTGAAGGTTGCTGGGCCGGAAGCAAAGAAGGTATTGGCTGCGCTCGAAGGGCCGCCCGTTTCACGGGCGCAAGCGGCGCAGCAAGGCGGAATCGTCGGCGGCCTCGCTACTGCGGGATATTGGATGCGTGACAAGTGGGCGGCGCTTACAAATTCGCACCTGATTACGCCTACAGACTCCCTAGGGTCAATGGTCGATGCTCAGTACACGATCGAGTCCGGCCGCGGAAAGCATCTGCTTTCCCCGAAGGGCGCCATGGGGCCTATGCAGTTCATGAAGCCCACTTGGGATGAATGGGGTCAAGGCGATGTCAATAATCTGCAAGATTCGCAAAATGCGGCGCGCAGATATGACACGTTCCTGCTGAAGCGATACGGTGGTGACGTACGCAAGGCCTTAGCCGCATACAACTGGGGCATGGGGAATCTGGATAAGGATATCGCCAAGAACGGTTCCAACTGGGAAGCGCATACGCCTCAAGAAACGCAGCAATACGTCAACAAGGCCGTGTCGTTGATGGCTCGCCAAGGCCAAAACGTCAACATCAACATCACCAACTCGACGGCAGCTAACGTGGCAACGTCGATGAACGCGGCACCTCATTGATATGGCGATCGTCTCCACCGCATTTCGAAATTCTTACGATCTCGCGTTCCAGGTATCACCAATCATCTTAGTCGGTGGCATTGCGTCGAATACGTTGGGCGGGATGCTGCCGCTGATTGCGCTGACCGGGCAACTTGCCGGCTTTGTGCAAGGCGCTCTGTCAAGCGGCGGTCTAAGCACGGACGATTTTTTCGCCCGGTTCATTACTGTTCCTGGCTCGACGCTAGTTAGTCAGCAGATCGCGACATACCCTTTTGCCAATCAATCGGTCGCAGCGAACGCGACGATCCAACAGCCGCTGAACGTAAGCTTGCGGATGATTGCACCGGTGAAGGATTCGGCGGGATATCTGACCAAAACTGCGATTTGGACGGCCCTAAAGACTTCAATCACGGCTCACAACGCTGCGGGTGGTTTATATCACGTCGCGACACCAGCCTACATCTACACAAACTGTCTGTTGACTCAGGTAACAGACGCAACGGGCGGCGGCACAAAGCAACAGCAGGTAGAGGCGCAATGGGACTTCATCCAGCCGCTCGTAACGCAGCAGCAGGCCACAAACGCGCTGAACGGACTAATGAGCAAGCTAAATAGTGGCGCAGCAATTTCTGGCGCTACCCCTGCAGCTGGATCGTCTTTTTGGTCAAGCGCGGCAACTGCGGTTGGCACGGCGGCCCAGAGTGCAGTACAAGGAGCCAATCAGGTCATTGGCGTGGTCAATCAATATCTCAGCTCACCGATCTGATGACTACTCTGATTCCATTCACTCCTTCGAATGCATCTAACCCGCCGTTCTCAACGCCCGTGACATTGGACGGTGCGAGTTACGTGCTTGACGTTGGATGGAACTTCTACGGGCAGCGGTACTACATGACGATCTCCGACACTTCAGGGAATGTGATCTGGAATGGTGCAATGGTTGGGTCTCCATTGTCGTACGACATTTTCCTTGCGCCTGGCGTGTTCAGTCAATCAACAATCTTGTTTCGCGAAGATTCCGGAAATATTGAGGTAACGCCGTGAGGTTTTACGAACTCTCGCTCACTCCGCAGGGCGCAACTAGTCCTGTGCGGGTATGGAGTTCTCATCCGAACAATATTATCGATCCGGGCGCGCTTCAAATCGAGTTTGATGCGCTGATTGGCCCATATGGAACGCCAACCGGGGCGTCCACGGTCATGCTGCGCGGCATCGCTCTCAAAGACCTCACGCAACCTCAGCAATATGCCGGCATGACGCTGGAGCTAAAGGCGGGAATGCGTGCCGGCCTTCCGCTGGTCAACCCTGCGCAGGCTGGCACGATCTTGAAGGGCCAAGTTTTTCAGGCATTCGGCAACTGGGAGGGCGTCAATCAAACGCTAGACTTCGTTGTTTTGCCTGGTGGCTATACGCTCGACAATCCTGGCAACTTCGTTTTGAACTGGAGAGCCGGAACCGAACTGTCGGATGCCCTGCTCCAGACGTTGGACGTGGCCTATCCCAATACGCCAATCTCGATCAATGTCAGCACAAACCTCGTTCAGAATCACGACGAGATCGGAATTTATGACACTCTAGACCAACTGGCGCAGATCATTGGGGACATCAGTGAGGGGGTGTTTGATAACCGTGTGACGATTGGTGTTCAGGCCGGTAAAATCATTGTCTACGATACAAATTACAAACCGTCACCGATCAAACTTGCATTTACGGATTTTGTAGGTCAGCCGACGTGGATCAATGTAAATACGATCCAACTAAAGCTAGTCACGCGAGCGGATCTCCAGATGGGATCGGTTGTTCGCATGCCAGAAGGATTGCAAAATCTTCCTGGGTTCGTTACGACCACGCAAACCGCTTATCCATCAAGCATCAAGTATCAAACAACGTTTCAGAATAACTTCATCGTCCAAGAGTTGCGGCAGATCGGAAACTTCCGCGCGGCCGACGCGACACAATGGGTAACGATCGTCAACTGCATCTTGAATCCGAATGGCTGACAACTACGATAAGCTATGGGTGCAGAAAAGCGCGAACCAGTTGGCAATCAACCGCGCTCAGCAAGCCATACAAAAGCTTGGCCGCGCGCTCCCATGCCGCGTTGTTGAGGTAAGCGGATCGATTGTCACCGTTGCTTTTGAAGTTCAGGGATCGCCGCAGACGCTGCCCAATATCACGATCCCTAAGGCGGAGAGCACATGGATTCGAATGCCAACGCAAGCTGGCGACAAGGGCGTGACGATGCCGGCAGACGCGTATCTCGGCGGCGTATCGGGCTTAGGGGGTGGTGTTGCTACTACGACGCAAAGGGCAAACCTAACAGCTCTCGTATTCGTGCCGGTCAGCAATTCATCGTCAGGGCCGATTGATCCGAACATGGCGCAGATTCAGGGGCCGGCGGGAGTCATCCTTCAAACTGAAGATGGCAATGTGGCGCTCATGCTAAATGAAGCTGGCATCACCATCAAGATCGGTATGCAAACATTCACCTGGAATGCGACGGGCGTCAACTTCCCTGTGCCCATTACCGCTCCTGATGTCAATCTACCGAATGGTGCGGTTAATCCTCACGTCCACTCTGATCCACAGGGAGGAACCACAGGGCCAATGATTGGCTAATGCGGCGAGTACGAGCCCTGAAGTCCGCCATGGCGATCTTCCCACATGCTGAATTTATGCATGTGATCGACTGCGCCATTACTCCATCGAACCGTGATGTAACAATCAATTCGATGCAGGCCTGGAAGATATTCGTATGCCGGAACACCAGCAACAGTTTCGATTGATTTGATGTGCGCGGCACCTTCTCCTAGATCCAGAAGATATGGAATATTCGCCATTTCCATGTCATGGGCGAGCGGTGCTTGGCAGTTTTGCGGAACGCCGGCAGGAAATGCATAAGCGTTGGATGCGAACAGAGCGATTAGAAACGCCGAAAATCGAATCATTTTTTACTCCTTTGCGTAAGGCGCGGCCCAAACGAATCGGGATCAAACCGCGGACAAACGTCGCATAACTTGTGAACGCCTTCAGCCTGTATTTGGTCGACGATCGATGCCGGATGATCCCGTTGGGCTGTGAACCACTGCAGCATGTGGCGACACGGGAAGACATACTCTCCCTTTCCCGCCCTCACCTCGATATGTCTGAAGTATGGTGCCACATGGTCAAGATTCTGGTAACGATCACGCGGGTTGAAGGGGTCGTCTATCAGACGAAAGCAGTGTGCGCGTGAATCTCTTGCGGCGCAAGAGTCGGCAAAGCATTTCAAGACGGCTTCTAAGAGAAACGCTGGCTCGACTTCCCCGATGACCATGCGTCCCTTCGCATAGAAGTGCGTTCCTTTCCAGCCGCGCACATAGTGGATTAGATCCATCGCATGCGCCGCCCCGTCAAACGTCGGTTCAAATCCTGAAACAAATAGCCGCAGCGCCTCAAGATTCCTCGTCGCGAATAACGGTGCTCGCTTTGCAATATCCAAGGCCATCGAAAAAACATCAGATCGACTGCTTACGAAAAGAACGATGACAAGGTATTTTAAAGACGTTTCCGATAAGTTTTCATGTGTAAAAAAACTCGGCTGATAGGTATCAGGCATATATAGGTTGCTCAAATGCGGACATGGGGACGTGAAAATAACGAAGACGGAACATATCGATGGGTCAAGGTTACGCCAGACGCTAATGGATTCGAAGACAACATCTGGCTTACGACACTCGTACAAGCCCTGAAGTTGAATCTTGGTGAGTCGCCGTTCTATGCAAATGTAGGGATTCCGCAACAGCAGACAATCGTGACACAGGTCTACCCGGACTTCTATGTGTCTCAGATCCAACAATACTTCGCACCCCGTTTCGCATCTTTGACAATTTTTCGCGTTCCGGCATCGTTTCCGCCTGTCTATCAGGTGAATGCAGTATGTCATAGCGGCGCTATTATCAACGAAACAATCGCGACATGACCACTTCTTCCATCCCTATTCCGCTGGTCATGACTGCGGCGGGACCGTCGACGACTCCGCCTGCTACGTTGTATGAAAATCTCATCAATTATGTTGCGTCGCAATCGCCAGGTTATACGGTGCTACCGTCTGGACTAATTGACGATATTAGCGGAACGGATGTCGGAGCATTAGTGGCAATCGACCAAGCACGCGTCGATGCTATCAATAGCGTTACCCCATATGGGGCAAATGCTTTTTTGCTTTCTCAACTTGGTGCTCAGTTCGGGATTCCTCAAGGAGTTAGCGCAAACGGCAGCGTATTCGTTCAGTTCTCCGGGCCGCCTGGGTACGTGTTACAGCCCGGTTTTTTAGTTAGTGACGGGACGAACCAATATTCCTTGCAAGATGGTGGAGTAATTCAAACTGGAGGAGTAAGTCCGCAGTTATTCGCCGTAGCGACTAATAGCGGAACTTTTGCAATTCCGGCGAACAGCGTCAACCAGATTGTTACGTCCATCCCTAGCGCTTATACAGTTACTGTAAATAATCCCGAGGCTGGGACACCTGCCACATCGTCAGAAAGCGTTCAGAATTACCGCGCTCGCGTTATTTTGGCAGGACAGATTGCCTCAACAGGTACGCCTGCTTATCTTAAATCCCTGCTGTATAAAATTACCGGCGTACAACAGAGGTTAGTTTCCATAAACCAGGTGACGGGCGGATGGCAAGTGGTATGCGGCGGTGGCGACGCCTATGCGGTGGCCAACGCGATCCTGCAAGGCGTGCCGGACATCGCCGCGCTTCAGGGATCGCAGCTTGCGATCACTGGAATGACGAATGCCAATCCAGTCGTCATCACCACGAACCTAAATCACGGCTATCAGGTCGGTCAAACCTTTGCGGTAACAGGCGCGACGCCATCAGCTTTCAATCTGACTTATACGGTCGCATCGGTCACGCCGACCGGCATCACGACCGCCACGAATGGCAGTGGCTTCGGTACCTACACGGGCGGCGCGAAATTCTCGTCGAATCCGCGCAATGTGAGCGTGTCGCTGTTTCAGAATCCAGACACATACAACATCACGTTCGTGAATCCGCCGCAGCAGATTGTGACGGTCGCTGTTACGTGGAATACGGCGCTGCCAAGCTTCACGGCAGGCACATCTGTGAACCAACTTGCCGCACCGGCTCTGCAGTCGTACATCAATTCAATCTTCGCCGGTCAGCCGATCAACGAACTTGAAATGAATGCTGTATTTCAGAATGCCGTGGCATCGGTGATCGATGGGCCGAACATTACGACGCTTAGCTACGTGGTGACGATTAATGGTGTCGTGGCAACGCCATCAGCCGGCACGAGCATCATCGCGTCTGATCCAGAGGGTTACTTTTTTTGCACAAACACAGGTATCACCGTGACGCAGGGGTAAAGCATGCAGATCGAGTCATTCAGCACGCAGCCGCTGCAGACGATCATCCCATCGTATTTGTACAAGGAGTACCAGGACGACCCATCGCTTCAGGCGTTTGTTGATAGCTTCAATGGGCTTTCCCAAGGCTATCTTGATTGGTTCAATCAAACGCCGCTCGGGCTGTACACATCACCATTCATCAATGGGCCTCTGCTCGACTGGATCGGAAATGGGGTCTATGGTATTCCGCGCCCCGTTCTGTCAACGCAATCATCGACGAACGTTGCGGGATTTGATTCGGTCGCCTTCAATAAAGTGGCGTTCAACGGCTATATACGCACATCCTCGGGAACTGCAGAGCTGGCGAACGACGATATCTACAAACGGGCGATGACATGGAATCTGTACCGCGGTGATGGTCAGATGTTCACTATGGGGTGGTTGAAGAACCGAGTGAATCGATTCATCAACGGTGTGAACGGCACCGATTATCCGATATTGGACAACCCGCCGTCTATAACTGTTTCCGGCAATACATTCACGATCACATCGTTCGAAGATTCGATCTTCACTAGCATGCAGGCATGCATAGCGAACAATGTGCTGGCTGTTCCGTTTCAATATAGATTCGCCTTCGTCAATGTCAGCTATGCATGCCTGGACGGAGTGCTTTGGATGACGTCACCGCTGAATTATCCAGTAAGCCCGATCGGCTTGGCGGCAGGCGCGGTCTGGTACAACGGCGGCACGGTTTCGGTTATCCCTGGTGGTTCTGGCGCTGGCGCACCGGTCTATTTCGGATCTATCACAGCTGCTGCGTTGCTAGCGCTAGGAGGCGGCGGTCTCCCCACCTCAAATCCCGGCGTTCATAACCAACTCTGGAACAACGGCGGACTAATTTCGATCTCGGCCTGATCAGGATTCAAACAATCATGACGATTTTCATCTATGCCAACAATGTGGATACGACGTTGGCAGGAGCGATTTCGGCCTCGGCCACGTCGCTGACATTATCGAGTGCCGCGAATCTTCCGGTCTCGATTCCGAGTGGATCGGCATTCGTCATTACGTTGAACGATCGCGCGACAGGGCAGAATTTCGAAATCATCTATGCCACGGCAGTATCGGGGGCGACGTTGAGCGGATTGCAACGCGCGCAGGAAGGTACAGCCGCGCAGTCGTGGCTGGCGAATGATTATGCATACAGCGCGCCAACAGCCGGAGAAATGAACGGGTTCGGACAACTCGGGGCAGTCAACACATGGACTGGCAACAATACCTTCAGCAACCCTATCGCCGTAGGCGCTGCGACCGCTCCTGGCCAAGCAATCACAAAGGGACAGGCAGAGTCGGAATTCGCGCTGCTTGCGGGTTCGGCAAGCCAAGTATTTAACGTAGCAAATGCCGTTTCCAATACACAAGCAATCCCCCTTGGTCAGTTGCCTGGCTTATTCCCAGGTAACTTGACTGCATCTGGATACAAAAAATATCCAGATGCTACAAGCCCAAGTGGTTATTTCATTGAGCAATGGGGTACCGTGCAGACAACCAATGGAATTTTCGTGGCGTTTCCAATTGCCTTTCCCAATATCTGCCTGAATGTGGAAATCACAGAAAGCGCATCGGGGTCGGCAACGTGGGGTTCAGGGAATCCAACGGTTCATGGATCTTCGGGTAAATCAACAACTGGCTTCACGCACTGGACCCTTTCGTGGAACGGGGCTGGGGGTTGGTCAAATGGTTCGAACACATGTGATTGGCGGGCAATAGGATATTGATATGGCTAGATATGCGCAATTTGACCCGTCGATTGTAAGTGGCTCCCCGGTTATTGGATGGTATGACACTAGCGTATTCTCGTATTCCATCCTTCCCGAATCGGAAGAACTAATTGAAGTTACCGATGCTCAATGGGCACAACATTTTATTAACCCCAATGGTTGGAAAATAACCAATGGGAAACTTGTTGCGCCTACCGCATAAACAGTAAATTTACCGATAAAGCCTCAACATTCTATCCCGGCAGAAAAATGAAAAAATTGCTGCTTGCGACCCTGGTGTGGCCGCTATTGGCGCTTGCCCAAAGCTATCCGTCCCCGACATTTAACAATGTCACGATGAACGGCACGGCGACGATTCCGCACGCTGCTATTACGGGAGGAACGATTGATGGCGCGGCAATTGGTGCAACAGCGCCGTCTAGCATTGCCGCCACTACAATCAGTTCGTCTGGTCTTGCGACATTAAATGGGCTGACTGTCACAAACGCTCCCACATTCTCCGCGCCTTTATCGGTAGCTTCTGGCGGAACGAATTGCGCGTCAGCTAGTGGTGCATGCCTTGACAATGTTACAGGTTTTTCATCGACGGGATTTGTGAGCCGATCTGGTGCTGGCTCATATACATTCACGGGCAGCACTGGGAGCGGCTCTGTTGTTCTCGCTACCGCCCCATCACTTAGTGGCTTGACGGTTGCTTCGGGGACATTCGCATCACCCGCATTCGCGTCTTTTGGGAATCAGACGACGTGGCTTCATTCGCTGATCTCTTGCTCCACTGATTGCTCGCAAACGTGGTCGCAATCGACCGGTGGTGGCAGTGGTCTGCTCGGCGCAACGCGTACCTCCGACAACACGTTGGCCGGTTCAATGGCCGCCCAAGGTGTGGCTGGCTATGCGATCAATGACAACACGACACAGGTTCAAACGGCCTATGGTGGGTATTTCGAGGCGCGCAAATCGAGCGGAGCCGGTACCACGCAGGTAATTGAAGCGGACTTGGTCAACCAAGGAGCGCTCGTCACTCTCGACCCCTACAATATGCTCACGACCGGTATTACACCGGCATTGTGGTTGTCATCGGGCCGACCGGATGTCACTTCAGGAGCGACTAACGCTTCAGCAGCAGTCGGCATCATTAACAACAATACCCAGTTCGATAAGGGAATTGTTTTCCAGAGCAATTCTGTCACGGTGAATAGTGGCGAGGCGGTGGCCTTTGCTCTTCCCGCGAACTACGCACTGAATTGGTATGCAAGTGCTGGCACGAAAGTAGCCCGAATTCGCAGCGATGCGACTACGGCATCGCTGGGTTTGGTGTTCGCCAACGGGTTGTTTGCCTTCCAGAACATGGCTGGCACAACACAAGTATCGATTGATACCTCGGGTAACCTGACCGCCAACGGCAACGTATCAGCTGATTCGACGACCTACCTGCTCGGCAACATTGCAGGTCAATCGCTTCCGGGAAATGGAACGACAACGGGAGCCAATTCGATTGGGTGGAACCGCTCGAACGGCGGCGGCGAAACGAACTTCGTGAACGCCAAAGGCGGCGGTTCGACAGGCGGGTTTCAATGGTGCCAATGGAATGGCACGACTTGCGCCAATACTGCAACTCTCACCTCAACTGGTAGCTTCTCAACTACCGGAGGCATTAACGGAACAGGAATTGGCGGCGCGACTCCTAGCACAGGTGCGTTCACAACACTCTCTGCATCAAGCACTGTAAGCGGAACCGGATTTTCCAATTATCTTGCGTCGCCCCCGGCAATTGGTGGTACTGCGGCTGCAGCCGGTTCGTTCACTGCCCTTTCTGCGTCAACCGCAAATCCGAACCTGCTCTACAACCAGGGTGGCACGGGCGCGGTCAACCGTTCGTACCAGTCGAAATTTCAGGAATCGCTCAGCGTCAAGGATTTTGGCGCAACCGGCAATGGTTCTACAGACGATACCTCGTCGATTCAGGCCGCAGTCAATGCGGCGTGCAGCGCGGGTGGTGCCGTCGTCAACGTGCCGCCCGGCACGTACAAAATCGCCTCGACGGTCACGATCAACTGCTCGTATGTGACATTGCGTGGCGCGGGCAAAAACGTGTCGACTTTCGCGTCAAGTTCGACGACGGCCGACACGCTGGTGATCGGCAGCACCGCGCCGTCTGCGATTCAAGATGTGTACGTGTACGGGCTGGCGTTCGTTCCGTCTGTTACCAAGACGGCCGGCTTCGAGATCCACGTCGCGGGCAACAACTCAACAATCGAACTTGCCGACATCATAATTAATGGGGGATTCTCGGGCATCGAACTAGATTCATATGGCTCGGCGATCATCTATAAAGTCCATAACGTCTACTTCCAAAATATCAGCGGACAAGCCCTAATCGTCGGAACAACAAATGGATTGCTGCAAGATCTGTACGCATGGGATCTTGGTTTCGGAAATTGCGGCGGAGCAATGCTGTTCCAGAATGTTTCAGGATTTTTCCTCTGGGATATTGATGCCGTAAGTTCATCCGGAAATGCCATCCAATTCGCGCCAGGAAATGGCCAGAAAGCGATCTTTGGTTTTTTCGATACGGTTTTGGCCGACACAACGACTGGAATCGGCTGGCTATTTCAGCCAAGCGGGACTGGTGCGGTCGGTAATATCGTCTGCACGAAATGCTGGTCCGCTGGATCTACTGGTGTTGCTGGCGTTTATATCAATGGTGCGAACGTCAACGGCATCACATGGGATGCTGGTATTGTTCGCAACAACCAACAGCACGGAATTTGGTTGAACGCTGGCACGAACGTTGTGATCAATTCGAGCCAGATCTTCAATAACAGCCTTGCCGGCTCGGGCTCGTATCAGGGGATCGTCGTCTCGTCGGGATTCACCGGCTTCACGATCACGAACAACATTTCCGGGCAGGGCGGCTACGATGCAATTGCGGGCGGCACGAATAAGCAGGCTTACGGCCTGCTGATCACCTCATCGTCGACCACGAACAACTTCATCGTGACGGGCAACCGCTTTCCCGGAAACGTGACGGCTGGCTCCAACAACGGATCGACTGGAGCCAACCAGGTGTTCACGAACAATCTGAACTTCTAAAACGAGAGGCGTGGGTCGTTCATGTTCGTGAAATACTGATCCGGGTAGATGGCGTGAACATGGCGCAATCCCAGGGCTTCAATCTCCGGAAGGATTGCGTCCTTGTTCACGTCGAATACCTCTACTTGGATGAGGACTTGGTTATTAGCGACAAGATTCTTCATGCCGCGGAGTGCCTTCGCTTCATGCCCCTCAACGTCAAGTTTTATCCAGATGAAGTGCTCGCTAAGATCGAGCATTTCATCCAGCGATGTTGCCGCCACCTCGTAGGTCGGCCGATGAAAACCCTCCGGGACTACCGCGGAGCCGGCCCGATTACCGGACGGATGAGTTCTGCTGTCCCAGAAATGAACGATGCCGCTTTTATCGCTGATCGCCTTGTTGACTGCCTTGACGTCTCCGGTTGCGTTGTTCAGAAACAGTTGAGCCTGGAGCTGCGAGAAATTGTGGCGGTCTGGTTCGAAGGCAAAAATCTTATCGATGCCGGCACGCTTCGCTAGTAGCGAGTAGAGCCCCCAGTAAGCGCCGACGTCGAGGAACACGGTCTTACTCTCGCCCAAGAAATTTGCCATCGTGCCGAAGAAAAACGAAACCTGCTCCGGCTCCCACTCCCCATGCTCGATGATGGCTTTGTCCACGAGCGAAGACTTATCCAACACAAGAGTCAGATCAAGGCGATCGTAAATGTCAGTCCCCTTAAGATCGGATCGCTTGAATGTTGCATCAGACTTGACGCTCTCGACCTGCGAATTTACCGATGCTTGTTGGTTCTCCGCAAGGTTTGCAAGCGACCTCTCTATCGACAAGACAGCACCGTAGAGACGCGCGGCTTGACGAAAGGGTGTGCGATTCATGATTGACATGGCGAGTGCTCCGGTCTCCGTCGATGTGATGGGTTAAGGGTTGGAATCTTACTTTAGGCACGACAAATCAACAATCAGCCGCCGGAGAGGCGGCTTTTTATTTTCCCGAGACCATATGGACAACACGACCGTTGCCGGAGCTGGTGGCATCGCTACCATTGTGATCGCTGCCTTTGGCTGGATGGTCCGACGCGCCATCGGCCAGGTAGACAAGAAGTTCGAAGCGCACGACCAAAAGTTTGAGGCGCAGGAGCGGCAGATGAAGGAGCAAGAGAAGGCTTTCGATGCCTACCGCCTGCATGTGGCTGAAACGTACACGCCAAATTCTGCGTTCGAGAAGGCGATCGATCGCTTCAGCGCTTCTGTCGACGCCGTGTTCAAGAAGCTGGAATCGATGGACGAGAAGTTCGACCGGCGGCTCGAAAACAAGGCAGACCGGCAATGAACGAGCAACTTCTCAAGCTCGAACTGCACCGAGACGAAGGCGTGCGTTACTCGCCGTACCTTGATACCGCGAAACCACCTCGTCGCACAGTCGGCTGTGGTCGCAACATGGATGCCAATCCGATCCCCAAGGGGTGGACATTTCCGCTGACCGATGCGCAGGTCGATCAACTCTTGACCGAAGACATCCAGACGGCTTGTGCGAGCCTCGATCGATTCCTGCCGTGGTGGCGAAATCTCGACGAGGTGCGGCAGCGCGTAATTTGTAACATGGCTTTCAATATGGGTATCACTACCCTGCTGACCTTCCGCAACACGCTCACCGACGTGAAGATGGGCTTCTATACCGCTGCCGCCACCGGCATGCGCAATTCGCTTTGGGCTAGACAAGTCGGGACGAGAGCACAACGTCTTGCTGATGCCATGTCTACTGGTGTGATGCCGAACTAGCCCTCTCTTCGACTTCCTCAATGGCCCGCACTCGCGGGCTTTTTTATGCCTATTGTTCGCCATCTTATCGATGCTGCTCAAGGCAAGCATCCGCTTGGTGCTGCGCGCTCGCCGCATTGGTCCGCCGTCCGCAAACAGCATCTCGAGAAATTCCCGACATGCGCCGTATGCGGCGGCAAGGTCAAGCTTCAGGTGCATCACCGCCGTCCTTTCCATCTCCATCCCGAATTGGAGTTGGAAGAAAGCAATCTCATCACGCTCTGCGAGGCACCGGGCCACAACTGCCATCTCATGTTCGGGCATCTGCTCAACTTCCGCAGCTTCAACCCGGATGTTGGCGCCGATGCATCTGCGTGGAACGACAAGATTTCTCATCGGCCAATGGCCGACAAGGAGTAAGCAATGGGTAATACATCCAGCATCCAAACCGGGGCGATCACTCTCACCGCCGCATCCCTCGTGCCGATCATCGATTGGGCTGCGCAAGCCATGCACGTCACGATTCCGATGGAAGCACAACTTCAGATTGCGGCCTTCATGATCACGGGTGCACACGCGGTCTACAACTACCTGATGGCGCGCGCTGCGGCGAAGAACGAACCGGCCGCGCCTGCGCAATGATCCGCCTCGCACTCGCTCTTCCCTTGGTCGGGCTGCTCGGCGCGTGTGCCGGGACTGCGCACTACTCGGTGACGCCGTTCTATGAGCCGACGCTGGGCCGGATGGTCTGCTGCGTTGCTGAAGTAACCAACAGCAAGGACATTGCCTCGCTCACTTTCGATCTGGCGACCGACCAAGACGGCATCGTAACCGTCCATTTCGCAGAATCCGGCGTCGTCGCCACATCCCCTCTCGCTGCTCAAAACGCCGCCATTTCTAGCGTAGCTACCGCGGCTTCAAACGTAGCCATTTCGGCTTCGAAGTTCTCTCTGAAACCCTGAGGTACCACATGTTTCGCAAATCCATGCTGCTTGCGGCAGGCATTGCTGCGTCCGCTTTCCTCGTCGCCGGTTGCGGCTCGGCGCCCTCGCTCACGTTCCCGCAACAGGTCGCGATCGCGTGCGGTGCCGCGAATGGCGAGATCGCCATTCTCAAGGCCGACGGTGTGTTCACTGGCGGCGCAGCAACCACGCTGAACGACACAGTGCAACCGGCCATCGCCAAGGTGTGCGCAATCGGTGCGACCGTGACGACGCTCGACCTCCAGACCATCGTCGACAACACGCTGCCGGCCGTCAAAGCGCTAATCGACGCATCGTCGCTGCCGAACAAAGCGGCGGCCGACGCCGCGATCGATACGGCGATCCTCGCGTTCAATGTGGCGATCTCGATGCATCAGGCTGCAGCAACGCCGTCGGCCGCCGCATCGACGCCGCTCGCGGGCGCGCCGCTGCAATGAACGCGCACGATTACGCTCTCTTGGCTCAAGAGGCGTATTCGGCAAAGCCTGACATCGGCGACCCGGATAGCGCCTCGCGGGCCATCGTGCGGCAGACGGCGGATGGGCTGGTGATTGCATTTCCCGGAACCGACAACGCAGATTGCGTCGGTGCGGATATCGACATCGGCCCGATGGTGGTTCCTGGCATTGGGAAGGTTCATCGGGGCTTCTGGCAGGCTTGGGAAGCTATCTCGGTGCCAGTGCTTGCCACGATCAATGGGAATCCTGTAACCCTCGTAGGGCACTCTCTCGGCGCCGCAATCGCGGTGGTTGCTGCTGCCGCTATGACCGTCTCTGGAAATCCGCCGATTGCCGTGTTCGGCTACGAACCGCCGCGCGTCAGCCCTGATGCCAACTTCCGCACGTTGCTCGCGCAAGTCCCGCTGCATCTGTACGTCAATGGACTAGATATTGTTCCAAGTCTACCTTTGGACTGGCAACATGCGGGATTCCTGACGCATATCGGCAAGCCTTCAATGCCGTTGCCAAACGTGAAGGACCACGCTATCTCGCGAGTTATTGCGGCTTTAGCGTAGTTTATCTTTGGGCGATAAACTTCGTAAGTTCACTACAGCCCAAACGTTGTATCCGGCGATTACAAGCGATTGCTTGTGTCGCCGCACCCCTCTCTCATCCCGCATTCTGCGGCGCATCTCTATACTTCTCAAAATCAAATCCAAAGAGCGGATCACCAACCATTCCGGCCATGCAATTCATATGCATCGGACAGCGATGGACTGGGCGAATGGGATCAATTCTATCCTTGTCTGCGCACATGTCACAATGAGGATCGCGCTCGTTTAGCCATTCTTGATGCGCAGCAGTTTGTGCTTCCAATGATTCTGCCCATGCGTTTTTTCTGCACCATCCGAACATCCCGCCCTCCCTAGCCAGCCTCGCGCTGCACCTCTTCCAGCTGAACCAATTCTAGCGAGACCGTGAATTGCTTCCCGCGTCTCCACTCGGTCGGGCCATGCTTCGTCACCTCAGCAGACCGGATGCCGATCCTGAAATTGATCAGGTTGCCATCGTGAAAAATGGTCAATACGGCCGGCTCTCCGCTCCGGGAGGCACCCCAAAGAGCATCCGCCATTTCTTCATTCACGTTCAATTCAAGCATCCCTTCCTCCTCATCCCATCATCGATGGCGCGTCAATGCCCATAGTTGAACCCCAGCAGATATAGGTCGTAGCGCCCCTTCTTGGCAGACCATCGCTGTGCCACGAAGTCATGTGAGCCGCAGCATCCCTGATCGCGTTGTTTGCTGAATCGCCTGCGCTGCGAACTCTTCCACATACGAGCTGCGCGCCAGTTGTCTGCGCAAGTAGCTTCGATACGATGGATTTCCTTGGCAATGGCGTTCTCGCAGAACTTCACTTCATCGGCATCCATCGTATCCTGCCATGATTTCGGCTCCATCGGCGGCTTGCGTGGTGCCTTGGGATTGGGTGGTGGCGCGATATATGGCTGCGGCTTCGGAATCGCCGCATCGCATTGTCCAATATAGTTACGAACCGTCAACAGAGCAATGCATTCATCGTCAGTCGGCGCATCTCCACGCATGGCAATCTCGCACTCGATTGACCATTCAATCTGCTTGAGGTGATTTTGTAGCGCAGCCGAAATCGGACGCCGAACCGCTTCTTCAATCTTTTCAAGCCAACTCATCGCAGCCATCGGATCTGGCTGCACACGAACTATCGTATAAGGTAATTCCATCCCCATCCTCTTGGCCCGTCGTCGACGGCGCGTCAAATCCCTTTTCCAAGTACTGCCATCCCTGATTCATGGATTATCTATCCAGCCTACGCAAGTAGCGCGTCAATCAGGCACAACTACTGCCATTCCTTTCCATCCGATTTGCAAGCATAGTCTTAGCACCGTCCCGTCGTCGTATTTAACGCGCCATGCGTCATTCGGATCTTCGACGTTATCCAACCGGAAAACGTCCCCCTGGTCCCCATAGGGATGGCAGATCCTGTCGCCTTCGTGAATCGGATTGCCCTCATAGTCTGGCCATGGTGCCGTTCGCTTCTCCATCTCGCCTCCTAGCCAGCCGATTGCGGCTGCGCGTCAATAAATCAACAGATATTGCCTTCCCATTTCTGCCACTCCCTCGCGGCCCGATTCGCCGCCCGTGATGACTTCTGCCCCGCAAAATTCTTCCTGTAACCAACCGTGGTCATAGGTCAAGATCGTCATATCATCCGGAAGATCCTTGATGATTTCACGCAATTCACCGATATTCATCCCTCTTCTCCCGGCCACCAAGCCTTATGTGCTCGGTCGATCAAGTACGCGTCGAGGTTCTTGCCATCGAGCCATTTCGGACGCGGCCCTTTGCCTGACCATTTCTTGCCCGTCGATGGGTCGTAATACTTTGCCTCGGCACGCTTGTGCGGCTTCAGGAAGCCTGCCGCGCGTAGCAGTTCGTCTTGGCTGATGCCGAGCGCCTCGACCCTCTCCTTGACCGTCGCGAGCCATGCGCGCCGCTCCTGAGATCGAGCATCCGCAATCTGCATGTTCAGATCCCTGAGCTGGGCCTGTAGTTCTTTGAGTTCCATTGTGGAATCTGGTTGTGTGGTGGGACAACGATGCGACAAAGATGTGCGTTCAATCTCGTCAAAAACGCGTTTGTACGTGCTTGATTTTATTAGGCCAAGCCACTCCAATATTATACATGCTCAGAGCTACGGCAATAACCTGTAAACCTTTGTTTTTGCTAACAAAAACCAAAATTTGCCGCATATACTCCTCACCGACGTGAAGAAGGAAAACTGGGCGACCGCCGGCAAGCTGTGGAGCGACGAGGGCTGAGCACCGCGGGTCGCCCCGCTTCCGCGTCGTCCGCCCTGCGCTGAACCCCGCACC
>Ga0209463_1000491_pt1 | contig 30419 bp, 35 predicted proteins | sample AgamicMgSfrz_FD_187169 | JGI IMG/M metagenome (GOLD analysis project Ga0209463, IMG submission 187169) | Agave microbial communities from Guanajuato, Mexico - Mg.Sf.rz (SPAdes) (version 2) | ecosystem: Host-associated > Plants > Phyllosphere > Phylloplane/Leaf | place: Guanajuato, Mexico...
AGAAAATGGCGAGCTGGGCCATGTGCAGTGGCCCTGCACCACGCTGGACAGCCCCGGCACGCCTTACCTCTATCAGAACAATCAGTTCACCACGCCGTCCGGCAAAGGCCAGCTGTTTGCCGCGCCGTGGCGCGCGCCCGCTGAAGTGCCGGATACCAACTATCCGCTGGTGCTGTGTACCGTGCGCGAAGTCGGCCACTATTCCTGCCGCTCCATGACCGGCAACTGTGCGGCGCTGCAAACGCTGGCCGATGAGCCGGGCTTTGTGCAGATGCATCCGCAGGATGCGCTGGCGCTGGAGATTCAGGATCAGCAGCTGGTATGGGTTGCTTCCCGCCGCGGCAAGGTGATTTCCCGCGTTAACTTCAACGAGCGTATTAACCGTGGCGCGGTGTACATGACCTATCAGTGGTGGATTGGCGCCTGTAACGAACTGACGCAGGACAATCTGGACCCGATCTCCAAAACGCCGGAAACCAAATACTGCGCGGTGAAGGTGGAGAAAATCGCCGACCAGCGCTGGGCGGAAAATCATGCCCAACAAATCTACAGCGATATGAAAGCGCGTCTGCGCAGCGCCGTAGAGGATGCGATTCCGGTCGTCACGCTTTAACCCTTTGACGCCCTCCGCCGGAGGGCGTCAGCCACAGGAATGATTATGTCTGGTCTGCAGATCCGCATCAGCGGCAAGGTTCAGGGCGTGGGCTTTCGTCCTTTTGTCTGGCAGCTGGCTGAGCGGCTGAAGCTGCGCGGCGAGGTGCTGAACAGCGGCCTGGGCGTCGAAATCCGGCTGCTTAAGCCGCTGGATCTGGACGCCTTTCTTGCCGCGCTGCGGCGCGGATGCCCGCCGCTGGCGCGTATCGACCAGATTACCGTTAACGATTTTAACTGGCCGACGCCGCCGACGCATTTCACTATCGCGGCGAGCCAGCAGGGTCAGATGGATACCCAGGTGGCGCCCGACGCCGCCACCTGTCCAGCCTGTCTGGCCGAGATAACCGATGCCGACGATCGCCGTTTCGGCTACGCCTTTACCAACTGTACCCACTGTGGCCCGCGCTTTACGCTGATTAAGGCGATGCCTTATGACCGCCCTTTTACCAGCATGGCACCGTTTGCCCTCTGTCCGACGTGTCAGCAGGAGTACCACAATCCGGCAGATCGCCGGTTTCATGCGCAGCCGGTTTGCTGTCCGCAGTGCGGCCCGCAGCTTTGCGCTACGCAGCAGGACGGCGCGACGCTGGCGCAGGATAGCGCCGCCGTTGAGCTGGCGGCTGCGGCGCTGCGCGCCGGTAAAATCGTCGCCATTAAAGGATTGGGCGGTTTTCATCTGGCCTGCGACGCCACGCAGCAGGCTGCGGTGCTGCGGCTGCGCGCGCGTAAACATCGGCCATCGAAACCGCTGGCGGTGATGCTGCCGGATGTGAGCTGGCTGGCGCGCTGTAGCGCTGATGCTTCGCCTGCGGCGTACGATCTGCTTAGCTCCCCCGCCGCACCGATCGTGCTGATGAAACAGCGCGCCGACTCGCCGCTGTGCTACGCCATCGCGCCGGAGCTGGATGAGGTCGGTCTGATGCTGCCGTTTACGCCACTGCATCATCTGCTGCTGCGCGCCTGTCAGCGGCCGCTGGTAATGACCTCCGGCAATGCCGCCGGTTGCGCGCCCGCGCTGACCAATGAGGCGGCGCTTGAGCAGCTGCAGGGTATTGCCGATCTCTGGCTGCTGCATAACCGCGAGATTGTTCAGCGTGCCGATGATTCACTGGTGCGCCCAACGCCGGAAGGCAACGAAGTGCTGCGGCGCGCACGCGGTTACGTGCCGGACGCGCTGCCGCTGCCGCCGGGCTTTCCTCATCAGCCGCCGCTGCTGGCGCTGGGCGGCGATCTGAAAAATACCTTTTGCCTGGTGCGCGGCGATCGGGCGATTGTCAGCGCCCACTTCGGCTTGCTCCAGCAGCAGGAGATTGCGTTGCAGCAGCGGCAGGCTATTGACCATTTTCAACAGCTCTATCGCTGTACGCCGGTCGCTATTGCGTACGACGCGCATCCGGCTTACGTCAGCCATCAGCAGGCCAGCCAGCCTGGCGTGCGCACATTGGCGGTGCTGCATCATCACGCCCATATCGCCGCCTGCCTGGCGGAACATCAGTGGCCGCTGGACGGCGGCAAGGTTATCGGGCTGGCGCTTGACGGTCTGGGCTACGGCGCAGCTGGCGCGCTGTGGGGCGGCGAATGCCTGGCGGTAGACTATCGCGATTGCCAGCATCTGGGCGGACTGCCCGCCGTGGCGCTGCCGGGCGGTGATCGGGCGGCGCAGGAGCCGTGGCGCAATTTGCTGGCGCAGTGGCAGGCCTTTGTTCCCGACTGGCAGCAGCGACCGGAGGCACAGGCGCTTACCGGGCGCCCCTGGCCGCCGCTGGCCAAAGCCATCAGCGCCGGGATCAATGCACCGCTCGCCTCCTCCTGCGGACGCCTGTTCGATGCGGTGGCCGCCGCGCTTGGCTGCGCGCCTGACAAGCTGAGCTGGGAAGGCGAAGCCGCCTGTCGCCTGGAAGCGCTGGCGCAGCGCGTACGCAACGTCGAACATCCGGTGTCGTTGCCGTTACGCCATAGCACACAGGGCGTTCAGCTCGATTTAGCCATCTTTTGGCAACAGTGGCTGGACTGGCCAGCCTCGCCTGCGGCGCGCGCCTGGGCCTTTCATGATGCGCTGGCGCAGGGCTTTGCCGCGCTGGCTCACTATCACGCCGCCGCGCGCGGCATTGATACCGTCGCGCTCGGCGGCGGCGTGCTGCATAACCGGCTGCTGCGCCAACGCTTACGCCATTTTCTTGCGCCGCTGCGCGTGCTGATGCCGCTGGATTATCCGGCAGGCGACGGCGGCCTGGCGCTGGGACAGGCGCTGATCGCCTGCGCCCGGCTGCGCTAATTCGCTTTACTCTTTTTACAGCGGGATGACTTATGATCAATCGCAACTTTTTTCATACTCATCGGCGCGCTTTCTGGCTGTTAATTGGGCTGCTGGCGATAAATTTACTTGCCTGGGGCTGGGCGCTGACGGCATTTCGTCATCAGGCCGCGCTGATGGCCGCCGCGCTGTTGGCCTACAGCTATGGACTGCGTCATGCGGTAGATGCCGACCATATCGCCGCCATTGATAATGTGACGCGCAAACTGATGCAGCAGGGACAAAAACCGGTAGCGGTGGGCGCCTTTTTCTCGCTGGGACACTCCACGATCGTAGTGCTGGCCTGCGTCGCCATTGCCGCCACCTCGCTGGCGTTTGGCAATAAAATCGACTGGCTGCATCAATACGGCAGCACCATCGGCACGCTGGTCTCCGCGCTGTTTTTACTGATGATAGCGCTGCTCAATACGCTGATCCTGCGCGATGTTTACCGCCGTTTTCAGAACGTGAAGCGCGGTAAAGCCTTTACCGAAGCGGCAGAGATTCAGGCCGTCCGGGGCGGCGTAATGAGCCGCCTGTTCAGCGTCACCTTCAACCTGGTGAATAAAAGCTGGCAGATGTATCTGGTGGGCTTTTTATTCGGGCTGGGCTTTGATACCGCCACGGAGATCGGCCTGCTGGGTATTTCCAGCGCGGGCGTCTCCTCAGACATGTCAGTGTGGAACATTTTGATTTTCCCGGCGCTGTTTACCAGCGGCATGGCGTTAATTGATTCGCTGGATAATTTCGTGATGGTGGGCGCTTACGGTTGGGCGTTTGCTAAGCCGGTGCGCAAGCTTTATTACAATATGACCATTACCGCCGCCAGCGTGGTTATCGCGCTGTTTATCGGCGGGCTGGAGGCGCTGGGCCTGCTGGCGGATAAGCTCGATTTGCAGGGCGGCCTGTGGGATCAGGTAGGCGCGCTAAATGAGCATATGGGCAGCGTAGGTTATGCGGCGGTGGTGATTTTCGTAGTGATTTGGGCGATTTCCGTCGTAAACTACCGTTATAAGAAATATGACCAGCTGGCAGCGTAAGCTTTTGCCGCAGCCGTAGCGCGGCGGCATCCCTCAGCGGCATTTTTTATCAGCCACTGCCAGCAACAGCAATATAATCCCGGCACTTCATTTCCAGCAAGATAATACTGTCGCGCTGATGACAACGCCATTAAGTTTCTGCACGTATAGCCTGTTTAATAAAACACGCGTCTCTTATTTGAGCCTGGTAAAATAATTCACTAAAAATATTTAATATAAATACAGAAAAAAGAGAAAACAAATAAACCCGGCCATAAAAATTAAGAACAATTCTAACAACACTAAACGGTTAGTAGATAATTTAATATTCATTAGCATTTGCGTCAGTAGCTTCATTGCTTACCCTTAGCATTTGCGTCAGTAGCTTCATTGCTTACCCTTTAAAAGAGGCCAGGCAAATTACTCTCGTATCGTCAGCTAAAGAAAGCAAATGGATTTTATTTGAAATTATTCAAAGCGTATTAGTGCGACAGGGAAACATATAAATGCAGAATTGACGAAGGCTTTAAAAAATGCATGCCGCCTGACAGCCTGATACAATCACCGCATATAACGCCTTTATTAATTATCATCTTTTAATTAAACCTAACTGGTCGACAGATTCATAAATAGTTCCCTCTCAACGGCCAATGCGGTTAGATAATTCGCTGCCTGCGTCCATCTCAATAGCTGAACTCTTCTCCAGAAAAATTTCATCTGATGGATGAAAATCTTCATTATTGTTTATTTTACCTATAGATTTTTGCAATTATTATAGTTACGCCCCTGATTTTAAACATGAGATACCATTTCGTAAGCGGAAATTTAACATAGTAAAATTAACGCATTATACCTGCATATTATTGTTGCCACTTTCTATCTGACGACACTCCACTTTCAGTAATGAACTCATCAGGCTACAGCATATTCTCCTGAACCAGCGAATGAGTCGTCGATAGCCCACATGGCAACCTGAAAAGAGACTATAAAAATTTATGCCGTTTCACCTTAAATCCTGATGAAACAAAGTTATCAAAAACGATGATGTATTCATCTTGCAAGTAAAAAGTTTAATTATATTTATCCATGCAAAAACTTACTCAGAAAACATCTATGAAAAATAAAATATTTATACATACAAATAACATTTATCTCATAGAAGCGATAAAATCGCTAACACAGAAAAATGGAATAGAAACGTGTTTGTTATCAACCTCTAAAGACAGCAGTGCCGTGAAAAGCGATATAGTCATATGTGATATTTATAACTTACTGGTATCAGCAGCACAAAAAACCATCATTGTTACCTATCACGATCTTCCGCTCCCGTTCATCGAACTCATTCCCAATGTATTTATCATCGGAAAAAAAACAAACTTAACGGTACTGGAGGATATGCTGGTTAACTATAAACATAGTGGCTCCAGGTTAACCATCAACCAACATCCCCTGGATGAAAGGGACATTTATCTTCTGAGATCTTTTACTTCTGATATAAATGTTAATAAATTCTCTTTAATCACTGGCATGACAGTTAAGCAAGTTTACAGTCAAAAAAATCGCATAGTCAAAAAGCTGTGTTTAAAAAGAGCGCTATTATCTATGTTAGCTCCCTTTATTATAGAAATGAGCAAACGTAATTTATTCAGATAAGTTTACGCCTTTAAAAATCAGTAACGCTAATTAATATCAGTGATTAATCGCTTACTCTCTTGACAAAATTTTCTGACGACTCTGAGATAAGCCCCTTGAACCACTGCACTGCGGTTACCATTGAGTAATTAGAGAACAAATCATTAAATTTTGACACAATCAGAAAGGACGCACGCCTTCTCATAACAGATCAAGTATCGCATATAGCGAAAGGGTAGTATCATGACTAAGGAAAAGAACCGTTATTTCTTGACGCAAAAAGAAGTCGAACTTTTGTTAGCGCAAACATCTACATCTACAGGTAAAAATCAGATACGCAATTGCTGTATGCTTTTGCTTTGTTACTACCACGGCTTACGTGTAAGCGAATTGCTGGGGTTAAAACTTTCTGATTTTGATATGAGCAGCGGGGTAATTTTCGTGCGACGCTTAAAAAATGGTTTTTCAACTGCTCATCCACTTAACACCAGAGTTTTACAAGCGATCAGAACCTGGCTGAAGGAGAGAGATAAATTACGTAGCGCAAAAGATTCTGTTTATCTTTTTCCCTCACCGAAGGGAGCAATGTTAACCCGACAGACCGTGTATTTGTTTATAAAGCGTTATGGGAAACAGGCAAATCTGGGTATTAAAGTGCATCCCCATATGCTGCGTCATGCCTGTGGTTTTGAACTGGCCAATAAAGGTATGGATACCCGTTTAATTCAGGATTACCTTGGCCACCGCAACATTAGTCATACTGTGCGCTATACCGCAAGCAATCCCGAACGATTTCGTACTATTCGCTGGTAAATTGAATTAAAGCGTATGGGAGTTTTTCCATACGCTATTCTGTATTGAAGGCTATGCGATCCAGCCGGTTATAAACCTTTTTGACTTTGTTAATATAAATTCTCTGATATTCAGGCGTTGCTGAATGATAATAGCCAACCCCCTTCCAGACATTACCGCCGGCACTCATAATCTTCCTTTTCAGTAACCAGGCGCCAACAATGACATTTTTGCAGGGTTCGAAAAGCTCATTCAATGAGATCCCCTGCTGGGCTAGTTCCTTTAGATGAATTGTATTGATTTGCATTATACCAATATCCATGCTTTTGTTTTTATTAACGTTAATGGCGTCAACCTTTAAATTTGATTCTACTGTTGCCACTGCATAAATAATGCGCCAGTCCAGTTGAAATTCTTCTGCGGCCAGGCGAAAACATGTTGCTCCAGCCGTATGGGAAAATAGCAGTAAACATACCAAAAAACGTGTTCTCATCCCTGTGAATCCCTGTCTGTCAGCACCAGATCTCCGCTGTTAATGGTTGCAGGTAATGGCCTGGTACAATCGCCAGCCAGCTGGCTTTCCTCTTTATAATATAAAACCGTACTCAGGCATCCATTGGCGTTTTTAAATCCGACATGATAATAGCCGAGATGCCACTGAAGGCCGTTACTCCCTGTCGCGGAACTATATTTTTCAGCCAGGGTTTCCGCCAGCCCTCTGGGTGGATGTTCGATGGCAATATAAATGCCTTCATCGTTAACAAAAAAACGAACATCGTTACGTTTCTGATATTCCTGCGGAAAAAGCAGTTCTTCAAATGCAACCTCAGTCTCTTCCCCGGTATGTTCTTTTTTCCATTCCGCCAATGCGATTCTGCTTCTGTCAATATAGTTAACTGCGCTGTTAATATCCGCCGAGATATATTGATTAGCCGAGTCCAGCAGAAAATGGTAGCCAGATAACATTAATGAACCAATAAATAACGCCCAATAAATCACAAAAACTCCTTCAGGGTGACCATTATTATGGTCACCCTTTATTATTAAAAGATTTTATTGTGTATCTGAACCAGTATTCACATTAAACTTCAATTCATTTTCATCGGCACTACAGGCGTTACTAATCTCGCTTAGCGATTTAGTGTTATCAAGCACATTACCTGAAACTTCAATAGAGTCAAAGTTACCGGAGTGAACCAGTTGCTGTGAAAGTTTAATACAGGCTTCTTTAGGTACTTTAGGATAAACGATATAAAATCCGTTACCATTGTTAGCGACTTTAATATCAACATTACCTGCCCATTCGTTTTTAACGGTATGGTTATCTTTATCGATACTCAAGCTTTTTGGCATAGTATCGGTATCAATCAGGATACTAACCAAATTGGTAGAATCATCACCATAACCATTAACGTTCTTCAGCGCCCGCGTTGATGAATAGATACCCAAAATACTATTCATCGCGTCATTAGTACTGGAGCTTGAGAATAGCTGTCCCATTTTGCTGGCTGATAAGGCAATAATTGAAAATCCCACAATCAAAACAATAATCAGCTCTAATGCTGTAAAACCCTTTTGTTTTTTAAGTGTGACGCTGTTTTTTATTGCGACGCTAGCTTCTGACACCATTATTTTATCCTTTTCTGAAAATTAACCAACCGTTGCCTGAATGGCATCCTGAATGCCACCCGCTCCGGCAATTACCAGTAACATCGTAACCCCAACGGAAGCTACACCCAACATAAGCATTAATTTAGAAACGTTCTGAATTTTATTTACCGTCTCCTCGAGCCAGCGATTGCCAAACGTGATAATAGCTTTATCTATACCACTGTAAGTTGAAATAACTGCCAGGAATCGATTTGCTTTCTTGTCAGGGAAGTTATATCCCGAATCTATTAATGCTTCGCCAAAATTTTTCCCCTCTGATAATCCATCCAGTGCCGCCGTGATCCTTTCTTTAAGCCAGGGACTGGTTCCCTCATTAAGTTTATTTAGCGCGCTATTTAACCGCATTCCTGATTTAATTAAGGCCCCAACATTTAATAAAAACGTTGCGCCATGTACTAAACGGTAGATTGACCAGGGTGGTAAATTATCCAGTAAAACTCTTAGCGGTCCGCGCAATACCGGCAGGCTGAGAATAATTGCCAGAACAGATATTGCAAACACCGCAACCGTCGTCATGCCGTAATTGGTTACAAAGCTGGCAATATCTCGCAGCAATCCCGCTGCTCCCTGCCATTTAGCCGGATCAACCACTTTCGCTAGTTTAGGCACTAAATCCGTCGCTACCATATGGAGTAAAAACCCCATCATGGAAAATAAAACCAGCGGATATGCCACGGCACCAGCAATCGCGCCAACAATTTTTTTACGAGCCATCATAATCTTTTCGGCTTCGTTAAAGGCTTCTCCCAATCGACCAGCCAGCTCTCCGGCCTGAAGCAACATGGCTTCTTCAACCGGAAGCCACCAGGCGATGGCCTCACTAAAAGATTCACCATCATTCATTTGTTGCAGGCATTCATTTATTACTACTGCCACCGGGGCCGTTTTTTTCTTTCCGCCGTGGCTGTAAACGTTATACAACTCTGCCAGCGCTTCATTTAAACGAACATGGTTATCCAGTAATAAAATTAGCGAGCGGTAAAAATCGAGACGGACACTGCCCGTAAAAGAGAACCGCGCAAGGCGACGATTTAGCGGCTCAAAAAATTCGTCAATTTTTGTTCGCATCGTTCCTCCGATATAAACCGACAGCGTCATCATCATCCAGCATGCAGACATCACGCTCACCTTCACAGGGATCGACAATGCCCTGATTAATCATCTGAATCAGAATATGGTTACGGGTTAATCCTCCAAGATGTTCAACCCAGTATCGCCGCGCCGCATTTTTCCCTTGCTTGCTGTAAATATCCATCAGCGCATCATCCGGCTCGACGACCTCCGCCACGACAGTTCGCCCTTTAATACCGGTGAAGCCACAGGTTTCGCAGCCTTCACCGCGAAAATAGACCTGTTCTGTTTTGCAATATTTTTCAATACGTTGTCTAACAGCTCCGTCAATATTATGCGCATGTTGATGCCAGGGCTTACGGCACTGCGTGCATAATTTGCGGGTTAATACCTGACTTATCAGCCCGGTGACCAGGGTAGCGTCCGTCATAATGGCTGGCGAAACGCCGATATCCTCCAGGCGCGACAGGATGGCCAGTGCATCATTAGCATGAACCGTGGTCCAGACGCCGTGCCCGGTCATCGCAGCACGGAAGGTCGCGACCGCAGAATGAAGGTCGCGCACCTCGCCACACATCAAAATATCTGGATCGAGGCGCATCGCGTTGGAGATAGCTCTCGCCCACTCTTTACTGACGGCATCATCATCATTTTTGTCGCACTGAATCGGCGTCTGGACAGCGCCGCTGATACGATATTCCGGCGGGTCCTCCAGCGTCAGAACATGCGCCTTTCCTTCGCGTTGCCGGATAATGCGTTTCAGCACGCATTCCAGGGTAGTCGATTTACCTGAGCCGGTGGGACCGGAGAGAATATTGATACCAAATCGCCGCGCAGCCATGCGGTTTATCAGTGCAACCTGCTCTGCGGTATAGCCCAGATGTTCCAGCTCCAGGATATTACTGCCGCGATCGTAAAGCAGACGGATAACCATTAATAAGCCGGAATCGGTCGGTCTGGTTGCAATACGCCCGCCATAAAGTCCGCATTTTTCTAAAGCGGAACTCATCAGGCGCGCATCCTGACTCCGCCTTGGATTAAATACTGGCTCCGCAACATCACACATGGTCTGATAAATGGTGGCGCAAATATCATTGCCATCACTTTCCGACATTTCCTGATAGCGACGCAATTCACCATCAACACGATATTTTATATGCGTGACGTTTTCCCGGACGATAATATGAATATCGCTGGCTTTAAGCTCAAGGGCATTACGTACAATCGAAATAACCTCTTCTTGCCGGCCTGACGACTGAACCTGTTCTTCGCCCGCCACGGTATTACTACTATAAATCTGCGCTATTTCTTCAATGCTGACGGGCTTGATAGTGTACTTTACGTTATTTCTGCGAAGCTTATCGATAAAGGCTAATACCCAATAAGATTTCTCATGGGATGTAGAAACATAGAGATCGCCCGTGCTGGTAAAACAGATGATCTTACGCGCGTCCTCATTAAGCTCCCAGGTGGCTCCCCTGGCCGTAAGACAGCGAAATTCTCGCTTGATATTCTCCATCGATAATACCTTTAGCCTTTCGCTACCGTATGAGAAGAGCCAGAAAGTACATAAGTAACGCCATCTTTTTCAACCTCGACTTTATCCAGGCCAATTGCTTTTACTTTTTCTCCACATAGCAGCAGACCGCCAACTTGCGCCTCCATAACAGACGAAGAGTTATAACTAAAAGAGGCATACTTTTTATTTCCTACTCCATAAACAGCTTTTAACGCCAGAATGCCGAGACCTTTGCTGGTGCAAAGCTCCGTAGCCGAAACCTTCACGTCTTTCATATCACTGAGCTCTTTTTCGAGCTTCGCCCGTTCCAGGGCGGATTTAAGCATTAACGTGCTTTGCTGACTGCTGCTAATATCGCCAATGGTAGGTGAGGCGACAGCTGAAAACTGGAAAAGAAATAATGCTATCGATAAAGAAGTGACTAACGTTTTATTTCCCATAAACCTCTCCTGATATATACCAAGTTAAGACGTTCTGAGAAGAGATACGTCCTTTTACGCTATGGATTACAACTCCATCGAAATTATCATTTTTAAATACCGAAAGAGGAGATAGTTGACTCTCAATTTCGAACCGGGCTGTTTTTTTATGATTCGACAGAACATCATCCATTTTACCTTTCACTAAACCTAGCTGAAAAATTTCCAGGATATTGGTCGCCAACTGGGTAACAGGTTGTAACTTTTCCTTTTTACGGTCGCCTTTCAGCGTCATTTTTTCCGTTATTTCAGCGGTCATCCCCTTTTGAAAATTAAATGGTCTGCCATGCATTGCCTTTTCAAAATTTTTGCTGGTTGCATTTTTACCTGCCTTATATTTTGCTTTTATAAGCTTACCGTCGCACTCAATATCAGTAATGTTCCAGCCTGCAATATCTACCGGATACTGGCTCATTTCATTAAAACAGCCGTTTATTACCACCAGCGCCGGTAGTTTTGTGCGCCAGGCTTTTTCAGCAAAGCCGGAGGCCCGCATGCGTGCCAGCTGTTCAGCGCGTAATCTTTCCAGTCGCTCCTCTTCCTGTTTATGCTGATAATATTGCCAGCCTCCGATAAGGACGCTCAATACAGCGACAATAATGGCTCCTCGCGCGGCAATTAACCGTATTTGACGCATGACTTTCTGAGCGAAAACAATACGATAACGGCTTTTAAGTTCCGTGCGTTGCAGCAATGGAACTAATTCAATGCTCTCCCCTTCAATATCATCAAGGCCATCAATGTACTTACGCTGCCAGGCGAAAAGATCGAGATAATCACGATAGCGCTCGCGAGCCTGTGACTCATCCTCAAAAACGCTATCGCCCCCCGGAACCACCAGGCCGTTATCAACGGCGGCCAGCCAGAAACGGTTATCCGGCAGGCGAAATAATCCCAGCCAGGATTCACCCAGCGATTCCCGCAGCAGCATAATGGCACTCCAGCACCGTTTTGCCTGCGGCAAATTGCGCGTCATGCCACACTGAGCGCGACTACCTTGTGTATAGGTAAGAAAATATTGGCATTGCTCATTATGTATCAGGCTTTTCGCTTCAGCCTGTATATTTCTGAGCGCATGGATGGGTTGCCATATCAGACCGGCAACCGCAATATCACGCCCCTTTAATGGCATCAGCGCCAGATTGCTATCTGACTTTTCCTGATTACTTTTTTTATTTTTTTTCATTAATCACTCCATAACTACAGGACTGATCATAATGACGATAATATTACGTTTATCTGAGGCACCCACGCCGCCGCCTAATAACCAGTTATAGGCGCTACCAAATCCGCTGCGATTAGCCTGGGTCGCTTTCTGTTCAAACCCGGACAATACCAGTGTTTGACCAGACTGGAGTTTAACCTTCTGCGAGAAGATGCGGTTTTCTACTTCCGGCACCTGAATTTTATTTGCGTCTTCAGCATCGCTGCTTTTTACTTCTTTAAGATTTTTAAGCTCGCTAATATTAATGGAATATTGCAAAAGCAGCTTATTATCCTGCATAACAAACGGTAATAAATTCATATTGAAGCCACTGGTTACCGTACCCGGCGTTAACGTCATGGACGTCCCCACATTGGCGGTATTACTACTTTCAACGCGTGCCAGATAGCTGGTTTGCGTGGCAACCTGCACCGGCACCGGTTGCATATTTAGCGTGGTTACCGAGGGTGAAGTTATAACTGAAACTTTCCCCTGTTTCGCCAGTGAATCCATCAGCAGGGTAGAATTAACAAAGTTACCGTTAAGAATGGAGGCGGAGATATTATTACTACCGCCATCGCCAGTACCAGTAAAAGCAGGACTTCCCGACAGGGCGCCGCCCAGACTGCTACCTTTATAAATCATATTCCAGTTAATACCGAACTGACTGGAATCATCCAGAGTAATCGACAACACCTTAACGTTTAATAAAACCTGTTTGGTAATAGCATTATTTTCACCGTCAATATAACGTTGAATACGGTCTAAAACTTCAGGTGTATCGGTAACGGTAATCGTACCGGTAGAAGGCGAAGCTGAAAGGCGTCCTACCTTTTGTGTCAGCATCGATTGCACGCTTTTCTGAATATCCGTGACCATATCTGTTTTCAGAGAAACAGAGGTTGTCTGCGAGCTTTGCCCACTGCCGTTACTGCCTGAGCTGCCGCTACTTCCGCCCTCCTGACTTGAGCCAATACCAGCATCAATCCCGGACTGAACCACCGAGCGCATATCCGTTGTTGAGGGAATGGCATAAATATTGAACGTGCGCGACTCAAGATAGTAAAGATTGACCTCACCATCGCTATATTTCCAGGAAAGTCCCATCGAAGAGGCGACTATATCCAATAAACCATCCAGTTTCCCCTGCCAGCGAATATCGCTAAGCCTTTCCTCTTTCACGGCATTATTTGAACGGGAGTTACTGTCGTCCGTCAGAATACCGGCAATTTTTTGTTCAGCATCGACGGTGATGCGTATCGGCAATCCACAAAGTCTATTGACCGTCTTGCTAAATTCATTCAGCGTCATCGGCGAGCTGGTAGCAAAAGTAATATCGCAATTTTTTTCTGTTGGGATACGGCCACGGCTTATTTTTATTGGTTTTTTACCGACCCAGGGCGTATCGTGAACATAAACATTTTGATCGCCTTTATTTTGTAATTCTTTAACAACTTCTGTGCCATATTTATAATCACTGTCGGTATTTTTTTCGATCTTACTCGCTTGCTGGAAAGCACAGCCGGAAAGTAAAAAAACCGCAGAAGCCGCTAGCGAAGCTACTTTTTTATTCTGCATAGAATTCTCTTTTACTTAGTTGAAAAAACGATCAAGGTTTGTTTAGGGTAAATATCCAGCCGCAGAACACGCTGCGCCGTTATATAACTACTGGCAACAGTATTTATGGCCTGCTGAAAAGAACCTGAAACGCAAAAACCGGCATCAATCGGATAGTCATATTCTGAATTCCATTGCACATGCCAGTGCGCCCGTTTCGCCCATGCCTTCATATTATCGCTTAATGTCATATCATCAGTGACGCACCAGGTTTCAGCGATCCCATCGCTATTGGCATTACTTTTACTTACCGCTATTCCAGATGATAAAGCGTTTTCTCCGGTCTGCTTTGCTGAAACAAAGAGATCTTCCATCCGATTAATTTGGGGATCTTTCTTCTCTACCGGTTTTTTATTCCAGACATCATCCTGTTTCTTTTGTCCTGTTTGCAATGCGCCATCGTACAGAGAACAATCTTTACCGTTAGCATTACAGGAGGCGCTGGCATAATGACTCCATGCCGTAAGCATAACAGCGCAGAATGCTATTTTTTTTATCATCATTGAAAACCTTATTTCAAAAACCATCCGTAATAAGAGAGTTTCTTTTATAATAAAGAAAAGTATCTCTTAATTGTTTTAGGCCACTATTTTTATCCGTATCTGCCGGGAATTTTGAATGTTTTTTTGCTCTGCTCCTTCTGGCATCCTTAATATCCGTCACCAGGATATGTGTCTTGATGATGTTTCCTTTACCTGATTTAGTACGTTTGATTTTATAGCTAATCACATCGCTATAACGGCGATGAATCATTGAAATAAGGTTTGTGGCCTGCCGGACGCTAATGCCGAAATTTTCAGCAACATCATCACAACAAATGTACTCATTACGAATATAACTCCAGCGGGCAATATAACGATAAAGCGCTTTTTCTTCATAACCCTCTAACTCATCCGGCAGCAGATATGAATTATGGTTCGCCTGGCGTGCTTTGATAACTCGATGTGAACGATATGACGCAGCTAACTCCTGCATAACTTTTCTCCCGTACGGGAGGCAGAGTTTTAACCGATGGCGACTCAGCCTTTACCCTACCTCAACCTAACAAAATGAGTCATTTTGTTAAGTTGGTACCGGGAGGCGAGGCAACTTCATAACAATCAATAGATTATTGTTTTTGATAATTTATTGAGATGTGTTAATAATGATATGTGTAATTATTTTTATGATAAAAACTGCGCATTTGGCTTGAAAATCTTTGTTGTAAAATGTCAATCAACACAATTAATCTTAAGTTACTTCAGATATTGACCTTGTATTTGCCTATGGTGCTAGACCTGAGTTTCAGGTGCGTATATAATCTTCACAAAATGACTCATTTTGTTAAGTTGTTTATTCAATAAACATCTGTAACCCCCTGTATTTCATAATAAAAACATCATTTTTTGATTTTGTTTTTAATCTTTTTTATTAATGTTATCTCTCAATACGCCATGTTAATTATAATTTCTCCTGCTAAAATACTTTACATCACTGTACTATTCATAGCGTAATTAACAGCCGCATCTATTAGCGCGTCCGCTGTTTATTTTAAAGGAGGATAAAAAGACAAAAAAATGAAAGGAAAGTAAAAATGGAGTGAATAGTTGTTTTAAATTTCGTCAGGATCGTAAGGAATTTCCATAACCATACGTAAAATCTCTGCTACCGGTTCGAAAAACTCAGCGGTAATATACCCGCCAACCTCAATGCGGCTCATCAGACCTCGCGCCAGCGGGATATTTTCAACAACCGGAATCCCTTCTCGCTCAGCCAGCGCATTAATCATCCTGGCTCGTTCTCCTTCCGCCTTTTCTATTACTTTAGGAAGAGGACATTCATGGGCGTCAAACCACAGACAGATGGCAAGGTGTGTCGGATTTTTAATTACCACGCTACTTTTACGTACCGTTTGCCGCATATTATCGTGCTGAAGCTCGCGGTGTACTTCACGGCGACGCTGCTTGATCTCCGGGTTGCCTTCTGAATCTTTATATTCCTGTTTTACTTCCTCTTTGGTCATCATTAGCTGCTTCATTAACGTGCGTCGCTGAAAGGCATAGTCAGCCGCAGCGAAGAAAACATAACCGCCTAATAACCCAAGAAACAGTTCAAAGCAGAGATGTGACAACAGAGGAAGCGCACAATCTGTTCCACAGGTGGAAGCATACTGAAATGAGGAGAACTGCCCCCGCAGCACAGCGTAGAAGATAATGCCAATCAACGATATTTTTGCCAGCGATTTGATCAGCTCGAAGACGTTCTTTACCGAAAACATTTGTTTAAGGTTGTTGATAACGTTAAGTTTATTTCCGGCATTGGCAAAGACTTCAAACGAAATAACCACACCTACCTGTGCAAATTGCACCAGCAGCGTAACGCCAATCAGTGGCGCAGCGATAGTCCCCAAAATCTTTGCTAAAAGTATTGCCCAGAGCGTGGTAACACGTGACAGATTACCGGGAGCGACATCTGCCACCACGCGTAGCGTTTCAGTCAGCAGATGTTGTATATCGTCCAGCCATCCCTGCCCGCAAAACGATAACAGCAGTACAATGACCGCCAGCTGACTGCCTGATGTGACATCCGCACTTTTCGCTACCTGTCCTTTCTGGCGTGAATCCCGCAGCCGTTTACCGGTGGGCTGTTCTGTTTTTTCACTCATGGCACCATCGCCTCCAGCAGCGCGCTTAGCTGATGCGGCAGATATCCAAAATGTGAAAAATAGACCTTGAAAGCAAACAGCAGGCTCATAATCAGCATTAACAGCGCCATGACGCTTTTTATTGGCATCGCCAAAAAAAAGACGTTCAACTGCTGTGCTGAACGGTTCATTAATCCAATAGCCAGATCGGTAAGAATCATTACCGTTACTGACGGCAGGACAAAACCAACGCATAACGTCATCATCGCGTGCCACTGGGCCAACAGCAGCTTTAACCAGGGTTCCCCCAGGGAAAAAGGCGTGCCGGGAGGAATGATTTGCCACGAGCGGTAGAGGATATCGAGAATGTGATTTAATCCGCCATACATAAAAAAAAGCGTAATAAAGAGCTGAACAAAAATAATCCCCAGTACCGATGCGGCTTCGCCAAGCGCCGGATTAAGCACCGATCCCATTGACGAGCCACGAATGGTATCAATAATAAATCCGGCGCTATCCAGTGCCCAAAATGGCAGCGCCATAGCAAAGCCAATCAGAATACCAATGGTTAATTCCTGGAGAATAAACAGGCCATCAATATTCTCTGGCGATACCAGCGGATGGGTGCCCAAATAGAGTGGGATAACTGGAAAGCTAAATGATAAAATTAACCCATTGCGTAATAATGCACCGCCAAGATTACGGCTGCCCAGCAAAGGAAAAATAAGGCAGATCCCCAGGGGCCTTAATATGGCGAGAAATAGCAATACCGGGTTAGATAATAGCATTGCCATTATCTTCAGCCTCCCATTTTATCGATTTGGTCAAATACCAGAATGGTGTAGTTAAAAAGGTTGTCCCCCGTCCAGTGATAAGTGGCAACAAGTGTTATGCTTACGGCAATCAGTTTAATCAGAAACTGAAGGGTCTGATCCTGAATTTGCGTTAAGGTCTGTAACAGACTCACCAGAATCCCCACTACTGAAGCAACCACAACCGTAGGCAGCGATAACAGCAAGACTAACCACAGCAGTTCGACGGCCAGCTGGATAATTACGCGTTCACTCATTTCTATTTATAGGAGAGGATTAATTGCGTTAATAACCGCTCCCAGCCTCCAACAAGAATAAACACCATAATTTTAAAAGGCAGGGATATGGTCATCGGCGATACCATCATCATCCCCATAGCCAGAAGGATATTAGAAACAATCAGGTCGATGGCGATAAAGGGTAAATAAAGTAATAAACCGATCTTAAAAGCTTCTACCAGCTGGCTAACCATAAACGCAGGCAGGATGACAAATATTGAATCAGACGGGATCTGTTGACGCAGATTTTCCGGCCAGAGCTGCGTGGCCGTCTGGCTAAAGAAAGCGATCTGTTTTTTTTGCGTATGCTGCATCATAAATTGCCGCCAGGGCGCGAGCATTTGGTTGTCTACGCGTTCAAAAATATGCTCATCTTCCAGCGTAAAAGGCGATGCTTTAACATTATTGTTAATTTGATAGCCGACCGGCGCCATAATAAACATGGTCAAAATCAACGCCATACCGTAAATCGCCATATTGGGCGGCACCTGCTGAATGCCCAGCGCATTGCGTAGCAGCGAAAGCACAATCGAAATTTTTAAAAAGCTGGTGCCGATAACCACAATCAGCGGCAGCAGCGACAAAATAAACAGCAGTACAATCAGTGACAACGGCTGGTCGCCATACTTAGCCAGCCATCCCATGATCTTCTCCCTCTTCGCCGTGCGTTTGCTCTTCACTTACCGGGGCCGGCTGCGGTCGGCTAATCGCGGTACTGACCAGCGAATCCACGCGCACCACCAGACCATCATTAAGCGCAATCAGACAACCGTGACCAATGCAGGCCCCGTTCAATGTCAGGCGAACGTTGCCTTGCACGGTTGCTCGCGTCGGGAAAATCATGCCCGGCGCAATATTAATTAACTCATCCAGCGCTAAACGCGCTATCGCCACTTCCGCCACTACTTTAAGCGGCAGCTTCTCGATCGAGGTTATCTCTCCGTAACAGGACGGTGGCGGGAGTTCTTCCTCCACGCTGATGACCTGAATCTCATTTTCATTAACTGACATTACGATGCGTTTCTCCTGCAAATAAAGCCATAGGTGGTTGTCAGAAATTGCTGCGGTTGAATGCAGTACTATTCCGTCGCCAGCTTGTAATGCCAACAGCTGCTCAAGAGTTAGCAGGCTGTGCCCCACATTTAAGGCGAACGGTACGGTAAGAGGCTCACCGGATGAATGCCACGGTAACCAGTGACAAGTCAGTTGACGTAACAAAACCGTTGACCAGCCCTGTAAAACCAACGGGAAATGGATATTTTCGCGATGCAGCGTCAACACGGGATACCAGCCAGGCGCCAGCTGCGCGGACATTAACTCCCCTGGCGTAAAGCGAGCCTGACAGAAAAAATCGTCAGCTGGCGCTAAACCCAGCGTGGTTAATAGCGGCCAAAGCCCGCGTTCATAATCAGCAAAATTGCCCGCCGGATAGTCAGCCGCGAGCCATTCGCTAAAGGCTGCGCTGTCACACCACAGCGTCTGCTCGCCTCCCGTGACATGCGCGTTGCGCCAGCAGAGATCGCTGGCGGCCCGATATTCCATTGAAAGGGTCATCTTGCCATCCGGCGCTTCGCGCCCGCTGCCAATATGCAAACTTAGCGCCTGCCACTCGGCGTCATACATAGCCAGATTCACGCGTTACCTTTATTGTGATTAAACGAGACTGAAACTTTTCGTTAAGCTGACGCTGTAAGCGCTCCTGCAAAGCGAGCAGTCGATCAGCCAGACTTGCTGCTGCACTAAAGTCGATAGTCATCTCTTCGGCGCGCCAGCAGATGTAGAGCGTGCAGCCCTGCAACGGACCTGTTAACAGCCGCCAGCGCAGTTTGCCTTCTCCGGTGCGCCGCACCTGAATCCGACAATCCTGATATTGCGCCTCGCTTCCCTGCAGCAGTGTCAGAAAGCAGGCCTGTAATCGTTTATGACGCTGCGCGACTGTCTCTTCTTCTTCATCCGGCACTGCCTGCCGGGAAGGGCGTTGAAATAGCGAATAAAACTGCTGCCGATCCTCAATGGATGGAAAGCGGTTTTGTTGCTCATCGCTCTGACAGTAAGCGCCGGGCAGCGTTTCTCTAATACGCATCAATGCCCTCACTTAATATCCATTCGAGCTTTTCCTGATCGATGCGCACCTGTTGGATACATTGCTGAAGCTCAGCTTTTTCCTTTAACCACCGTTCGCATTCCTGTTCCACGGCGGCAATTTCCTCTTTCAGCGCTTTATCGCGCTGGAAGTGTTCTTCCAGCTCGCGCTGAATGACATGCAGCCGCTCGCGAGCCAGCTTTCCACGCCCCTCCTGCACCAGCCGCAGCCAGGATTGCTGTAGCTCCTGACGTTCGCTGCCCAGCAATTTTTGACTATGGCGCAGACGTTCATAACGCTGATTGCCTGCGGCCAGCTGCTGACGCAACCGCCGCTCACGACGTTTTTTTAAGTTAAGTAATTGCTCTAACATGCTTAGCCCTCTACCACATGTTCCAGTAATGACAGGGTTTGCTGATAGTCACAGCGTTCATCGGTAGCCTGACAGAGAAAGGCCCTGATATGCGGCCAGCGGCGCAGAGCCTCATCAGATTCCGGGTCCTGACCGGGTTGATATTCGCCGACCCGCACCAGTAATTCGATTTCCCGATACAGACTCATCATGCGGCGTAATTTTCCGGCCAGTGCGCGATGGCGATCTGAGGTGACCATGTGCATCACACGGCTGACGCTGGCGCCGACATCAATAGCGGGATAGTGGTTGCTCTCGCCCAACTTACGCGATAACACAATATGTCCATCGATCAGCGAGCGAACTTCATCCGCAACCGGCTCATTATGGTTATCGCCTTCAACCAATACGGTATAAATGCCGGTAATGCTGCCCGTTGCTGCCGGCCCGGCGCGCTCCAGCAATCGCGGAAGCTGGGCAAACATGCTGGGCGGAAAACCACCGGAAACCGGCGGTTCGCCGGCCGCCAGGCCGACTTCACGCGCCGCGCGGGCGTAACGGGTCAGGGAATCCACCATCAACAAAACATTCAGTCCCTGATCGCGAAAGTATTCAGCGATAGTGGTAGCCGTCCAGCTGGCCTTCAGACGCTCCAGCGCCGGACGCTCCGAGGTGGCGACGACGATCACGCTTTTTGCGCGCGCCTCCGGCGACAGCACCAGTTCGGTAAACTCGCGTACTTCACGTCCGCGCTCCCCCACCAGCGCCAGCACGGTGACATCCGCCATCGCGCCGTCGCACAGCATACTCAGTAGGGTGCTTTTACCGCCCCCCGCAGCCGCAAAAATGCCCACGCGTTGCCCTACGCCAAAGGTCAGTACGCCATCCAGCGCCCGCACGCCCATCGGCATCGGTTGTTCAATCAGCGAACGTGACATGGGATCGGGTGCGGCCGCATATAAGGAACGGCGTTCAGTGACTTTTTTAAGTCGCTCCTGTTTACCCAGCGGCCTTCCCAGCCCATCCACCATCATGCCCAACAGCGAATTATCCAGCTCAATGGTGTATTCCGAACCGCCCGATCGCACCCACTGGCCGCAGCGCAAACCGTGCGTCGAGGAAAACGGCGATAGCAGGGCATGTTCTCCAGAGATCGAGACCACTTCGGCAGGAAGCTCTGCGGGAAGGATGTAACAGATTTCCCCCAGCCCGACCCAGGGCATCACCACTTTTAATAGCGTTTCGCCTACCTCCACCAGCCGGCCATAACGCTGCTGGGTGGGCGAAATTTTCCAGTCCGGTAGCTGGAACTGACGTTGCGGTAACGGCGTAGCGGGAAGCGGCGCAAACATCAGGATGCCTCCCCGATCAGCTCAATATTGCCCAACACATTCAGCTCAATCGCGTCACCAATTTCCTGGAATGAGATCACCTCGACATCCACCAGCTCACGCTCAATCATTTTGCGCAGATAGCGTCGCACATCGATGGCGGTAATCAGCAGCCCGCGCCGGTTTTCACCTAAGGCATTACGAATCAGTTCAATAATGCGCGCCGCCTGATCCGGCTCCAGCGCCAGATAGGTGCCCGCCGAGGTTTGACGAACAGACTCTCGTATTCTTTCTTCAATCGCGTCGCCAATAACCCACACATCCAGCCACTCTGACTCTCCCTGAAAGCGATGAATAATGTGCCGACGCAGCGCGCTGCGCACATATTCGGTCAACACCACGGTATCCTTCTCTTTAACCGCCCAGATAATCAGGGTTTCGAAGATGGTGCGCAGATCGCGAATCGAAATATTCTCTTCTACCAGACGTTGCAGAATGTCAGCGATCTTACCCAGCGGCAGCTGACGCTGAACCTCTTTCACCAATTCGGCATAATCCTGTTCCATTGCATCCATCAGTACGCGGGTTTCCTGCACCCCGATAAATTCTTTGGCGTAACGGCGAATGATCTGTTCCAGGCAGTAGGTGAACCTCTCGTCGCCACGCAGCGCTTCTGCCGCCAGTTCATCCGGCAGCCGATCGGCGGCACACAGCCAAACCGTGCGTCCCGGATAGAGCGTCAGCGGCCTGAATATTTCTGAGGCATCGGCTGGCGCGGCCATCAGCAACACGTCATTGTCCTCTAGCGGCAGAGTCGCTACTTTTTCCTGGTACAGGGAAATCTGGCAGGCCGTCAGCGTCGGCTGATGGCGAATCTCGGTTAAAGGAACGATTACGCCGAGTGATTCAAAAATGCGCCAGCGCAGCAGCATCAGCGCACCGTCGCGGTTTTCCAGCGTCAGGTTTTCCGGCAGGCTTAGCATCAGCGGAACCGAGCCGGGCTTCAGCGCGTCCATGTCGCTGGCTGGTCGCGCAATACGCTCATGCGCGGCGCGCTTTTTCTTCCCCCACATCGGGCGGCCAATAAGGAACCAGCCGCCAACGCCGAGTAAAGAAGAGAGAATAAGAAACACCAGCGTAGGAAAGCCGGGCAGCAGCGAAAACAGCAGCAACATACCGCTGGCCAGAAACAGCGGACGCGGCTGATGGGCCATCTGCTCCACCATTTCGCTGGCCAGGTTTTGCCGTTCCTGCCCCGGCACGCGGGTAACGATAATCCCGGCAGTAATCGAGATCAGCAGCGCCGGAATCTGAGAGATCAGGCCGTCACCCACGGAAAGGATGGCATAGGTTTGTAACGATTCGCCCGCCGACATGCCATGAACAAACATCCCGACCGCCACGCCGCCAAAGATATTGACCATCACGATGATCATCCCGGCAATGGCGTCGCCCTTCACGAATTTCATTGCGCCATCCATCGCGCCGTAAAGCTGACTCTCTTTTTGCACCATAGTACGCAAACGACGGGCCTCATTGGCATCGATGGTTCCGGCACGCATATCGCCATCGATACTCATCTGTTTACCCGGCATCCCGTCGAGGGAAAAGCGTGCGCCCACTTCAGCAACGCGCTCTGAGCCTTTGGTAATAACGATAAACTGCACGATGGTAATAATGGAAAAGATGATCAGGCCAATACCTAAGTTGCCACCCACGACAAAATTGCCGAAGGTATAGACAATATCGCCCGCGTCGTGCTGTAACAGGATCAAACGCGTAGTACTGATGCTCAGCGACAAACGATAAAGCGTGGTGATCAGCAATACTGCCGGGAAGGCAGAGAACTCCAGCGGCTCGCGGACATAGACCGCAATCATCAGCAATAACAAAGAGATAGTCAGGTTTAATGCAATCAGGATATCAACCAGCAGCGTGGGCAGCGGCAGAATGATCATGAATACCGCGAGGATCAGGATCACGGCCAGGATAATGTCCTGACGCCCGGAGAGAAAACGTAACCAATGAGTCAATTTTTGCATTATGGATGAATTCTTTTGTTCCAGGGAGCGAGCAATCGCAGCATTGTCCGATAGACCAGCAGCAGCTGTTCGCTGGTCGTCTCGTCACTTACAGAAACATTGAGCGCCACGCCCCCCTTAATACGAAACGGTCGCAGCAAGTATCTGGTCGTCAGCCCGGAAAAAATACGTTCGAATAATGCCAGCAGCTGGGAATCATCGATCTCTGCAGCCACAACGACCGTCATCCAGAGCTGATGATGCCGCCATTCGATATAGAGCTGATGACCGGAAAAGGAGAACTGGAGCGAGGGAGTGCCGATTTCTGGCTGGCAGATGCCAGTCTGTGCCAAAAAGGCTTCTATCTGGCGTTGAGTCTGTAAACCAAACATTTAATCCGACTCCTGCTCTTCAAGCTGTTGCTGTAATTGCGTAAATGCCTCAATGAGCTGCTCGCACTGTTCCTCATCCTGGAAACAGGGAGAAGGGATAAAACGCAACAGCTCCAGCATTCTGCGCAGCCAGATAAAGGCCATGTCGCCCGTCAGGTTCATCATGGCCATACGCGAGGCGATCCAGTCCGGGTAAATCCAGCTTTGCTCAAGCAGAAGTAGCACCTCCGACAGCATATATTCCGCCGGAATGCCTACGCTGAAAGCCACCGACGCACAGTGATCTTCCATGCTAAAAAACAGCAGCAGGCGCTTAAGCTCGTTGATCGCGCTGACAATTCGGGCGGGCGCATAATCGCCGTCCGCTTTTAAATCCAGCGCCAGCGCCCGAATAAGCACCCGCAGCCGGGCGCGGCGATCGGGCCACTCCTGAACTTCGGCAAACCATGCCGCCATGCCCCTGGGATTTTCTTCATCATCACGCCTGGCGCGCTGATAAAGCTGACGCAGCGGCAACAGCTCATTTTTATTTAGCGCCCCCATATCCAGCCAGGCAAAGGCATCCACGCCGATCGACTCATCTTCCAGCAGCCTGGCCAACGCATCTTCCAGTCGCCGACGCCGCTTTTGCCCCAGCCGGGGATCGCCAAGCAGCGAGGCCAGCAGCAGCACCATTGCGCCATCGGGTACACCGCCCTGCTGCATTTGCGCTATCGGATCGCCGCCATCGGCGCCCAACGTCGAAAAGCGCGCAACCAGTTCTACCAGCCTTTGCCCTTCCACCTTTGGCACCCAGCGCATCAGCATCTCCTGGAGCTGGCTACTGCGATCGGCGGAATCGGTTTTGCGTCCACCAGCCTGCTGGCGTAATCGGCTTCCCATTACCAGACTCATCGATTCCATCGTTTCCATCAATGAGGCCGCGCGAATCTCCTGTAGCTCGCTTTGAATCGGATTGCTCGCCGGCATCACCTGTCGCGGCACATTGTTGTTGGCGGCAGCCTCATCGTTATCGGAAAGCGCGCTATAAAGCGGGCTGCCAAGATGATCAATCTGGCTCATACAACTGCTCCCAACGTAATGTCGCCAGCGCATCGCACAGCTGTTCAAGCTGACCGGGCAGTTTTAATTCCACCCGCACCAGCTGGTTTTCCAGCACGGCATCTCCCGGCGGTAAGTTTTCCTGTTGCTCAATCACCAGCGGAAGCGCCTTAACCTCCGTCGGCAGACGCTCGTAAAGTGCCGGAGCGACTTTCAGCGTCAGAGAAGGCTGCGTTTGCAGCTCCTTATACAGAGGGCCAAGCTGTTCGAATAACAACTTTTCCCAGGGTAAATGCTGGCTAATCTCCCGCAGCCGTTGCGACAGCTGGCTGGCAATCTCATGGGTTAAACGCTGATAAACCAGCCGCTCCCACTGCTGCTGATCCACCAGCCATTGCAAGGCCGCTTGCGTCCCCTTTTCTTTGGCCAGGGCAAACTGCCGATCATAGTGTCGTCGCCAGCCGCGTTGCTGCTGAGCGAGCCGGCGCTGGGAGCGTTTACGCTGTTGTCGACGCTGGATTCTGGCTGTTTGAAGGTAAGCGATAGCGCGCTGGCGCGCGCTCTGAATAATATCCTGCGCCTGTTGCAGCCGGGCCATTTCAGCGGCAGGAATAAGGGTTTGCGCCGCCCCGTTTTGCTCCAGGGTGACCATATTTAGTGCGGCTGGGATATTCACAAAAAACGCTCCAGACGTAGAAAAAGCGCGACCGCCTCACCTTTCATCGGCGTTTCGTCAGTCTGATGGTATGGCAGCGTATAGCGCACCACCTGCCAGACAGGATCGGCGGATAGCGAACGGTGTAAGGTGGACAGGCCAAGCTGTTGAGCAAAGGCTACGACCTCATCGGGCGCGGCGTCCGGAGAGCGCTGCCCTCCCCGCCACATTCCCCATAGTTGGGTAAGCTGATCTTCCGTGAGCATAGTCGCCAGCGCCTGCCGATAAGGTCGCCACAGCAGATAGTCGGGGCTCTGACTCAAGAACAGCCCCAGCGCCAGCAGCAGCTGAGGCAGGCGATCCAGCGTGCGAAGTAAAGTCTTCTGCAGCGGATTGATACCATTGAGGACGCCTGCGGTAACGCCCTGCTGCTGGCGGCGGCGCTGGATTTCAATATTCAGCGCCCTCTTTGCCGCTTCCGGCATCGTGGGATAACAGGGCCGCCACGCGGCCAGTCCCATAAAATCCCACCAGTCAACGTGCATCCTGTCTGCCGGCTGCCAGACCAGGCGATGATACAAGAGACTAGTTTCCATCCAGATGTGTCTCATCTTGCTTTTGGCGCAGACGGCTTTTACGGCGGCCATGCCAGACAATGCTGCCACAGCTAACCAGCCAGAACAGCAACAACGCCCAGGAGGGCAGCGCTGCCAGATTGATTGATTGCTGTGCCGGAACATGGTCAGCCGTCGGCGTTGGGGCTGGCGAAGCGGCTGGCGGCAATGGAGAATTCGCTGATGAAACGTCTGACTTTATCGAAGAAGCTGCCGGGGAAGTTGACTTTATCGTTGACGGCTCCAGCTTTGCTGCCGGAGGTGTGGGCTTCACTGACGCGGCGATCGGCTCAACCCGGGCGGCGTTATGGGTAACGGCGAAACGGTAATCCACAGCCTGGACGATTAATGAAATATGATCCTGGCTAACGCCCGGCAATGCATTGTGGATAAGATTTTTCAGCTGAACGCCAAGCGCGCGCAAATTAACTTCCGGGGAATATTTAACCAGCACAGAAGCTGACGGTTCGCTATGGCTGTCGCTGCTATCCGGCTTATCAGCAATGACGACATTGGCGCTAATCACCCCCTCAATATTACTTAGCATCCGTTCCAGGCTTTGCTCGCGCAGAAAACGAATCTTGGCCTGTTCCTGGGTCGGAGAGGAAACCAGCTGCCCGGAGGGGAACAGCTCATCTACGGAGCGATAAGCGCGGCGAGGATAGCCATTCTGACGCAGCACCTCTACCGCTTTAACAAAATCACTTTTCTCAACCTCTAATACCAGACCACCCGCCTTGTCGGTACGCTTGTCTCCCTCAATTTGATTGCTGGCCAGCAATGCCAGCATTTGGTTAGCATCCTCTTCCGACAGGTTGCTATAGAGATCGATTTTGCAACCGGCTAACAGCAGCGCAGCGCTCAGCAACAGCAAACGACCCACACCTTTCATTGCATTGATACCAGTTTATTGATGGCCGTTGAGAAAGAACCGGCGACTTTAGCCACCATGTCCACGCCAATTACGCTGTCGGCCAGGCGCGCCTGCGCGGTTAACGCATTTTCAGGCGACAGGCGCTGGACGACAGCAGAGTCCCGTAGCCCGGACATCAGCGTTGCCTGTGCCTGCTGTAATTGATTAACCACCTGATGTTCCGGCGATGAGGCGCTACCGGCCAGCAACCGTTGAGTAAACGCCTCAATATCCTGTTGATCGGCCTGGCCTGCTGCGCTCACGCTGTTATCAGCGAAACGAGATAAGCCATGCGTGGCTTCAATGGCTGAAATTGTCATCAATATTCCTCTAAGACTTATCGCCTTTGCCAGGTTGATAACCGAACTGGCTGGCGATATTCAACATGGGGTTATAGTCAGCTGACGTCAGTTTTGCGTTGTCAAGCAGAGCCTGCATCACGACCTCGCACTCGGTTCTGACAGAGCCACTAACCAGCAGGGGCAGCGCCTGTCGGATCGCCTCCGCCTGCGTATCAAGTCGGTGATTAGCAGCGGCAAAGCCGCTCATGACCAGTAAACGACGTAAAGAGCGGGGTAAATGCGTATCCATATTCTGCCGTTAGTTAATTTTGCTGATAATGCCGCTGACTAAATCCCGGACGGTTTTAATCAGGCTGCTTTGATAATTAATTAACGAGGAGTATTTCTGGAGGGCGAACTGGACCTGTAACATGGCAGCGGGATCGTTAATATCCAGATCGCCGACGCCGTTTTCCAGCCCCTGAGCGCTGCTGGCTGCCTGCTGTGAAAGCTGTGACATAATGGATTCAATGCTCATTATTTTCCCCATAAGCAAATGAGTTAATATTTAACAGATATTTATTGCGCCATGTTGAGGGCGAACAGGAAAATCGTTTGCGAAAGCTCTCAGAAAAATAGGCGTGATTGCTAAAACCACAGCGGTTTGCCACCTCGGCAACCGGCATCATAGAATGGGTTAACAAATAGCGAGCATGTATTAACCTGGTTTCCATTAACCAGCGCTTCGGGGTAATACCAAAGCGCTCTTTAAAAATAAAATTAAATTTTCGCATGCTAATTCCCAGCATGTCAGCATAACGATCAACCGGCCAGGGATTAAAAGCATACTCTTTCATAAATCCGATGAGCTCCCCGCCTTCATTTATTATCGAAGAAAACATTTCAGAATAATAATTCCAGTCTCGTGACAGGCAGTAATAAACAAGATAAGGCACCACAATGCACTTATCAGACTGCAAAGCAAAATCCAGAGTTTTTTGCGCGGATTCCGGGAAGTTTACTATTCTGAAGCTGTTACGTTCATAACCAGAACGATGATCGGGCAAATATTCCGATAAACTGTCGCAGGCATCTAATAGTTCCTGCATTGTAGAGCGTATTTCAACTATTTCACCCGCCGTCAACACTTCAAATTCGTCACGAAACACCATCAATTTATTAGCTTCAGCACGAATATTTTCATGATTAAAACGTATAAAGTTAGGCTGTTTAAAAATCACAAAACGTAAAATAGCCATACCTGTCCTTCAGTAATAAAATTCATTCCGTTACTGATTTCTGGATATCAGGCGCCTTGCTGACGCCCGTATGCGAATATCAGGGAAAGGCTAACCATGATTCATCTTCAACAGATAATTCGCGTGCGCCTTGTCTGATTAATAGCTGCTTCATTTTCCTGCGATACAAACGCTCTCTTTCGGTTCCGTATTCGGCGGGCAAGCCACGAATTTCAGTAATTTCAGCCACACTATTAAGTATGTCTTTCCATAGCGAAATTAATGCTGCCATTGCGCTTTCTAACCCCTGCTGGTTTTGCGTAGCCTGAATATTACAAACCAGCAACACATTATTTTCCTGTCGCCAGGTCAGGGTGTAAAGCCGGGTACTGAATTCCCAGCCGATCCGATAACCTGTGTTCTGAAAATAAGCGGGTTGCACAACATAGCCACACAGTTGTAAATACCGACAAACCGGTTCCTGATGGGTTTCCATAGCGTTATTTCATGGTTCCGGCATTAAGCATCGCGCCGTGTAGATCAACCAACGAGCGCATATTATCCATGAGTTTTTGTAAGTTAGTGCGTAAGTTATCAGCATCAAGTCCACGCTGCCGATCATACACAGAGTGGTTATCCTTAATAAATTCAGCTTTAATCTGTTCAGATGAGGCATTGAGAGTAAAGCCTGATGCTACGGCACCGCCCACTGCGTTCGCAACACCGGGTGCCGCCTGAGAAACCGCCATACCAATTTCCCTTTTTTGTGATTGCCAGGTATCGGGATGAAAATTTTTAATAGCTTCATCAAGTTCCTTAAACTTATTCATTTTTCCTTCTAACCATTTATTCGCTGCCTTCCGTTGCCCTGAAGTTAATTGTCCTCCCCCGATTTCTTCACAAAAAACATCAAATTTTTCAGCGCAATCATTCCGCAGACGATCAATGTCACTATTTAACTTCAAACGATTAGGGCTTGCTTCATCAAGCCGCAGCAGGCCTGGCTTAAATTTTATTTTCTGCTCTTCATTCAGTGAGCGACAATAATCTGACCATTTTTCATCAAGCTGCGCTCCTATATCTTTTGACGTTACACCATTGAGTTTTTTATTTTCTGCTGTCAATTTACTTAATTTCGCATTTAAGCTCGTCACTTTTTCATCATTAAGCAGACCGTTAGGCCTTTTTGAAAAAAGGCTCCCGCCTATCGCACCAGACAAGCCGAGTACTCCTCCTCCCATCGCGAAGCCAGCATTGATTAAACCGGCAGTTTTTGTTTCCCCGGCCGCATGACGTTTCTGCTCCACGGCGCTTTTTTGCATTTTAAAACCATTTATACTTTGTGAGGTAGCAAGCTTATTACCCGTTTCACGCATTTTCTGCATGACCTGCTGAAATAACATTTCAATATCACTAATATTAAAATCATTATTGCTTTTATTCAGGTTTGCAGAGGATACCTCGGACATTGGCACTGAATATTTAGATTCTGACCTTTCAATTGTCGACATAATTACTCCTTTTACTATACAAGGGAGCTGGCAATTCGTGCACGCAAAGAACCTGTCTCACTAATAATATGACTGGCGCTATCTGCGATTTTTGCCGAGCGGGAAAAAATATTTTTTAAATTATCTGCGCAGGCTTTTTGGGCATGCTGCAACCAATTGACCTGCATCTCATCCAGTCCGTATGTTGCCTCAAGATTAGCTATTTGCTCCTGAAGATTTGCCTGCTGTATACCGAGAGTTCCCTGCGCCATACTGTTTCCGGCTTCGGTAACAACATTTAACCGCTGTCCCCACAGCATCATGCTTTTTATTGACTGTTGAGT
>Ga0209463_1000496_pt1 | contig 30341 bp, 30 predicted proteins | sample AgamicMgSfrz_FD_187169 | JGI IMG/M metagenome (GOLD analysis project Ga0209463, IMG submission 187169) | Agave microbial communities from Guanajuato, Mexico - Mg.Sf.rz (SPAdes) (version 2) | ecosystem: Host-associated > Plants > Phyllosphere > Phylloplane/Leaf | place: Guanajuato, Mexico...
TTCGTTTCTATAGGCTTTTCATTGTTATTTACTGAAACATCTAATATTTTCACATCACGAAAACCATTGTTATCAATCCCAACAACAACTGATTTATTATCTTCATTTGAAGCAATAGTGTCAATCTCCATAGGCGGATTAAATTTCAATAAAAAGTATACACCACAAATAATTATTACGAGAATAACCATTCCGGTAAACTTCCAATTTAAACCACCCACTAATTCAGCAAGCTTGCTTCCTTGAATACTACTAGAAGGACTTTTTAATTCTTCTTGTCTCATTTTTTCTCTTTTTACTTTAAGATTATCTTTGTCATTTCTCATTTTAATTCCCCTTAATCTTTTATCAGCCCTATATACTTAAATATATTTTAAGCTGAATTCTTCTACGAATAATCCACTCGTTATTACTTTTGTGCTTGCTTTAGGACAATCATTAGCAGCTCCAATATACATATAATAGTCGTATCCAAAATGAACAGAGAACTGTTTTTTATAGCTTAAACTACACCAAATGGATTCCCGTAAAGTTAGCTTTATTAACTCTTTAATTTCTCGCTTAGATACCCCTTTGCCTAACCACATTGTTAACATAAAGCTGGAGGCATTTTGTTCCACTACTCCATCAGAATGAAGCTCCAAATCCTTCAAATACAATTTATCTATATTCATTTCATTCATAAAAGATAAAACTGCATTTATATATTTGTCTTCCGTTTCTAAATACTCTTCCTCACTAACTTTACTACCTATATCAGAATAAGAAGTCCATTCATCTTTAATTTTATAAGAACCATTATCATCCCTGTGTAAAGGGTTATATTTCGTTACTCGCCACGAATACAATAGGGTCTCTCCTCAATTCATTTTAAAATTATGAGACTAACACTAAGATAAGTTTCTCCAACAAGGTAAGTTCTCTTTATATAATTCAGAAATACTACCATGTTTGTTCACTAAAAATAGCAGCTTACCTTCCATAAGCAAAAAAATCCTACTTAAAAAAAGTAGAATTTATAATAATTGCATTTTTAAAAAAAATCTTTCTCATGACCATTTCTCATCATCATCTATCCATTCCCAAGCAGTTAAATCGAATGATTTCATTGCGTCATGAAAAACAAAATAAGAAGGTAGATTCAATGATTCTGCAACAGTATTCTTCCAGCAATTTTGAAACCACTCTCCAATTGCTTTTTCTTCCTTAGATGCTAACTCTTCTTCATTTTCCTCATAAAAGCTGTAAAATTCATCAAGCTGTTCATCTGATATGTGACTTATTTCCACATCTGAGACTATTCCTTCGCTACCAGCAAATAACACGGAATCTTCGGTTTCTTTAAATACTTCATTATTATCTCTATCCATTGTAAACATCCTAATACTAAATGATGATTGATCCATAAAAACAACAAAGTCTAATAACTCAATTTCAGGAGAAAAATCATATGTTCTTTGTTCTTATCTCCAGTAATTTTTTTGTTAGAGTTTCTGTATTATTATTTAAGCTTTCTACAAATGTATCCATATACTTATTAACTAAAAACATAACAACCCCCTTGGTATATTTACCCATTATATACCAGTAATTACCGTGAAGTATAATGTAAATATTTATTATTCTAGTTAACTAAAAGAGAGGTTGCCCAAATCGCAACCTCTTAACAGTATAAAACTGATATATGCTTATTTTATTTACTTGAAATAAAATTCAAAAGCAAATAAACCATGGTTGACAATACAATAACAGGTACAATTCCTACAACAGCACGTGCTACATATAGCTTTACACTACTTGATTGATATTTAGTGAATTTTAACTTTTTTACAAAATTAGAAACCACAATAATTGAGAATACTGTAACTAAAATAGTGACTGTGCTCCTCATCGCTGTGACCAACTTGTTAAAATCCCTGCACCAAATAATTTAAATTTCATTTGTTTTTTCCCCTCTTAAATGGATAGCGTTCTAATGATAAAACTAAAGCTTTAAATTCATCAATATCTTCTGTTACCCACTGATTTCTATCAAGTTCGCGTATTACTTTCTTTAAAACTGAAAGTACAGAATCCTTGAGTTCTTTCAATAGGAATCTTCCTTTAAAACTGTCATCTAAATTATCTTCAAATCTAAAATTCATTTCTACTTGATTTTCACTTATTTTTTTCAAAAAAATTTCTGGTGTGCCAGCCATAAAACCCAATTTATAGTTTGTTCCAATTCTAGAAATATCAACACCTCTAATAGATTTAATCCACCAAGATAAGATGATTACCAAAAAATCATCCCACCCTTCACTAGGAAAGTATCGATGATAATCAATAATAAAATATATCGTGCCTGTTATATTTTTACTTCGATTCATTTCTAATGAAGCTAAATCAACATTAAGGGAAATATGCTGTTCCAAATAATTCATCCTTTTTACACTTTGTTTCCTTTACTATTCTCTAAACCTTAATAAATTCCTTTTGCCGGAACTGCATGATTGTAACATAAATAAGCCTTTTTTCTTTTATTACAGGAATGCTGACATTATAAGTCTATTCTACTAGACCTAATTCATAATGATAAAAAGTAATGTCTTTCTCGTATCCATTTTTTTCATATAAGCGTTGGGCTGTATAATTATCTGGTGCTGTACTTAGACTAAGACTTTTTGCACCTGTTTCAATAGCAAATTCTTTTGCTTTATGTAATAGCAGTTCACCAACGCCTTGTTTTCTTGCTTGTGCATCAACATATAAGTCGTTTAATATCCACGCTCGTTTCATTGAAATGGATGAAAATGTAGGATAAAGCTGAGTAAATCCAAGATAGTTTTGTTCGTCTTTAACAACAAATATTATGGATTCCCCCTTATTAATCCGCTCTTTTATGTAATTCTTAGCTCCTTCTAAATCAGATTCTTGTTGATAAAATGTACGATACAAATTAAATAAATTTGCAACTCCATCTAGATCTTCCATTGTAGCTTGAAATATAATCATTCTTGTTCCTCTCCTACTACTTTTAATTTTTTTATATTTATTAGGTATAATTTTATATGGTATTTTATTAATTGCTTCTTAGTAGGCATCACGCCTTTTTAAGCTTCATTTAAAGACGGATCGAGCCATAATGATCGCGACCCTCAAAAAGAAAACCAATGATACTTTGATAATAAGGTATAAATTTTTTTTGTTCGATTAGCTTTAAGATTTCCTCTTTAGAGGCCCATTTAGCTGCTTGTACCTCTTCAGCCTGTAACGTCAATTCATTTAAATCAAAGTCATATTCGATTAAATAATAATCATCAAACCCACGTTCAAAGTTAATAGTAAAGTGTGGACGAATTTTGTCAAAGTTATAATGAATTCCCAACTCCTCGAATAGCTCTCTTGAAGCGGCCTGCTGACTTGTATCGCCTGCAATGGCACTGCCGCCACATGTGATATCCCAAAGGTTCGACCATCCTTCCTTAAAGGGCTGACGCTGTTGAATGAGCATTTCTCCTTTTGAATTAAATATACATACATGTACTACTAAATGAAGCTCGTCTGGTGCCATTTCATCTCCACGTGTTATTTGTTTTTCTATTTTATTACGATGCTTATCAAATACATCCCACTTTTCCATAGCAAAACTCCTTTGTATATTTTAATTACAAAATTTACCTAGTATACTATAATAATCATTTAAAATAATCATTTTTACAATGATTTTTTAATGTCAGAAGTGTTTATGTTATTTAAGACAGATTTCCCTACCCTGCTTTTAATTCCAATATCAACTAAAATCCAGTAAGGGAAACGTAATTCTACATCCCTTATTATTAAGCAGCCTCATAGTAGTTTACTTGCAATTTTGTTAGCGTTTTAGTGGCCATCTCACAAGGAAATGCTCCCTATATGACAAATGTCATATAGCGACCATGACATGTATGTCTGCAAATATGTTAGGGCTATATTTATAATGGAGATATCGAATAATAGAAGGGAAGCTAATTATGAATATAAAAAACTTAAAACAATTGAGAACTGCTGTAGCGCCCTTTGAGAAGTCCACTTTGAAAACGAGTGTCTGGCAGCTTGTCAATACTATCCTGCCCTTTGTGTTGCTCTGGATTGCGGCCTACAAAAGCTTAACAATTTCTTATATTTTAACACTTGTGTTCGTTGTAGCTGCAGCAGGATTTTTGGTCAGAATTTTTATTATTTTTCATGATTGCTGTCACTTTTCTTTCTTTAAGAACCGGAAGGCGAATAAGGTTTTAGGTACCATTACAGGAATCCTGACATTATTCCCATACAGCAAATGGCAGCATAGCCATTCTATTCACCATGCAACAAGCAGCAACCTGGATAAACGTGGCGTCGGCGATTTATGGATGATGACGATTGACGAGTATGAGAATGCCTCTTTGTTTGTAAAGCTGCAATACCGCTTGTACCGCAATCCATTCATCATGTTTATTTTAGGGCCTGTTTATGAATTCCTTTTGGCGAATCGCTTTAATCGTAAAGAAGCTAGATGGAATGAAAGGCTAAATACGTACGCAACTAACATTGCCCTTGTATTATTGGTTATTCTGCTTGGAAGTACACTTGGCTGGTCCTCTTTCTTGCTTGTACAGCTGCCGATTTTTCTTATTTCTGGCTCTGTTGGAGTTTGGTTATTTTATGTACAGCATACTTTTGAAGATACGTATTTCGAGGAAGATGAAAATTGGGATTATGTTAAGGCGGCTGTTGAAGGAAGCTCCTATTATCACCTGCCGAAATGGATGCAATGGCTGACTGGTAATATTGGCTACCATCATGTGCATCATTTAAGTCCAAGGGTTCCTAATTATAAATTGGAGCAGGTTCATAATGAGACAGAACCACTGCGGAATGTACCAACGATAACACTGGCAAGCAGTCTCCGTTCTTTGAAGTTCCGTTTGTGGGACGAAAAAGACAAGAAGTTTATTAGCTTCTATGAATGGAAAAAACAAAAGAAATCACTTAAATTGTCTGCAGAATCAGAGATGCAATAACATAAACCAATCTTATGAGCAGCAATTATAACGGCGTTTATGCCATTAATTGCTGCTTAATTATGTTAAAATGTACAAATGACAGCCAATAAATAACGAGGTTTTAAACTGATGATAAAAAAATTAGAGGTTTTAAAGAAGAGCACCGGCATTTCTCCTTATATATGGACATTACTTACTATTTTGCCCTTTTATTTTATATTTCACGCCTCTTCAGCGGTTGATGTGATTGCTGGTATCATCCTAACGATTTTATTTTTTCTATTTTATAGATTAGCCTATCTTTCAAAAGGCTGGACGATATATTTATGGCCTTCCCTTTTGATTGGGATATCCACCTTTGCCATTTATGCATACAGCTATGTGTATTTTTCTTTTTTCCTGTCGTACTTTATTGGTAATATAAAAAAACAAATTCCCTATTTTGTCCTTTACTTTATACACTTGGCGGTTACCACCTTCGCCATTTACTACAAAGTAATAATAGGTGATTCCTTGCTGTTAAAGCAGCTTCCGTTTGTGCTGATTATATGGTTCGGTGTTATTTTATTGCCATTGACCATCCATAACCGCAAAGAGAGAGGCCAGCTGCAGGAAAAGCTGGAGGATGCGAATAAACGCATATCAAATTTAGTCAAACTAGAGGAAAGACAGCGGATTGCCAGAGACCTTCATGATACACTTGGCCAAAAACTTTCCCTTATTGGCTTAAAAAGTGATTTAGCAAGAAAATTAGTTTATAAGGACCCTGAACAAGCCCGCTTGGAGCTTAAGGATATTCAGCATACTTCAAGAACAGCATTAAACGAAGTCCGAAAAATGGTCTCTGAAATGCGTGGCATTAAATTGAGAGACGAGCTCCTCCTCGTAAAAAAAGTATTAGAGGCGGCTGAAATAACCTTAATTAGCGATATTGCTTCCAATCTAAAAATGTCATCGATTGCTGAAAACATTATTAGCATGTGCTTAAAAGAGGCTGTTACAAATGTGGTTCGCCATAGTAATGCCACCTCTTGCTATATAAGCATCAGCCAAAATAAAAAAGAAACAATCATGGAAATTAAGGATAATGGAACAAGTCCTTTTAAGGAAGAAGATACTCACAATGGAAATGGATTAGCAGGCATGCGAGAACGATTGGATTTTATCAATGGTACTTTAGAGATTTCCATCAATGAGGGAACAATATTAACAATCGTGATTCCACATGATGGGAAATTAATCGAAAGGGAGGAGTTATTATGATCCGGATTGTCATTGCCGAAGACCAGCGCCTGCTTTTAGGTGCTTTAGGTTCATTGCTTGATTTAGAAGATGATATTACGGTTGTCGGTAAAGCAAACAATGGTGAAGAAGCAGTCCAGCTTGTTAAGGACCAAAATCCTGATATTTGTATCATGGATATTGAAATGCCTGCCAAGACTGGCTTAGAAGCAGCGGAAGAGCTCATGAACCATCCATGCAAAGTCATTATTCTAACTACCTTTGCCAGATCAGGCTATTTCCAGCGGGCCTTGAAGTCTGGCGTATCGGCGTATTTACTCAAGGATAGTCCAAGTGATGATTTGGCAAAAAGCATCCGCAGTGTGATGGAAGGAAAAAGAATATACGCACCTGAGTTGGTTGATGATGTATATAGAGAAGAAAATCCCCTTACAGAGCGGGAAAAAGAAGTCCTTATGCTAGTTGCAGATGGTAAGAATACAAAAGAGATTGCTCAAGAGCTATCGATTAAAACCGGAACAGTACGCAACTATATCAGCATGATTCTCGATAAATTAGAAGTGAAAAATCGCATAGAAGCCATCACGAGATTTAAGGAAAAAGGATGGTTCAAATAAAAAAGGACTGAAACCAGTCCTTTTTTGTCTTTAGGCTACTCAAACCATTCGCAAATTTAATCCTTTGTAACTAATTTAAGCGGTGCTGCAATGTTTTCCTCGACCTTTTTACCTTGTAAAACGTCTCTTGCAGCATTTACCGCAAGCTTACCAATTAGCTCTGGTTGCTGAGCAACTGTTGCTTCCATGTCTCCAGCTTTAATGGCATTTAGGGCGTCGTCATTTCCATCAAATCCAATAACCGACACATCTTTACCAGAGCTATTAATTGCCTCAATAGCCCCTAATGCCATTTCATCATTATGAGCAAATACTGCTTTAACATTTGGGTTTGCTTGCAGTAGATTTTCCATGACAGTTAAACCTTTTGTCCGATCAAAATCAGCTGCTTGTTTAGCAATGACATTCAATTTTTGATCCGCTATATTATGAAAACCTTGACCTCTTTCCCGAGTAGCTGATGCCCCTGGCACCCCTTCTAATTCAATAACCTCAGCTTTTTCTCCTAACTTTTCAATCAAATAATTCGCAGCCATTTCTCCGCCTTTTATATTATCAGAAGCTACTAACGCTTCTACCTTCCCTTTATCTGCAGAGCGATCCAACGTAACTACCGGTATGCCAATATTATTTGCTGATTGAACAGCTGTTGAAATAGAAGCAGAATCGGTTGGATTAATAAGCAACGCATCTACCCCTTGCTGAATTAAATCCTCGACATCATTCACTTGTTTTGCCGAATCATTTTGTGCATCAACGATAATAACTTCCATCCCTAAGCTTTCCGCTTCCTTCACAACTCCATCTCTTAAAGATACAAAAAATGGGTTGTTTAGCGTCGAAACTGATAAACCAATTTTAATATCCTCTAAATCTTCCTTTTTAGCTGGCTTTGCCCATGAAGGCGGTTGCATAGAACAAGCACTTAGGAGCAAAAGTGTGAGTGTTAAACATAAAACGATTAATTTTTTCATGGTAATCTCTCCCTATACTACTTTTTACGATCAAGTAATACTGCAATTAATATAACAATCCCCTTAACTACCATTTGGTAGAAGGATGATACGCCAAGCAGATTCAAGCCATTATTTAAAGTACCAATAATTAACGCACCAATAAGTGTCCCAAAAATCCGTCCTTTTCCCCCTGAAAGGCTTGTCCCTCCTAACACAACCGCTGCAATTGCATCAAGCTCATAGGAAGTACCCGCTGTTGGCTGTGCTGAATTTAAACGAGATGTCAGAATCGCACCTGCCAAAGCGGCAAGCATGCCGGATAGACTATAAATCATGATTTTTACTTTTGGTACTTTAATACCTGAAATTAAGGCTGCCTTTTCATTGCCACCAATCGCATATGTTTTGCGACCAAATGGAGTTTTGTGAAGAAGAACAAATAAAAACACAAATGCTAGAATCATCGTAATAGCTGGTACAGGTATTCCTAGAAAATACCCACGGCCAAATAACTGAAACAGATAATTATCTCCAAGACCAGTAATAGGGTTACCACCAGTATAAACAAGTGTTAAGCCTCTGAAGATCGTCATTGTTGCTAGTGTTGCAATAAATGGGGCCATTTTTCCGATTGTAATGAATAATCCGTTAACCATTCCCATTAAAGCACCAAGAATACAGCCAATTAAGATGGCAACAATTGGGTCTACGCCAGCTACCATCATCCCTGCAGTCAATGCACTGGATAACGCAAGAATAGCTCCGACAGATAAATCAATTCCTCCTGTTAAAATAACAAAGGTCATCCCAAAAGCAATTAGTGCATTAATGGCAACCTGCCGCAATAAATTTAATAGATTCAAAGGTTCAAGAAAACTAGGATTTAAAATGGACACAATCACTACTAATAAAAACAAACCTAGTAATGGTCCTAACTTTTGGGTAATAGTATTCATCATATTCGTCTTACTCGGTTGTGTTACTGTATTAAGGGGATTCATATTATTGACCTCCTGTTGCCAATGTCATAATTTTTTCTTGGGTCGCATTTTCTTTTAGTAATTCTCCATTTACTTTTCCTTCATGGACGACGAGTATTCGATCACTCATGCCAAGAATCTCAGGTAATTCCGAAGATACCATGATAATAGCAACACCTCGCTCTGTTAGCTCATTCATTAGTTGATAGATCTCTCTTTTCGCACCAACATCTACTCCTCTTGTCGGTTCGTCTAAAATGAGCAGCTTCGGTCCTATTCCTACCCATTTGGCAATGACCACTTTTTGTTGATTTCCGCCTGAAAGTCTGCCAACAGCAATATCCTTTGATTCTGTTTTAACTGTTAAGCGTTTGATAAGCATATTAACAAAGTCTGACTCACTTTTTTCCCGGATGATTCCTTTTGGAGCAAAGCTTGCAAGTGTTGGCAAAACGATATTATCTTTTATGGAGAAATCAAGGATTAACCCTTCATCCTTGCGATCCTCTGTAATGAAGCCAATACCTAACTTAACAGCCTGAACTGGTGTTTTAATATGGACCTTCTTGCCATTGAGCCATGTTTCACCGCTATCGCTTGGATCAAGACCAAAGATCGTCCTCATAATCTCTGTTCGTCCAGCTCCCATCAATCCTGAAACCCCAACGATTTCGCCAGCACGAACAGAGAAGTTGATGTCTTCAAAATAGCCTCTTTTTGTTAAACCCTTTACTTCCAGAACGGTTTCACCAAGGCTTTGATTTCGAGTAGGAAATCGATCCGTTAATTCCCTGCCGACCATTTTTCTAACAACCTCATCAAAATTAGTTGCAGGAATGGCCTTCGTATCAACGGTTTTCCCATCACGCATAACGGTAATCCTGTCACAAATAGAGAAAATTTCCTCCATTCGATGAGAAATATAGACGATTGATACGCCTTCCTTTTTCAGTGAAGAAATCACATCAAACAGCTTGCTGATTTCCCTTTCAGTCAGTGCAGCAGTTGGTTCATCCATAATAATTACTTTTGCTTCTGTCATTAATGCCTTCGCAATTTCAATCATTTGCTGTTCCCCAACAGAACAGCTTCCCGCCTCTTTATCCAACGGAATGGATACGGATAATCGATCAAACTGCTTATTTGCTAACGCTTTCATTTCAGCGGTTTTTAAAAAGCCAAAGGTATTCTTTCGTTCCTTGCCAATAAATAAGTTTTCTAGCACAGTCATATCAGGCCAAATATTTAATTCCTGATGGATAAAGGTAACACCACTTTGCTCGGCTTCTTTTGGATTTTTAAAATAGGTTTCCTTGCCATCAATGGTGATTTTTCCATTATCTCGGGCATGCAGTCCTGTAAGTACGTTCATCATTGTTGATTTTCCTGCCCCATTTTCCCCCATTAGCGCATGCACTTCTCCATCAAGCAAATCAAAATCAACACCAGTCAAAACTTGATTGGTTCCAAATGCTTTATGGATGTTTTCCATTGTAATTCGCATCGTTATCACCTCATTTAATTAAAAAATACTCCTGATTGTAAAATACAATTTGCATATGGTGTAATCTCACCTGTACGAATGACTGCTTTAGCTTGCTTCGTTAATTGTTTAAACTCCGCGTGGGAAACGTTTTCAATTTTCTTATCAGCGAATTTATCCTTTATGTAGCGAGCATGCTCAGGGTTTCCTGCTTCTATTTCAGACGCAATTATCACTTTTTCGATAAACATATCCTCTTCCACGGCATTCACAACATCTATAAATGAAGGAATGCCGCCTTTAATTGCTAAATCAATCTTTTTAACACCTTCTGGAATTGGTAAACCAGCGTCTGCGATTACAATATAATCGGTATGACCGAGGTCAGCCAAAATCTTCGCAATGTGACTGTTTAAAATACCATAACGTTTCAAATTTATAAACTCCCTTCTACTTCTTCTCTTGTTGGCATCCCGCCTTGTGCACCAAATTTTGTTACAGACAAGGAGGCAGCCCGATTAGCAAAACGAATGCTATCTTCCATGCTTTTACCCTCTGCTACCGCCACTGCAAATGCTGCATTAAAGGTATCTCCTGCACCAGTTGTATCAACGGCTTCAACAGAATATGCTGGGATAAGCCTTTCCTTTACACCATCAGAATAACGAACTCCGTTTTTACCTTCTGTAACTAATAATTTATTAGGAAACTCTTTTAATACTTCAGTGATATCCTTGTCTTTAAAAAGGATAGCCGCTTCTGTTTCATTTGGTGTAAGATAAGCAGCCCTTTCAATAACATTTTTACTTATAGGTCTTGCAGGAGCTGGGTTAAGTAATAAAGGCACATCATTTGCAAAGCAAATTTCTGCAACATATTCGACTGTTTCCTCTGGAATTTCTTGCTGAATAAGTACAATATCAGATGCAAGAATAACATCTAGTGCTTTTTCTACTAAATCAGGTGTGACATAATCATTAGCACCTTTCACCACAATAATGCTGTTATCACCCTCTGCCAAGGTAATATGTGCTGTGCCTGTTTCCGTATGTGTAACCCGTTCCACATTGGTTGTATCAACACCATTAGCAGTGAAATTATTTACAATTTTGTCCCCAAACTCGTCGGCTCCAACACAACCAATCATTTTTACATCAGCACCGAGCCTGGCAGCTGCGACAGCCTGGTTAGCCCCTTTGCCACCAGGAACTGTCTTAAAGCTTTCTCCAATAATAGTTTCACCTTGATTTGGTCGTTTTGCTGCAGTTACAACTAAATCGATAGAAGAACTGCCAATTGTCGTCATTTTAATCATTTTTCTCCACCTTTCTTGTTGTTTGCCTTTCTATAAAGGTAACAGGCAATTGAATATTCTTTTGTGCTAACGGCTTATTATTAATAATGTTCATTAATAGTTTTGCGGCTTCCCTTCCCATATCATAGGCAGGCTGCCTTATAGTTGAAAGGGATGGGAACAGCAGCTTGCTAAGCGGGATATCGTCATATCCGATAATTTGCAAATCATCTGGAATGGATCTTCCAATGCGCAGCGCCTCATGTAAAATTGCTGCTGCACTTAGGTCATTGCTGGCAATTATTCCATCTGTTTCAGGAAATTTCTCAAATAAGGTTTTAGCCATTTTTTCGGCATCATGAAAGCTAAATGATGATGTAATCACTTGAAAGTCCACATTAGCGTCACACAGCTCATCAACTGCACCCTTGAATCTGTCTTGTGCTGTCCTTAATTCAATCGGACCTCTGAGTAATGCGATTCGTTTACTTCCCCTTCTGACCATTTCTTGTGCTGCCTTTTTGCCTCCATCCAATCCATCTGCATAAACGGAAGGATAACTGCCTGTTATGCGATCAAGTAAGACGACAGGAAAGGACAGATTTTCGTAAAGCTTTGTCTCAGCGTGATTTGTTGCTGAAATAATGCCTATTACATTATTTTGTTTAAAAGTCTGTATGTAATCTATTTCTTTTTCTAGTTTTTCATCCGCATTTCCAATAATTAAGTGGAGTCCTTGCTCCTGCATTTCATCCTCTACCCCACGAGCTAGCTCAGGAAAAAAGGGATTGCGAATATCAGGAAGCAATAACCCTATTAATCTTGATTTTTTTTTATATAAAGATCTTGCTACTTCATTTGGTTTGTAATTTAATTCCTTTATTGCGTCGTTAACGAGCTTCCTCGTATCTTCATGTGCATAGCCTTTATTGTTTAATACTCTCGAAACGGTTGCCACAGATACTCCAGCTCTTTTGGCAACATCCCGTATTGTAGCCATGTGTTCACCTCTTTTGTGTAACCGGTTACACACATAGTAACATATTATTTTTTCGTACGCAATATATAATAATGTGATAATCAGTTTAGATTTCCTGAAAATTAGCAAAAGGACCATAAATTTTCACTATGGTCCTTTTGTATAGTAATAGAAATAAAATAACAACCCAATCATTCTTAGTATGTGTTGTCTGTATTTATCGCATCCATAATCAACATTTTACATTTTAGCTTCCTGAAACAAGTTCCATGGTGACTTGTTTATTCGCTGCTTGAATTTGCTCTATTCTATTTCTGAAGCTAACAACTTCACCAACAATAATCATTGCTGGGTTGTTTATCTTTGTTTTTTGCGCAATACTTACAATTGTTGCAATTGTACCTGTTACTGTTTTTTGTCCGGAGGTGGTACCTTCTTGAATAATTGCGACAGGTGTATCCTCCCGCTTTCCATGCTTTACTAATTGGTCACATATATATGGCAGATTTCCTACTCCCATATAGATAGCTAATGTATCCACCCCATGAATAAGACTTTCCCACTTAATATCTGTTGGTTCTCCGTTTTTGCAATGACCAGTAATGATTGCAAATGAGTTACCAAGCTCCCTATGTGTGATGGGAATTCCAGCATAAGCTGGAGCAGCAATTCCAGCTGTTACACCTGGTACGATTTCATAAGGAATATCGTTCCTTACCAATTCCTCTATCTCTTCCGCCCCTCTGCCGAACACAAAAGGGTCCCCACCTTTAAGTCTAGTAACTATTTTTCCTGAGCGAGCATATTGTACCAATAGCTGGTTAATCATTTCTTGTGGCATTGTATGAAATTTTGGTTGTTTGCCACAATAAATGAATTCTGCATGTGGCTTTGCTTCCCGCAATAATTCTCTATTAACTAATCGATCATATACAATAACGTCGGCTTGCTGTATACATTTTAAACCTTTAATTGTAAGTAAGTCAGGATTACCTGGGCCTGCTCCAACTATATATACTTTCCCCATCATCATGCCTCCCCTAAAATAACTTGTTATGTTTCAGCAATATAGTCTTCCTTTTCTGAAACTACCATGCTACTAGTTTTCTTTTTCACTTTATGATGAGTAAAGTATAATGCTAGACCTGTAAATACAACGCCACTTACTAAATTGCCGAATAGAACAGGGAGCTGATTCCATAACCACCAATCTGCTAACGACACATCCGCACCTAACATCATCCCTGCAGGAATGACAAACATATTTACAACAGCATGTTCAAATCCTTGTGCAAAGAAGATCAAAATCGGCAACCACATAGCAACAATTTTTCCCATTGTGTTTGTAGATGTCATCGCCATGACTGCCCCTAATGTTACCATCCAATTACATAGTAATGCTTTCACAAAAACGACGATTAAACCATCACTGCCAAGGTTTGCATACAATAACGTTTTTGCTTCTGCAACTGCGATAATTTTTGCAGCGATAGCATTGTCAGTCACATGACTAAGTTGCGTTGTGGCGATAACATATAGCAAAGCATACAGTCCTGCTCCTATTAAATGACCGATTATGACCCAAAACCAGTTTGAAAGCATTTGAAAAACGGAAACCCTTTTTTCTAAAACAGCTAAAGGGATGAGCGCAAAACTCCCTGTTACTAATTCAAGCCCGAGCAGTATGACTAATACAAAACAAGCCGGAAATAATATTGCTCCAAAAATCCCCATTCCCGTTTGAATTTCAGCGGTGAATGCCAATGTTGTACCAAACCCAAGAAGGGCCCCTGCAAGCCCTCCTCGAATTAACATGTCTATAACAGATAATTTCGCTTTTGCTTCACCAGCCTCAATCATGCCCTGCACTACTTGATCTGTCTTTACGAATGACATGGTATTCCTCCTTTTGTAAAATCAGATAACAATGTATACAAGGTTCTCTTCCACTTCCACTTTATATGCTTTAACACAACCATGATCTGGTGCTTGAACCTGGCCGTCACACACATTAATTTTCCAATCATGCATCGGGCAAAAAACATGTTCTCCGCTTACCATTCCCTCTGCAAGGACACCGCCTTTATGGGGGCATCGATTCTTTATGGCACGGACCTTCCCATTTGCTAGCTTAAATAACGCAATCTCTTCCTTCCCAACAAAAGCTGTTTTTCCAAGGCGTTCTGGCAAATCCGAATATTTACCGATTAAGACTCTTCCTAGTGTATTTTCCACAATTACTCCCCCTACCTATCATTTAGAAGCTACTGGAACATTAACTGTTTCATAAAGTCTTTTTACTAAATTTTCATCCTTAAGTGTTTCACTCCATGGTTCTTGAACGGTTGCTAAAGTTATATCCATCCGTTTATTCAGTTCATCACGGAAGCCTTTATCTTCAAGTTTTTCCTTCACATGATCAATACCAAGACGGCCAACCCATACAGATGTTCTTTCTAAGTAATTCGCTGTTTCTCGATAGTACTGTAAAAAGGCCCCAGTCCATTCAAGTACCTCAGCTTTTGTTTTCACCTTAACGAATAAGTCACCCTCCCTAAGATCAGTACCTGCATTACCTCCTACATAAAGTTCCCATACTCCATCTAAACCAACAACTCCAACATCCTTAATTCCGCTCTCAGCACAGTTTCTTGGACAAGCTGATACAGCCATTTTTATTTTATGTGGTCCATTCAATCCTTCAAATTTCTTCTCTAATTCAATCCCCATTCCTACTGAGTCTTGTGTGCCAAAACGACAGAAGTCTGCACCAACACAAGTTTTAACTGTACGTAATCCTTTAGCATAACCATGTCCTGATGGCATCCCAAGCTCTGCCCAAATACTTGGTAAGTCCTGCTTTTGAACACCAAGCAAGTTAATGCGTTGTCCCCCAGTTAATTTAATCATTTTCACCTTGTATTTATCTGCTACATCAGCAATCTTTCTGAGGTCATCTGCATTAGTAACACCACCATACATTCTTGGAATCACACTAAAGGTACCGTTATTTTGAATATTGGCATGCAATCTTTCATTAACAAAACGAGATTCCCTTTCGTCCTTATATTCCGTTGGGTTCAGCATACCTAAATAATAATTTAATGCTGGTCTGCATTTAGAGCATCCATCATCGTTTTTCCATCCCAATACATTCATAACTTCTCGTGTATGTGTAAGATGCTTTTCTCTGATTTCATTAACAACTTCATCCCTTGTTAACGTGGTACACGCACAAATGGATTCCTTGTGATCTTCACTATATTTATCACCTAGTGTAAATTCTAAAATATCAGCAACTAATGACTTACATGAACCACATGAACGTGAAGCATTCGTACACCCCTTCACCTGTTCAACTGTTGTAAGTCCATCATTATTAATAGCCGAGACAATATTCCCCTTCGTTACCCCATTACATCCACATACCACTTCATCATCTGTCATCTGTGCTACTAAGCTGGCACCAGATTCTTCCGTCTGATTTGATTCTGTATATTCCTCTATATTTGCACCATTCTTGATTAAATTTAATAATCGATTGCCTTCCTTGGTATTACCAAACAAAACAGCTCCAATTATTTTCCCTTGCTCTATCATTATCTTTTTATAGATGCCATTCCAATCATCCAACATTTTTATTGCCTTAGTGTTCTCATCCTCTCTGATTTTTCCAGTAGAGAAGACATCTACACCTGACACTTTTAATTGCGAGGAAAGAACGGACCCTTTGTATCCCTCATCGTATACACTGCAAATACGTTTAGCTAACGCTTCTCCCTGTTGATACAGTGGGGCAACTAAGCCGTATACCATTCCTCTGTGCTCAGCACATTCACCAACTGCAAATATATTAGGAATTTCCGTTTCCATATAATCATTAACGACAATCCCTCGATTAACAGGAATACCGGATTTTTCAGCTAATGCCACGTTTGGTTTTATTCCGACTGCCATAACAACCAAGTCTGCTGCAATCTTTTCACCGGTTTTAAACCGTAATCCTGTTACCTGTTTTTTCCCAAGAATTTCAGTTGTCTGTTTATTTAATAAAAAGTTCATGCCTTGATTTTCCAACTCTTTTTGTAACAGCTTACCTGCCTCTCTATCTAATTGTCTGTCCATAATATATTCATTAATGTGAATAACATCTACCTTCATTCCAAGATTAAGCAGCCCACGAGCCGCTTCAAGTCCTAGCAAGCCTCCTCCAATAACGGCTGCTTTCTTATACTTTTTTGAGTACTGCAGCATTGTTTCACAATCTTTAATATCGCGAAATGCAGTTACACCCTGTTTATCTGAACCAGGCAGTGGCAGCATAAACGGATTAGATCCAGTTGCAATAATTAACTTATCATAAGGTTCTTCGCGATTCTTATCTGTATAAACAATCTGTTTTTTTGTATCAACATTAATTACGCTTTCACCTGGATATAAGCGAATATTGTTGCTTTCATACCAATTCCAATCATTCAATGTAATATCTGCAACCGTTGTATCTCCCTGCAAAACCTTTGATAATTGGATTCGGTTATAGTTTGGATGTGGTTCACTTCCAAAAACAGTAATGTCAAATCCATCTGGATCAAGTTTTAATATTTCTTCTATCGTCCTAATTCCGGCCATTCCATTTCCAATCAAAATTAACTTTCGCTTTAACATAACTGGCAGCCCCCTCAAAACTTTCGGATTATTCCGATAATATTCCTGTGCCTAGTTTACTCGGCTACCTAGTAGTACTGCAAGCAACATGTAAGATTTTCTCACATATTCTTTTTGCTACATTTCCGTGTTAAAGCGTTGCTACTATATCAACTTTATTTAATTTTTTTGAATTATACCAAGGATGAAAACGTTACCATAATTTCACAATTCAATTTCTTTAATGAACAAAAACACATCTAAAGACCTGTAAGGATTTTTATCACTATTTCTAAATTTATTTCTTAATACATGGAGTTTTTTTGTTTTGAAAAAATGAAAGCTAAAATAATAGAACGCAAGATACCCAGTATACTTAACAAAAAAAACCTCAATTAGATTTAGTACTGGAAAAAGCACTATATCTAAATGAGGTTTTATCATAATGAAAAAAGGATGTGTTATGATTTCCTAACATAATAATTACTTCAGCAAATTGGCATCAGGTCGCCGCAGAAGAAGCAGCTGCTTCATCAGCCTTCACACAATCAATTGCAACAACCAACGCAATAATTATAGCCTCCATGTCTTCCTTCACTACTTGAACCTTATAGCTGTCACCCCAAGTGAACCACTCCTTGCTAACTGTACCGATCACTTCCCCATGCTGCAGGACCTGAAAGTCCATATCCCACCAGTTACCCTGTACATCAATACCAGCAGCATCTATCGTGTAACGTGGTTTAAAAAACGAAAATTCTTTTTTTATCGTTAGCTCCTCTTGACCATTGACCTCTACATAAAACTTCGGTAAAAAGCTAAATACCTTTTTAGTAATAAGGGCAACTTCTTGTCTTGCTGTATTCATAATGGAGAAAGTCTTTGGTATTTGCATAAAGCTCCCTTCCACATAATAAATATCTTTTTCCTGCTGATCCTTAACTGTAAACTTTCCACTTAAACTGAATACCTTTTGCTTTATATAAAGCTGTTTCATAAAAAGCCTCCTTTAAAATTGGCCAATTCTATTACCGATTAATAACTTTCTTTGTTAGCATTAAACCTAACTTTTTCGTTAATATTTATAATAATTATTTACGTATTAAGTCAAATAAAGTTTCAAAATCCAATATGTTCATTAGATGGAACAGTTGGATTCCAGTCAATTTTTTATTTTTCAAACATAATAAAAAAGTAAAAGCACCATGGCTTTTACTTTTAATTTCAATCTAATTTTATTATTACTCATTAAGCAATTGGTGTCTCCACTTCAAGACCAAAACAAATACCTAGTCTGCACTCTACCTCCATCAACTCTCTACTCTGGCAATTACAAGGAAGCTCACCGACGCTTTATAAGGGAGTCACCAGTATACTTGCGACTCTTATTTTCTTTTCAACTGCCAGACTGCAGCAATATTGCGGGCTGTTCTCTCGACAAATTCGTCTGCATGGAGGAAAGCCTCCTGTAAGGACACTGCACCTGGAACTATGCTGAATATGGCATCAATCCCGTACTCATGAACAACATCACTATCACTTGCGACGTTTCCAGCAATCCCAATTACAGGTACGCCGTGTTTTTTGGCTGTTTTCGCAACACCGATTGGGGTTTTTCCGAAGATGGTCTGTCCGTCAATTTTACCTTCGCCTGTAATGACTAAATCAGCTCCCGCAATGATGTCGGAAAGCTTTGCCGCTTCCAAAACAATATCGACCCCACGACTTAATTCAGCTTGCATAAATGCCAGCAAACCTCCACCAAGACCACCTGCAGCACCGGCTCCAGGCACATCTGCTATTTTCACGCCGAGATCTTTTTCAATAATTGCCGCATAATGAGCAAGGTTTTCATCCAGTTGGTTGACGATTACTGGTGTCGCCCCTTTTTGTGGTCCATAGATAGCAGAAGCTCCTTTTGGGCCAATAAGCGGGTTATCAACATCGCAGGCTACTTCTATTTTGACATCTGCTAATCTTGAGTCTAACCTGGATAAATCAATGGCAGCGAGATCGCTTAAAGCCCCGCCTCCTTCTCCTATCTCTAGTCCGTCTGAATTAAGAAAACGTGCACCGAGCGCTCTCGCCATCCCAGCACCGCCGTCATTTGTAGCACTGCCGCCAATTCCGATAATTATATGATTGACATTATAGTCTAGTGCAGCGGCAATCAATTCGCCAGTGCCTCTTGTTGTTGTAAGTAGTGGATTTCTTTTTGTTGCTGGAACTAAGTGAAGGCCAGAGGCGGCGGCCATTTCAATTACCGCTGTTTTTTCATTCCCTAATATGCCAAAAAACGCCTCTGCTGCTTCTCCCAATGGTCCTGTCACTGTTTTTTTGATAATTCTTCCGCCTGTTGCATCAACTAAAGACTGAACAGTGCCTTCTCCGCCATCTGCCATTGGAACCTTCACATATTCAGCATTTGGAAGAACCTGCTTGAAGCCTCTTTCTATCGACTCTGCTACCTGTAATGCTGACAAGCTTTCTTTAAAGGAATCTGGTGCAAGGACAATCTTCATTATTTTTGCTCCTCTCTATTTATTAGCCAAATAAGTGAAAAACCCCATAAATAAGCGTTGAAATAAGTGCTAATGTTAAACCAACTAGCGTTTCATAAGGTATCAGCTTTAAACGCTCCTTCATTTCCATATTGACACTGCCGCCTGTTGAATGGAAAAAGCTGCCGTGCGGGAGATGGTCGAGCACTGTTGCTCCTGCGTGAATCATTGCTGCCCCAGCCAGTGCGGAAACACCCATATCTAAAATGGTTGAACTAAACACTTGGCTTGCAACCGCTGTTCCTGCAGTTGTAGATGCTGTCGCCGCTGACATAAAAATACCGGAGACTGGTGCAAGCACAAAGCCGGGAAATCCAAGGACATTTAAGCCATCTATGAGCACATCCTTTAAGCCGGAATTTGCAATAATACCTGCTAATGTACCTGTTCCAAGCAGCATGATGGCAACACTGGTCATCTTACCTAATCCGGAAACAGCATAATCATTAATCTTTTTCCCTCTTCCCATTACAATTGCCCCGACAATACCGCCAGCTGGCAAGGCAATCATTGGATCAATACTAATATTAAACAACGGTCGTAATGACAATAGCAGTATCGTAACAATTGGGGCAATAATAGCTGTTAAAAAGGAAGGAAGCTTTAAACTATTAGGAGCGTCGATTTCCTCTACTTGGATGACTGACCCTTTATTCACAAGTTTTTTTGCGAGTATGTATGTAACGATAAGCCCGAATACAGCCGGGATGATACCTGCCGCCATAATCGAGGTTAGCGGAACATCAAAGGCATCTGACGCTGCAATCGCATTTGGGTTTGGAGACATGATATTACCGGCTTTTCCTCCGCCAATCATTGCCAGTAGTATGGCCATTTTTGAAATGCCTGCCTTTTTAGCAATGGCAAGTGCAATTGGTGCAACTGTAATGACAGCAACATCGACAAATACCCCAACTGTTGTCAGAATCATTGTCGCTAATGATAAAGCGAGAAGCGCTCGTGTTTCTCCCAGCTTCTTAACGATTGTTTCGGCTATAACAGCTGCTGCTCCAGATTCAATCAATACACCAGCAAGCACACCTGCAGCCAAAATTCTTAATACAGCAGGAATGATATCCTCCGCACCTGCCATCATTAATGAAACGGTATTAACTATATCAACTCCTCCGACAAGACCCCCAACTAAGGCGCCGGCAATCATCCCATAAGCAGGAGAGACCTTTTTAAGTATCAAAACGATTGCTACAACAAGTGCAACAATCGCTCCTAATGCACTTACTTGAATGTCATCCACAAGAGTTCCTCCTCGTTTGTTATATACATATTGTAAGCGGTTGCTGATGGTTTTTCTTTGGACACAGCATAAAAAATAAGCTTGGCAGCACCAAGCTTTTTTGTGCATTTGCACAATATTTTATGAAAGCTGATTTTGCAGGAGCGAAAGATAAAGCTCCACTAGCTCCTTCAATTTTCGCGGGTTTTTGCCTGTCAGCTCATTAATTCTTTCTAAACGGTACCGAAGTGTGTTCCGATGGATAAACAGCTTGCTAGCGACTTTGTTGACATCGCCATTTTCCTCCACATACATAAGTAATGTTTCAAGCAGTTCCCCTTTTTTATCCTGATGCTTGAGGCGGTCAACATATGGTTCCATGCTGACACTTAATCCTAGCTCTAGCGCTTGTGAAAGAAAGATCGGCAGCTTACTATCATCTGAGAAATATAGAGTTGTATCTGGAGACAGCTTCCTTCCAACCTTCAAAGCATGAACAGCCTCCTGATAAGAAACGCTTAGACCTTCCATGCCACTATGATATGATCCAAGTGCAATTTTAACTGATATCCCTTCCTGTTTTTCAAAGTAGGCTGCCCACTTCTTTAGTTCAAGCTTTGTAGCAGCTTCATTCCAAACTCCATCCTTTAAAGCTATCTTTTTTAATAGAATGATATATTGCTGGTGAACTACATGGAGATCATCCTTTAACAGCTTAGAACGGAGCGATTTAAACACTCTCGCTTTATCCATAGATGCAATAATTACCGCCGTCCTCGGTATACGCACATCTATGCCGAGCCGTTTCGCCCTGTCAAAAAAGAGCGCATCGTATTCCTTCCCGTCAAGAAGTTTGGTTACAAGCTCCTCCTTAAGACGCTCATCCCATTGCATCTCCTCCATTAAAAATGCTTGCTGGATAATCATTTCGGCAGCCATCTTCACAAGCTCTCCATAATGGCGGATTTCTGTTGGATTTCCTGTAATCCCAATAACTCCGACCACTTTATCGAAAGATTTGATCGGTAAGTTAATGCCCGCTTTTACGCCATGGAATTGCCCAATTTCTGTATCAGCAATTTCAAAACCAGCTTGCGTTTCAATCACCTTTAATGCGCCTTCATGGACAGCATCGACCCGTCGCTCATCACCAGAAGCTATGATAATCCCTTTTTCATTCATCACATTAATATTCCAGTTGATGATTGTCATCGTTCGGTTGACGATTTCCTGTGCTAACCGTTTGTCTAAGTATTTCATTTACTTCCTCTTTTCTGACACAAAAGGATATTTATTATTCTTATATCTATCATAACATAGCTCTTTTACTGCTAATTTATCTAGATTTATTCTTTTACAATAAGTAAGTCAAGTAAAAAAGCATGTCCAGTTGTAACAATACTGTTAACAACTGGACATGCTTTTTAGTTTTTAGATGAAATCTTAGGACGGGCAATTAGAAAATACATCGTATGCAGGACAAAGAATATTACCACAAAAACAAGGAAATCCACAAAGACATTTAATTGAGCATTTTCTACAATGAAATCATGAAGAAAGAATGTAATACACAAAACTATTAGGAATCCTAAAACGCTTTGTTTCCAAAAAGAACTATACGCTATCTTTGAAATGACAAATACCTCCCTTTTCATCTGGCATATATTTATCATATTAAGTTTTACCTTTGGTACAACCCTGGCCTTTACCCCAATTCTCATCTAGTAAAAATTCTAATCTGAATTTCCTATGGACAAGCAGAGCTTTATATACTTGCCAACAAAAAAGAGGCCATTTCAGCCTCTTCAAAAATCAATACCAATTAAGCATCTAAAGGTTCAACCTTACCTAACAGGAATATATAATTGAATATTCCTAGGATAATTAATCCTGCTGAAAACAAAAGTGCAGGGACGAAGGAGCCTGTAGCTGCAACGATAAAGCCTGTAATAATCGGTCCAACTACGCCACCCATATTAGACACTGTATTTTGCATACCTGCAACGATGGATGTCATATTTTTTGGAGCTACGTCTGAAGGCAATGCCCATACTTGTGATGCAGCTACAGTTGTTCCTGATTTAGCGATACATAATAACACTACTGCTAGAACTGCTGAATCTGCAAAGGCAGCAAATCCGATACAAGATGCCATCAATAAGCCTATAATCAAAAATAGTTTTCTTGTTGCCGTTAACGATAGTTTGCCGCTTGCAGCTACTTTATCAGAAGTCCAGCCAGCAATAACCTCTACTACCATCGCTACTAATAGTGGTAATGACGCGATAAAACCCATCTCAATTAAATTCATGCCTCTTTCTTCAACAAGGTATGATGGCAGCCATGTAATAAAGAAATAGGAATTATAGTTAATGACAAAGAAACCAAGACACATAGCCCAAATATTGCGGTATTTAAGTAACTCATACCATTTCATTGCTGGAGCGCTTGATAATCCATCTTTTCGAGATTGTCCAGAGCGGATATAATGAAGTTCTTCTTCATTCACACCTTTATGGTCCTCTGGATTTTCTTTAAAATAGATGAACCAAATAACTCCCCAAATGACTCCTAATAATCCGATAACTACAAAGGTTGCCTTCCAGCCAACAAGGGCAATCAGCCAAACAATTAGTGGCATTGCGATTGCTCCGCCGAACTTGGAACCGCTGTCAAAAATACTTGAAACGGTTGCTCTTTCTTTATCAGGGAACCACTTTGATGCAATTCCCGCATTACTTGGGTATGCAGCAGCTTCCCCTACACCTAGCGCAACCCGAAATCCTAACAGTGATTTAAAGCCAGTTGCCAGCCCTGTCACTGCAGTAGCTACAGACCACCAAATTACTGCAAATCCGAGCGTTTTCTTTTGTCCGTATTTATCTGCAAACCAGCCTGCTGGAATTTGTAACAGTGCATAGGACCAAAAGAAGCCTGACATGATAACACCCATTTGTGCTGCAGATAAGTGGAATTCCTCTGTAATATATGGTGCAGCAGCAGAGAGCACCGTACGGTCAATGTAATTGATGGCAATTGCCAGCCACATGAGGAAAATGACAACCCAGCGGACCTTTGATTTCTTTCTTGCAGGCTGTATGCCTTCATTAGGAATGGTCTGTTTATTTTCTATCATACATTGTTCACCCATTTCATCATTTATAGTGGAAGCATTTCCTTACATTTCGAAAAAAGTGCATTTATAGCTTAATTACATGGTTTGGTTCTTTGTTGTTAACAAGTACGTCAACAATATTCTGCACACACACCATACCAAGGGTATTAATTGCTCCACTTGTATAGCCGGCTATATGTGGCAAGGCAATAAAATTGGAATGCTCAAAAAGCGGATGATCGGTAGCAGGCTCTTCTTCAAACACATCTAAAGCAGCTCCAGCAATTTTGCCATTTTTCAATGCTTCATATAAAGCAGCTTCAGAAACAATGCCACCTCGTGAAGCGTTTACAATAAATGCCTCTTCCTTCATAAGTGCAAACTCTTTTTCTGCGATGAGATTTCTTGTTTGTGGTGTTAATGGCATATGTAATGTGATAAAGTCACTACTTGTCAGCAATTCTTCAAGTTGCACATATTCAATACCATACTCCGCAGCAAATGCATCGTTTGGATATGGATCATAGGCGACTATTTTCATATCAAAGCCTTTTGCCCTTTTCGCTACTTCTCTGCCAATCATTCCAAGCCCAACGATTCCTAACGTTTTTCCGTATACATCTGAACCAAAAATTCTTGGCCATTCCCCTTTTTTGGTTTTATCATTGGCTTCAGGTATTTTTCTCGCTAATGAAAGCATTAGTGCAAATGCAAAATCAGCTACAGCATGCTTGTTGGCATTAGGGACATTTGTGACAACGACCCCTCTGTCCTGTGCCGCTTTTACGTCTATATTGTCAACACCGACACCATGCTTGCAGACAATCTTTAAATCTGGCAAGCTATCAAGTACCTTTTCGCTAATGGTATTAAAAGCAACAATCGCCGCATTAACCCCTTGCATTTTCTCAATGAATTCAGCTTCTGTAATATCTGCTGGTAAATACTCAAACTCGATTTGGTGATTTCTTAAGAATTCGATTGGTTCATTGGAGTATTTAGCAAATGAAGGTGAAGTTGAAACAACTTTCATGTTCATTCTCCTTTTCACTGCGCAGGGGAAAGATAGCATATCGCTAACCTCCCTCCCTAGCTTGATTATTTTTTGACTTCTTTAGGAGCTAATTCAGCAGCAGATGTTAATGCAGCAAGCATACTTCTTTCATCTGCAATCCCTTTACCTGCAATATCAAAGGCAGTACCATGATCAACTGATGTTCGGATAATGCCGCCATTTAAACCAACGGTGATATTCACGCCTTCTTCTAAGCCGAGAACCTTTATCGGTACATGTCCTTGATCATGATAACAAGCTACTACAATATCAAAATCTCCCCTTACAGCTCGGAAAAATAAAGTATCGGCAGGATACGGTCCGGTAACATTTACACCTTCTGCAGCAGCTTTTTCAATGGCAGGCTGTAATTTTTCCTCTTCTTCCCCCATACCGAACAGACCATTTTCCCCTGCATGCGGGTTTATTCCGCAAACAGCAATTCTTGGGTTTGGCATACCAGCATTTCTTAATGTTTCATCCGCTAATTGAATTACTTTATATGTACGCTCAGGATCAATTAAATCAATTGCTTTTCTTAAACCAACATGTGTTGTCAAATGTATTACCTTTAGCTTTGGTGATGACAGCATCATGGAATAATCCTTTGTATCTGTTAAATCTGCTAATATTTCTGTATGACCAGGATACTTATAGCCGCCTAAATGCATTGCCTCTTTATTTAAGGGAGCAGTACAGATTGCCGCTATTTCCTTATCCTTTGCAAGCTGTACTGCCTTTTCCAAAAACTTAAACGCAGCTGCGCCGGATTGCGCTGATACCTTACCAAATTCAAGATTTGATTCGAGCAAGTCTAAATCAACAATATCGATAACTCCGTGTTGGAATTTTGCCTCTGGGACTGCTTTAACTATATTTACTTTAAAAGAATAACCTAAAATATTGATTGCTCTTTCTAAAATGGAGGAATCACCTATTACGACAGGCTTGCACAAATCGTATGTTTCTTGGTGTGCTAGTGCTTTAACAATAATCTCGGGTCCTACCCCTGCAGCGTCCCCCATTGTAATTCCTATAACTGGCTTCATCTTGATTTTCCCTCCTCTTTTGGCAAGTATTATTACTCAGCAATCAGTTGTTGCTGATCTGTGCCATTTAGTTTTTTTAATACTGTGCTCATTGTGTACTCATTACCGAAGTTACCTGCTTTTGTAACCGCGATTATCCCACTATTGTCTAATCTTCCAATTGGGATACCACTCTCGACTTCATCAAGTAAGTGAAAATACTCAATTTCAAGATGCTCAAGTACTTGCTGTGCAGTATCTCCACCTGTTAGGAAAAGTCGTTTCACCTGACATTCACGAATGATTTGTACGGCTATATTACCTATTGTTTTGGAAATATTATTGCTTATTTCCACTAATGTCAGTCCTCGATCTATCCCAACCCTTTGGGTTTCCTCGACTTTATCTGAAGAAAATAACACAACATTTTTTTGTGTGCGGATTGCTTCAACAGCTCGGTTTTTTATGGAATCAAGCTCTTCTTGTGCCCTACTTTCTCCTGATAAAAGGTTAATTGGATTACATTCAATTCCTTCGATTTGTTCATTATTTAAGAGATAACCCAGCTGAGTTCTCCCTATTTTGCTGACACTGCCGACAACGAATAATGCTGGTAAAATTGGCTCATTTGGCATGAAAGGTTTCTTTTCCTTGACTTTTAACTGAAAGAGTTTCGGTATATGTGCAATTAATCCAGATGAACCACAATATACTGTTTTATAGTTCATGAGATTAATAGCGTGCAATAACACTTCAAAATTCAGTTCTTCTACTGAATCAACAGTAATGTAGGAAACTCCTTCTTGCTTATACTTTTGCAAAGCCTTACAAACCTCGTCAATCCCACTTCGCAGCACGTCTTTATTAATATGGCCCACCTTACGTCCAGCCTGCTGTTCGATAATTTTCGTAATATTAGACTCAAGCACTGGTGTTTTCGGATCTTTAGCTACCTCTGTTTCATGCAGCAGTTTTCCATTTAAATAATGCAGGCCATTCGCGATTATTCGGTCGTTTTTCGGATATCCTGGTGCAATGACGATAAAGTCAGGGCATAATGCTTCAAAAAGCGCATTTAACTCTATTCCAATATTGCCTCTCATCGTGCTGTCGATTTTTTTATAAATTACATCAAATTTCTCTGCTGCTAATATGGATGCAAGCTCATATACTTTTTCATAGGCTTCTTCTTTTGATAAAGAACGGCTGTCTGTATTAAAAATGACCGTATCATTTTGTCGATTAATTCTGTCATTTTTCACAGAAACGACTACATTCAGCCCGTAAGGCACTAGCTGTGCACCGCAATCACTAGCACCTGTTAAATCATCAGAAATTACTGCTAATCTCATAGTTAACACACCACTCCCTAGCCAAGCAGCCTGCGATAAATCGCTTCCATTTCATCGGTGCTTACCTTTTTCGGATTATTGTTCAATAGCCTAGTAACTTGTGCAGCTGAAACTGCCAAACTCGGAATATCTTCTTCGACCACTCCATATGCTTGTAAATCCTGTGGAATCTCGAGTGTTGCAGTCCATTCCGAGATTTTTTCAATCACCTTTCGCGCTTTTTCCTCTGCCGACAGACCAGAAACAGCTAATCCCATAGGTTCTGCAACAAGTGCTAATCTTTCTGTACAAGCATCTAAGTTAAACTCCATCACATGTGGAAGCAGCATTGAGTTTGCAACACCGTGAGGAATTTTAAATTTACCGCCAAGTGGGTATGCTAATGCATGAACGGCAGCAGTGCCTGCACTTGTCAAAGCCATTCCTCCGTACATGGAACCAACTAGCATCTTTTCTCTTGCTTCTACTGATGATCCATTCTCATATGCCTCGACAATACTTGAAGCAATAAGACGAATCGACTCAAGTGCAAACATATCACTTAACGGATTTGCTTTATTTGAAATAAATGACTCTAATGAATGAGTAAATGCGTCCATTCCAGTCGCTGCTGTAATTGGCTTTGGCAATCCAACTGTCAATAGAGGGTCTAATACAACCAATGCCGGTAATAGGTGGTTGCTAACAATCCCGATTTTCAATTCCTCCTCAGGAATTGTCACAATTGCGTTAGGAGTAACTTCAGCGCCAGTTCCAGAAGTTGTTGGTATTAATACTGTAGGAACACCAGCCTTTTCCACCATATCAGTGCCTAAAAGCTCTCTGACTTGCTTATCATTTGTCATTAAAACAGACAAGATCTTCGTTGTATCAAGTACACTTCCTCCACCAATACCAATAAGAACATCGTACTTTGTATTAGAGGTTTGCTGAAAAACGTCCTCGATATTTTCAACCGTAGGCTCTGGAAGAATATCTAAATTAATATTTACATATATTCCTTGGTCTTCAAGCTGCTCCTTAATTGTTCCAACAAACCCTAAATCGCTGATGGAGGGCTGCGATATAATCAGCGCTGAATTTATGTTTTTACTTACTAGTTTGATATCATCCTTTAATCGTTTAAGGGATTCTTTACCTGCTATTATTTGTTTTGCTGTCTGAAAGCTATAAATCGGTTGCATTTTTCTTTTCCTCCCAGCCTATTAAACTTGTAATTTTGAATAACCAGAAACCATTTGTTTTACCACTTCAAGTCCTTCGCCTTCAAGCTCCTTAACGGGAAGTTTAGGAGGTCCAACATCAATACCTGATAACACAACTGCCTTTTTTAAGGCTGAAGGAAGCGTTCCATATTTAAATGTGTCTCGCAATGGCTGAAGCCTGCTTTGTGCTTTCTCTGCTTCTTCCAAATTTCCATTCATCCACTGTGTATAAATAGAAACAACTATTTCTGGCAATAAATTTGCGGTTGCTGCAACAGCCCCTGCTCCCCCTGCTTTTAATGTTTGTAGAATAAGCGAATCAGTTCCTGCCAATACGGAGAAGTCTTTATCCTTTGTCAGCTCGATATAGTGTTCAATATTTTCGAAGTTGCCGCTGCTGTCCTTAATACCGATAATGTTCGGAACATCTGCGAGTGCAGCTGCTGTTTCAGGCTCAATATTCACACCTGTTCTTCCTGGAATATTGTAAAGCAGCACAGGTAAGGATGTAGATTCGGCTACTTTTTTAAAGTGCTCCTTTAATTCTTCTTGTGATGGTGCGATAAAGTATGGCGTAATAACCGATAACGCATCTGCACCAAGCGCTTCCATTTCTTTAGACAGCTCGATCGATTCCTCTGTACTATTACCGCCAGCTCCAAGAATAACCGGAACTTTTCCATTAGCTGCTTCAATGACAGTTTTTGCGATCTTCAGTTTGTCTTCTTTATTAAACAAATGAAATTCTCCATTTGTACCAAGTGCAAATATGCCGTGTACTCCCGATTCTATTAGATGGCTGACAAGCTGATGCAGCACCACCTCATTAACTGTTTGATCCTGGCGTATTGGTGTCACGATTGCTGGAATAATCCCCTTAATATCCATAATAAACCTCCAAATAGTTGCATTTTTAAACAATTAACATTTTATGTACCGCTTACATTTTTCATTATAAAACTAAAGGTTTAAAAACTCAACACTTTTTTAGTTGAATTTTTAAACCTTTTTAAATCGTTGTATTTTGCAACGATTATTATTCTTTTAATTTTCTCCATAATGTTGTTCGGTTAATTCCTAATCGTTCGGCGGTTTTCGTCTGATTTTTGCCTTCTTCTAGCCAAACTTTTTGGATGATGCTTTTTTCTATTTCATCTAAGGTTCCTGTTAACGTCAAATCACTCGTCACACCAGCAGGTTCACCTTGCATTACTTCTGCAACATCTTCTATTTCTAAATAATATCCATTTGAAAATAACACACCATTATTTATGGTTTGTTTAAGCTGATTAATATTACCTGGCCAATTCCCTTGTTCTAAATACTCTTTTGCCTCTTGACGAAGGCCAACGACTTGCTTTCCATACCTTAAGTTTTGTTCATTGATGAAAACAGATGCCATCCCTTCAATATCTTCTTTTCTTTCCCGTAATGGCGGCATTACAAAGCTTACATCAGACAAAAGCTGATGAAGACTTTCCAAAAACTCACCTGTTTGGATTTTAGCAAAGATATTTTGGCTGCAAGATATGATAAAAAAGCACTCCTCTTTATGCTCTTTTACAAAGCGATATAAAACTCTTTGCAGTTC
>Ga0209463_1000501_pt1 | contig 30064 bp, 10 predicted proteins | sample AgamicMgSfrz_FD_187169 | JGI IMG/M metagenome (GOLD analysis project Ga0209463, IMG submission 187169) | Agave microbial communities from Guanajuato, Mexico - Mg.Sf.rz (SPAdes) (version 2) | ecosystem: Host-associated > Plants > Phyllosphere > Phylloplane/Leaf | place: Guanajuato, Mexico...
CCCATATATCGAGGAAGCCGATCAAATGACAGCCGACCAATCACCTGTCGAAGGAGAAGTCATTTTAACACCGATTCAGCGCTGGTTCTTTGAACGAAACTTTACCAATCAGCACCATTGGAACCTCTCGATGATGCTTCATGCGCCAAATGGATTTGACCTTTCCATTACAGAACAAGTCATGCAAAAACTGCTTTCACATCATGATGCACTGCGTATGGTATACAAGCAGGAACATGGCGGCATCTTGCAATACAACCAGCGGGAGCTCACGGAACCGATGGCGATTATTTCTCATGATGTTTCAAAAGAGGACGATGTGAAAAAGGCTATTTCCACATATGCCAATGAGTATCAGCGTCAGCTAAATATCGAAACAGGTCCGTTAATGAAAGTGATTTGTTTCCATGCAGAAGATGGCGATCATTTACTCATCGTGACACACCATTTAGTCATTGACGGTGTCTCATGCCGGATTTTACTAGAGGACTTTATGTCTCTATATCAGCAGGCAGCTCAGGGACAAATGCTTGTCCTGCCGCTGAAAACTCATTCCTTTAAAGAATGGGCAGAGGCCATTGAACGTTATGCGCAGTCACAGCCATTAAAAAGTCAGCAGGAGTATTGGGCAGAAATTGAAAGCAAACCATTAACCGCATTACCTGTTGATCATGAAGTGACGAAAAGAAAAGTGGCCGAAACCAAATCGGTTCAAATGCAGCTGACAGAAACAGAAACTGAGCATCTTTTGACCGATATTCATCTGCCGTACACAACGGAAATGACCGATATTCTTTTATGTGCTCTCGGTCTTGCTGTTCAAGAGTGGACAGGTGAGTCCCATGTACATGTGCAGCTTGAAGGTCATGGAAGAGAGGATATTTTATCAGGGCTGGATGTCTCTCGCACAATTGGCTGGTTTACGAGTATGTATCCGGTTGTTCTTGAAGCGAAGCCGGATCAGACCATAGCTGATGCTATTAAAGAAACGAAAGAAATGCTGCGGCGTGTGCCAAATAAAGGAATTGGCTACGGGATTTTAAAATACATGACAGCTGCTGAACCGTCAGGACAGCACGTACATCCTGAAATCAGCTTGAACTATCTTGGACAGATTGATCAGGAAGTGACAACAGAACTCTTTGGGCCGTCGACTTATGATATGGGACGACAAGCAAGCCCTGATTCGGAAGCTGTTTATAAGCTGAACCTTAGTGGTCTTGTTCAACAAAATCGATTCATTTTGTCTTGTTCCTATTGTGCACGTGAATATGAAGAACAGACGATACAGCAGTTCATGGCATTGTTGAAGGGAAAAATTCAATCCATCATCACCCATTGCTTAGCGCAGCACAAACGAGAATTTACGCCAAGTGACTTCTCTGCGGCTGACCTTGAAATGGATGAAATGGACGACATTTTTGACATGCTTGAGGAGAAATTGACTTAACAACAACACAAGATCAGTCATAAAAACAGGAAGGGAGGATGAAATAGATGAGTCAATTTAAAAGAGATCAAGTTCAAGACATGTATTATCTGTCACCGATGCAAGAAGGAATGCTGTTTCATACCCTCCATCATCAAGAAAAGGGCTTTTATGTAGAGCAAATGGATATGAACGTTAAGGGCACACTGCGTCATGACTTACTTGAGAAAAGCATGAATATCATCGTGGAGCGGTACGATATTTTTCGTACCGTGTTTCTCCACGAAAGAGTCAAGCGCCCTGTCCAAGTTGTACTAAAAGAACGTCCTTTTACACTTGATGTTGTGGACTTGCAAGATCTTTCTGAAGACGAACAGCTGGAACGTATAGATAAATTCAAACAACAGGATCAGCTGAGAGGATTTGACCTCTCGAAGGATTCTCTCATGCGGGCATCTGTTTTCCAAACGGGCCCTGCCAGCTATCGCTGGATATGGAGCTATCATCATATCCTTCTGGATGGCTGGTGCTTTGGACTTGTGGTGCAGGAGTTATTTGCGATTTACCATGCACTTTTACATGACGTCCCTTATAAGCTAGAACCGGTCAAACCATATAAAGAATATATAAAATGGCTGGAAAAACAAGATAAACAAGCATCACTCCAATATTGGCAGCAATCATTAGCAGGGTTTGATGGACAATCGACCTTTAAAAAGCAGCGAAAACAAACGAATGAACATGAATTAGGCGAAATTGAATGGTCCATGAGCAAAGAAGAAACGGCCGCTTTAGCAGAGTTAGCGCTGCAGCAAAAAGCAACGTTAAGCAGTGCGCTTCAATCAGTTTGGTCGGTTCTGCTGAGCAGGTATCAGCAGTCAAATGATGTGCTGTTTGGAACAGTTGTGTCAGGACGTCCGGCAGACTTGGCTGGGGTTGACAGGATGGTTGGATTGTTCATCAATGTCATCCCAAGAAGAATGCAGCTGACAGATCACATGACATTTCGTGCGCTCCTGTCAGAAACACAGCAGCAGTCTCTAGCAGCCGAGCCGCACCAGTATATTCCGATTTATGATATTCAGGCAAAGACAGGTCATCAGCCACTCATTGATCATATCGTCGTGTTTGAAAACGTTCCAGCCGCAAAGAAGGACGAGCAAGAGGCGCGATTAGGGTTTACTGTGGAAAACATGAATATGTATGAAAAATCGAACTATGATCTCAATTTGCTGGCATCACCAGGAGAACAATTGCGATTGAAACTTGCCTTTAACAAAAAAGCATTTGATCCTCAATTTGTTCAACGGTTAAAGGAACAGTTAAGTCTATTGATGAGTGAGGCGATCAAGCATCCTGACCAATCGGTTCATACACTTACACTTATCACAAAACAGGAAAAACAGCTGATTCTTGAGGAATGGAATGCGCCTGAGCTTGAGCATGACCAGCTATATTTATCGAAATGGTTTGAGCATAATGTCCGCAAACAGCCAAATGCAGTGGCGCTATCAGCAGAAGAGCAGACGATGACATATGCCGAGCTGAATGAACAGGCCAATCGATTGGCAAGACATTTGCAAAAAAATGGAGCCGAACATCAAACGGTCATCGCCATTTTAGCCGATCGAACGCCTGAACTCATTGTCAGTCTGCTTGCTGTCTTAAAAGCAGGCGCAGTCTATGTGCCAATTGATCCCGACTATCCAGAAAGCCGCATTCAATACATGCTTAAAGACAGCGGAGCAACGCATCTTCTGACTCACTCATCCTTTATTGGTCAGGCGAAGGGACTCGCGTTTGATGGCACGTATCTGTTTGCAGATGATCAGGAGATTTCACTAATGAGCTCAGAGAATCTGCCGCTTGAAGTAGGCTTGCACGATACGGCTTACATCATGTATACGTCCGGTACAACAGGTCAGCCAAAAGGCATCATGACGACCCATTCCAATATTGCCAGGGTGGTCAAAAATACGAACTACTTAACCATTTCAGAAACAGATACACTGCTGTCACTATCCAACAGCGTATTTGATGGCTTTACTTTTGATGTATATGGTGCGCTCTTAAACGGAGCGAAGCTTGTCCTGCCGAAAAAAGACACGATTTTAGATATGCACGAGCTGACGGAGCTGATTAAAAGAGAAAGCATTTCTGTCATGTTTATTCCAACTGCTTTATTTCATCTTCTCGTTGATGAAGAAACCGATTGGATGCGCAGTGTGCGCAAGGTACTGTTTGGAGGGGAACGTGCATCTGTACAGCATGTGAGAAAAGCCTTTGATGTCATGGGAAAAGGCAGACTAATCAATGTCTACGGCCCAACTGAATCAACGGTTTTCGCCACCTATTATCCTGTAGATGAAGCTCCGCCGATCGAAGCGCATTCTATTCCAATCGGAAAGCCGATTAACCAAACGGGTGCTTATATATTGAGCCAGCAAGGACAGCTTCAGCCGATTGGAATGGTCGGAGAACTTTGTCTCAGCGGCAAAGGACTTGCGAAGGGGTATTTGAATCGTCCTGATCTGACAAAAGAAGCCTTTATCACACATCCATTTGCTGCGGGAGAAAGGCTGTATCGTACGGGAGATTTAGCTTATTTTCGAGCAGACGGTTTGATTGAGTATGCAGGCAGAGTGGACGATCAGGTGAAAATTCGCGGACACCGAATTGAGCTGACAGAAATTGAAGCCCACCTTCTCATGCATCCGGGCGTAAAGCAAGCTGCCCTTATAACGGATCAGCATGGCTCGCAGCATACAAGACTGCTCGCCTATATGACGTGTGAGGAGGAGTGGAAGGACAAAGTGGATGTGATCAAGTCAGGGCTGAAGGAGAAACTTCCGGCTTACATGCAGCCTCATGAGCTGATCAGACTTGAGAAAATGCCGCTGACACCAAATGGAAAAGTTGATAAACGTCAGCTGCCAAAGCCGGAGACGCCTCAAGGAAACCGCCATGTGAAGCTTCCGGCCAATGAGGTAGAACAAAAGCTGCTTGTCATGTGGCGTGAAGTGCTTGAACGAGATGATATCAGTACAGATGATCATTTCTTTGAGCTTGGCGGACATTCTTTAAAAGCGATGTCGCTTTTATCAAAGGTGTCGAAGGAATTCGATGTTCAGGTGCCTATTCACTTGCTGTTTGAGACGCCGACAATTGAAGCCATCAGCCGTTATATTCAACAGCAGGATCATGAAGCTGCCGGCTATCTTGTATTCAATGAATCTCAAACTTCAACAGTCTTTGCTCTTCCGCCATTACCGGGCTATGGCTTTATCTATCAGGAAGCCGCCAAAACGCTTGATAGCGTTCGTTTGATCGCCTTTGACTTTATTGAAGCTGATCACCGCATGACGCAATACGTTCATCATATCCAGCACCTTCAGCCTGAAGGACCGCTGACTTTGATGGGCTACTCTGGCGGCTGCTATCTGGCCTTTGAGCTCGTTCAATCGCTTGAACAAGCAGGACGGACGGTGGAAAAGGTCATTATGATCGATTCCTATAAGAAAATTGGAGAAAGTGATTTAGAAGGACGATCCATCGATGACGATATCGCAGCGATTGTCCATCAATCAAAGCAAAGTGAACTTGCCCAAGAAGAGCTCGTTCAAGAAGCGCTTGCTCAAAAAACGAGGGCCTATTATGAAACATTTGTTAAGGGGGTGAATCAAGGAAAGATACAAGCAGATATTGACTTCATCCAATCAGAAGAGCAAATTGAGATTCCAGATTGGATGGATCATTGGGAAGAAGCGACGACCGGTGCTTATCGCTATTATCAAGGCTATGGTCAGCATGCTGACATGTTCAAAAACAAAGAATGTGCAGCTCAAAATGCCCAGCTGATCCAAAAGATAATTAATCAAAAAAATAGAGAAGCCGTTTTGTAAACTTTAGTTCAGGCAGGGGTGCATATTGGCAGCCCTGCCTGTCAAAAAAGGAAAGGAACTCATATGAAACCATCAATTATGAACGAACCAAATGTACATGAAACAATGGATACGATTTTACAAGATGTACAGAGAACCATTTTACAAACCAACGAAATCGAACGCTTCGCTGTTTTTTCTCGTGAAAAAACCATTCGACCGCGGCCATATCACCTCTCTCATTTATTTCTCGACAATCACATGGAGCAGGAGGCCGCAGCTGAATCGATACAGACGCAAACGGCTTCCTCTGCTTTAGCGGACATGCCGCCCGCCCTTTCCTATGGAGGGGATCTAGATGTTAACGCAGGAGCCCAAACCTTACAGGACGCCTTAACAGAGGCGGCAAAAACGACAAATGGTCTGACTTATATCGTCAATAGTGAGAATGAACTCACGCAATCCTACGCGCAGTTAAAGGAGGACGCTGAGCGGGTTCTGACAGGTTTGAGGGCATTAGGACTTGAACCGGGTGATCCTGTGTTCTTTCAGTTTTCATCCAATCACGCGATGGTAACAGCCTTTTGGGCGTGTGTGTTAGGCGGATTTGTTCCAACACTAGTGTCCGCTGCACCGACCTATCGGGAAATGAATGCCTCCGTGAAGAAACTTCATCATGCGTGGCACCTGCTGGAGCATCCGCTCATTTTAACAGATGACTCGCTGATTGATGAGGTGCAAGGCTTAGCTTTATTGTGGCATACAGACAAGTTACGTGTTGCAGCCGTTGAACCGATGCTTTCTTTAGAAAGAGATATAGAAACTTATCCCGCGTCACCGGATGATTCAGTCTTTTTTATCTTAACGTCTGGAAGTACAGGGATGCCCAAATGCGTAGAACATTCTCATCGAAGCGTGCTGGCGAATGTCAAAGGAACAGTGGCAGCCAATGGGTTTACACAAGAGGATGTGTCGTTAGACTGGATGCCTTTAGATCATATTGGCGGTATTGTGATGTTTCACCTAGTCAATGTGTACACGGGCTGTGAGCAGGTTCGGGCAAGAACAGATGATTTTATCGCTCAGCCGCTGCGCTGGCTTGACTGGATGGACCGCTACCGTGCAACGAAAACATGGGCGCCTAACTTCGCATTTGCGATGATCAATGATTATGAGAAAGACATTTCGTCAGGATCTTGGGATCTTTCTGCTATGACTTGTATGATCAATGGGGCAGAAGCGGTCGTACCGAAGACGATTCACCGATTTTTACACTTGCTGGCTCCGCACGGCTTAAAGGGAGACGTCATTAGACCGGCATTCGGCATGTCTGAAATCTCTTCAGCCGTTGTCTTCTCTTTTGCGATAGAGCGGGGAGATGAAAGCAGCGGGGTTCTAACCTTTGAGGAAACATCACTCACAGAGCAGCTAAGACCAGCGGAGGCACGTGAGACAGGAACCGTCAGTTTTACAGAGCTGGGAAGACCGATTCCGGGTATCACGATTCGTATCGTGAATCATCAGCATGAGCTTCTTCCCGAAGATCATATTGGCAGTGTGCAAATTAAAGGGCCGACGACAATGAAGGGCTATTACAAGAATAACGAAGCGAATCAAGAAGTCTTTCAAACAGACGGCTGGTTTCACACGGGGGATTTAGGTTTTCTGCACGAAGGACGGCTGACATTAACCGGTAGAGAAAAAGACATGATCATCATCAACGGGAAAAATTATCTCAACTATGAAATAGAAGTCATTGCAGAGGAAGTACCCGGCGTCGAAACGAGCTTTGTAGCCGCTTGTTCCGCTCGGATGGAAGCATCTGCATCCGACGAGCTGATTCTCTTTTTTACACCGAAGCTGTATGAACCTTCTTATATCATGAGGGCAAGTCAGAATATCATATCCCATATTGCAACAAAAATGGGGCTGTCCGCATCGCGTGTGATTCCTGTCCAGAAGCATGCCTTTCCAAAAACAAGCTCTGGAAAAATAGAAAGGGCACAGCTCAAGAAGCGATGGCAGGAAGGCGAATTCGATGAAATTATCAAGGAGCTGGACATCAGACTTGAAAATGAACATACTTTGCCTGATTGGAGTTTACAAAAGAAGTGGACACCTGCTCCGCTTCATGAAGCTGAAAAACAAACAGCAGGGAACATGGTGATCTTTGCAGACACATTAGGGCTGGCAGATCAATTAAAATCCCTTTCAAGCCATGAACAAACGTATATTACGGTTGAACCGGGTCAAGCATTCACACAACTCACACATACACACTTCATCATCCACCCGAATCGGCCGTCTGACTACGAACAACTCTTTGAGACACTCCGTTCGTATGGCGTTTCGGTGAAACAAATCATTCACCTTTGGAACTACACAGCTCAAGAAGACACACTTCATGCAGCGTTGGCAAAAGAAGCACAGAAAACTGGCAGCATGAGTGCCTTATATGTAACAAAAGCGATCGCTGCCTATGAGGAGCCGGTAGAGATCACGTTTGTCTCTGCTCATGCGATGAATTTGCCGGAAGATCAAACACACGATGTGGAGAAAGCAACGACAGCAGGATTGATGACAGCTGTTCAGCATGAATGGCCGTTTATCAAGGTGCGGTGTCTTGATTTTTCTCTGATAGAACCGGATGCTGGCCGTTCTCATGCATCATTGATCATGACAGAGCTCACACATGACACAAGCCATCATATCGCCGCTTATCGCGAAGGTGTTCGTTATATTCCTCTTTTAATACCGTTTCATCTGGAAAAAGAACAAAGGATGAAGAAACCGCCATTTGAATCATCCGGGCTTTATGTGATGACAGGCGGGCTTGGCGGCATTGGGAGGATGCTTAGTGAGTACCTGCTGACATCCTATCAAGCGCATCTAGTGCTAGTTGGAAGAAAGGCGAGAGAGGCTTTATCTATGGAGCAGCAAGACGTATTGATTTCACTTGAGACACTAGCGGAAAAGCGCGGCGGCACAGTTCTTTATGAAAAAGTGGACATCACTGACGCAAAAGCCATTGAAGCGTTGATCTCAAAACAGGAGGTGGCTTTAGGCAAAAGGCTGCATGGCGTTATTCATTTCGCTGGCATCATTCAAGAAGAGCTGCTTCGTGACATGACGTCTGTGTCGTTACATGCAATGTACGAAGCGAAGGTATATGGCACGATTGCGCTTCATGAAGCAGCTTCTAAACGACAGAATGTCTTATTTCTTTCTAGCTCGTCAGCTCGAACGTTAAAGGGCGGGATGACCGTTGGCGCTTATTGCGCGGCCAATGAGTTCGTTGAACAATTTGCTCATTATCAGAAGCTGACATCTACAGTGAAGCCATATTGTTTTAGCTTTAGCATGTGGGATGAGATCGGAATGAGTGAAGGCTCAATGATCAAAGGCATGCTAAAAGAAAGAGGCTATCTCCCGATTCCAAAGCGGGCGGGTATTCAAACAATGCTGGCATGCTTGATGACAGATGTTCCTCTTATTTATATCGGTTTGGATCGGTCGAAGCAGGAAATTCAAGAGATGATACAAGGGGAGATCCAAACAGAGCAGGCCGTATATGTCTTTTTCAAAACCGATCAAACAAAGGCTGTTGAAGAAAGGCTGTATCAGTCCATTTATACGTGTATACACTCTCGTCTATCTGGTGAATGTTCCGTCCATCTATATCCGGAAGAATATTGGAAAGAAACAGAGGATGGAATGCCTGACGAAGTGCATTTCAATGAATTAATAGAGGAAAGCGGACATGATTCAGAGGACAGAGCACCTCGAACCGAGACGGAGAAACTCTTGGCACATATTTGGTCCGAACTGCTTGATGTCTCAAACATCAGCTGTGGTGATCATTTCTTTTTACTCGGAGGTCATTCGCTCAAGGCAACGCAAATGCTGTCTGCTGTTAGGCAGAAAACGGGATTTGACGTGCCGCTCGCCGTTCTTTTTGAGCATACGAGACTCGGAGAGTTAGCGGACTGGATTGATTCACATGCCAAAGCCGATGAAGCGATTCCGATACGGAAAATAGAAAAGGGTCAGGAGCTTCCGATGTCCTATGCTCAGCAAAGACAGTGGTTTCTCTATCAATTACAGCCTGATGTGCCATTATACAATAATACGATTTCCTTTCGGATGAATGGTCCTTTAGATGTAAAGGTGCTTCAGCGCAGCTTGCAGCAAATGGTGCAAAGGCATGAATCACTCAGAACATCCTTTGCGATGAGCGGCGATGAACCGGTACAGATCATACATGAGCATATGACTCTTCCAGCGCTTGAGGTGGTCGATGTATCAGATCTGGCATCACAGGAAGAAAAAGAACAAAAAGCAGCTGAGTGGGCGAAAAAAGAAGCGGGCACTCCTTTCCGCTTAGAGCATGATGCACTTTTTCGCGCGAAACTGATTCGGCTGTCAGAAACAGATCATTTGCTGCTGATGTCCATTCACCACATCGTGTCAGATGGCTGGTCGATTGGCATTGCCGCAAGGGAGCTATCCGAATGGTATACAGCGATGATCGAGGGGAGGGAGCCTGATCTCTCACCGCTGCCGATTCAATATGCGGATTACGCACTTTGGCAGAAGGAGTATTTGACGGGAGAAACACTGCATCAGCAACTTTCCTATTGGAAGGAGCAATTTGCGGTACCTGTGGAAGAGTTGATGCTGCCGTATGACTACATGCGTCCGGCCGTTCAATCCTATAGGGGAAAAACGAAAAAATACCGCTTGTCGAAGCCGCTGTCTGAGCAGCTGGCTGCTCTTTCTAAAAGTACAGACAGCACCCTCTATATGACATTACTTTCGGCTTTCTCTACTTTGCTGCATCGATTGTCTTCACAAGATGAGTTTGTCATTGGATCCGTCATTGCCGGGAGAAATCGGACGGAGATGGAGCCGCTCATCGGATTTTTCGTGAATACGCTGGCACTTCGGATCGATCATAGCGGGAATCCGGCTTTCACAGAGCTATTAGAGCGAGTGAAGGAAACAACAATGGGTGCCTATGCGCATCAGGATGTGCCGTTTGAGATGGTCGTAGATGAGCTGAATATTGTACGTGAGGCTGGCAAGCAGCCGCTGTTTCAGGTCATGTTCGTTCTGCAAAACCTGCCCCTTGAAGCTTCTCCGATGGGTGAGGCGACATCTGTTTTAGCCATTGAAGATAACGATACGGCCAAATTCGATCTATCCCTGTTTGTTTTTGAAGGGACTGAGGGTCTTCAATTAAAACTAGAGTATGATGCAGACTTATTTTCTGACGACACGATGGAACGGTTCCTTCGTTACTACGAGCAGCTGCTTTCATGTATTTGTGAAAATCCAGCACAGCCGATCAGACAAATAAATTATCTGCCAGAGAAAGAGAAGCAGCAGCTGCTCTATGAATGGAGCGGCAAAACAGATCAACCATCAGGCCCTCTTCTCATCACAGAACGGTTTGAAGCGCAGGTGAAAAAGACACCTTATGCGATCGCCCTCGAATCTGGGGGAAAACAGTGGACGTATCAGGAGTTACAAGAGAAAGTCGACCGGCTTGCCGCTTATTTGCAGCATCGAGGAGTGAAGCCTCATGAACCAGTGGGGCTTCTGATTGACAGGTCGCCTGAAATGATTTTTGGGGTGCTGGCGATTGTGAAAGCAGGCGGGGCCTATGTCCCAATTGATCCTGAATATCCAGAAGCACGCATTGATTATATGCTGAGGGATACAGGTATTCAGCTGTTATTGACAAAAAATGAATGGCTGAAACAAGTCTCGATCAGTCAAACCGAGCTCATTTGTCTTGATCAGGGGTATGAAGAGTTTTTATCAGAGGCAGAACTCAAACCTGCTGCCTTAAAACCTGATGGACTCGCTTATATCAATTACACATCAGGATCAACCGGTCAGCCAAAAGGGGTTTTAATTCCGCATCAAGCGGTCATCCGGCTTGTATGTGAAACAGATTATGTCACCCTTGATGAGCAAACGCGCATTTTACAAATCGCGAGCTTTTCCTTTGATGCCTTTACGTATGAAATATGGGGAGCCTTGCTCAACGGAGGAAGACTGATACTGACCGATCGAAATACGATCTTATCAATGGATGCACTGGCTGACGCGCTGACATCTCACAAGATCACAACAGGATTTCTGACAGTGCCGCTGTTTAACCGATTAACAGAGGAACATCCAGAAGCTTTATCTGGATTCGACGCCTTATTGGTCGGTGGTGATGCTTTGTCAGCTGCTCATATCCGTAAAGCGCTGCCGTATCTGCCTGAAGGTCTTTTAAACGGCTATGGACCAACTGAGAATACGACGTTCTCCTGTGTGTATCACATTCGAGCAGTGGATGAGGGGCAGACTTCGGTTCCTATCGGTCAGCCAATTGCGTATTCACAGGCCTATGTACTAGACGACCAGCTGCAGCCGGTTCCGCAAGGTGTCATTGGAGAGATCTACGTAGGCGGTACAGGCCTTGCACTCGGTTACCTTGGAGATGAAGAAAAAACATCGCAATCATTTATCCCGCATCCTTTCCAAGAAGGAGCGCGTTTATATAAAACAGGCGATATGGGCCGCTGGCTGCCAAACGGCATCATTGACTGCCTTGGAAGAATCGATCATCAAGTGAAAATTCGCGGACACCGCGTCGAATGCGGAGAAATTGAAGCCGCCATGCTGCGCTTTGATGACATCATAGAATGTGCGGTCATTCCGCATCAGCATGAGAGTGGTCATAAGCAATTGATCAGTTATTTTGTCCAAAAGGGCAGCATGACCACGCAAGACATTCGCCATCAATTAAAAGAAATACTGCCAGATTATATGGTGCCAAGCCTATTAATAGAGCTGGAGGAACTCCCGCTCACGGCAAATGGCAAGGTAGATCAAAAACGTCTCCCGCCGCCAGAGTGGAGACAGGAAGAAATGGACAAACCGGCTGACAGGGCACTCAGTGAGGAAGAACGCGTACTGGAAAAAGTGTGGACTCAGCTGCTCGGTACGCCTTCGATTGGCGTACATGATAACTACTTTGAGCTTGGCGGAGATTCGATTATTGTCATACAAATGGTGGCGCGCTTAGCACAGGAAGGCTATGTCATTCAGCCGAGAGATGTATTTGAAAAACAGACGATTTCACAGCTGGCACTCGCAATGAAAAGGGCAGATGTTTCTGTAACCTATGATCAGTCACCTGTGACAGGAGCTGTTCGTCTGCTTCCAATCCAATCATGGTTCTTTGAGCAATCAATGACAAACCAAGATTATTGGAATTTATCAGCGCATATGGAATTCAAGCAATCCATACAGCTAAAGCAGCTGACACAGGTTCTCTCAAAAGTTGTCGATCATCACGATATGCTGAGAGCGATGTATACAAAAACAGCAGATGGATCATGGATTCAAACCATTCGTGCGCCTGGCATCACCCCTTGTGTCACCTTCTTTGATCTGACGGGTGTTTCTCAGGAGGAAGCGCTGAAACAAATCCGCTTGGAGACCGCCGCTTGTCAAGGAACGTTGTCATTAGAGCGAGGAGAAGTGATCAAAGCCATTCTTTTTCACACAAGTAATGGTACGTCTGAACTCTTTATCGCTGCCCATCATCTTGTGATGGATGGAATCTCATGGCGCATCATACAGGAAGACCTATTAAATGGACTGAAGCAGCTTGCGGCAGGTCAGGAAATCGCGCTTGCAAAGAAAACCGCGTCCTATCAGCAGTGGGCAGATGCTCTTTATGAATACGCACAAACCGATCAATTACAAGAGCAGGTTCCTTTTTGGCAAAAGATCACGAGCCAAGAGGAAGAGGGTTCTCCTTTTCAAACACCTGCGCTTTTCAATATAGAAGAACATGCAGAGATCCTGTCTATTCAATTGACTAAGGATCAAACAGATATTTTACTAAGGCAGGCATCACAGGCGTACCGAACAGAGGTAAACGATTTACTTTTATCAGGACTCACGCAAGCCGTTGGAAAGCCGCTACTCATTACGTTAGAAGGGCATGGGCGCGAGGATTTATTTGAACAGATGGATTTGTCACGGACAGTCGGATGGTTTACAAGCTCTTATCCTATTTTTATTCCTTTTATTCAAACCGATATTGAGAGACAAATCAAAGATGTCAAAGAAACCTTAAGAGCTGTGCCGCAAAAGGGAATCGGCTATGGCTTGCTTCAATACATGACAGCATCTCGTTTACTCAAAAAAGCAGCGCCGCAGATGAGCTTTAATTATCTTGGACAGTTAGATCAAATAGACGGTGAAGCACATCTTTATTTAGCAGATGAACGAAATGGACATGTACATGATCCAAAAGCAGAAAGACAGCATTTGATCGATGTATACGGATATGTTGTGAACGGTCAGCTTCAGATGAATTTTATGATCCATCGTGAACTGCTTCAGTATAAAGAGGTGCGCCTGTTACCTGAACGGTTCAAAGAAAAAATGGAGGATATTCTGACGCATTGTGTAGAGACAAAAGGCGGCTTTACACCATCTGATTTTCCAATGGTTCAGCTGACGCAAGAGCAAATTGATGAGCTTCCAGACAGTGTAGTGGATGTGTATCCACTATCTCCAATGCAGCAAGGGATGCTGTTTCATGCACTATTAGATCAAGCGTCACAGGCGTATTTTGGTCAAGTGCATATGACGCTCGAAGGCTTAACGGACGGCGCAGCCTATGAAAAAGTCTGGAATCTGCTTGTAGAGCGTCATTCGATTTTGCGGACAACATTTGCTTGGGAAGGGCTAAAGGAGCCTGTTCAGTTGATTCAATCAGAAGGAAGTATTCACCTCACTCAGCACGATGTGCGCCACCTGAGTGAAACGGATCAGAAGGAAGCCATCAAGCAATATTTGCAAACAGATCGTTTAAAGGATTTCAAACTAGAAGATACGGATGAACCGCTGATTCGTATTGCTTTATTCCATCGTGATGAAAACACATGCACGTTTATTTTTAGCTTTCATCATATTTTAATCGATGGCTGGAGCTTGTTCAGCTTTATTGAAGAATCCTTTTCTTTGTACCGCTCTCTTGTGGATGAACGGGAGGTGGATCTTCCTGCTGTCCGTCCATATAAAGATTTTATCGAGTGGCTGCAAAAGCAGGATCAAGAGAAGGCGCTAGAGTTCTGGAAAGGTTATATGTCAGGAGTAGAGGAGGCTACACCGCTACCAGGAGACGGCGGGCAGGCTTCGGATGAAGATGCAGGTGTTGATCAGCTAAGTATCAAACTAACGCCCGAGATGCAGGAGAAACTCGAAAAGATGACAGGCGCGCAGAAGGTGACAATGAGCACATTGATTCAAACAGCATGGGGGCTGCTTTTGCATCTTCATTCAGGATCAGAGGATGTTGTGTTCGGAGTGACAGTGTCTGGCCGGCCGGCGGACTTAACACAGGTTGAAAGCATGACAGGGCTCTTTATTAACACATTGCCGCTCCGTTTGCCGATCACGCCAGAGTGGACCATTTCCAAGCTGCTGGCACATACGCAGGACACAGTTTTTCAGATGCGGGAATTCGAATATACCGTACTGCCAGATATTCAGCAGCTGACCCACATCCCGAATGGAGATTCATTGTTTAACAGCATTGTCGTGTTTGAAAACTATCCAATTGAATCTATCGAGCCATACGGAGTGCGCATTTTAGACATTGCGAGTCATGAAGAAACAAACTATGACTTAACCCTTGTCGCAGTGCCGGGAGATACCCTTGAACTTCGGATCACATACAACTTCAATCAATATACAGAAAAGCAAATTCAAACGCTGATGAAGCAACTGATTCACACACTTGAAGCGATGACAGAACAAGTGGATACGCCGCTAACTTCCTTCACAATGGTGACAAATGAAGAAAAGGAGCGGATGATCAGCGACTGGGCGAAAAACGCACAGGTCAACGTGCTGTATCCAGACCAAGAAGAAGTCTATTCAAGTGTGCACGATCCTTCGTGTGAGACAGAAATTTATGTCCTGAATGAAGAGCATCAGCTCATGCCGATAGGATTTTCTGGAGATATTTTTATCGGCGTAAAGGACATCAAAGCCCTTTTCGGGGAGCTTGCCGATTGGATGGAAACGCATAAAATTCCGCATCCATTCAAACATCAAACAGGCGAATACCTCTATCCGACAGGGGATGTAGGCGTTTGGACTGAAGAAAACAAGATTCAGATTTTGGATTGGATGTAGGAGGAGAAGAAGAATGCTAGTTAGTAGACGAAAAGGAAATGCAGCAAATCATATTGTCAGGATCAACGGAAAACGAATCGATCTCAAAGCATTAGAGAAATTCTTAATGCTTCACTTTCCACTGAAGGAATGTGCTCTCATTCCAAAGAAAAATCAAGAGGGAGGCCTGTCGCTTGTGCTATTTGCACAGGCGAAAGACCCTTCGCTGACAAGAGAGGATTTGATGGAAGGCCCGCTTCATCCTGATGAAGTGCCAGCCGCGCTCGTTTTAGTCCCTTCCTTGCCACGAACAGAAAGTGGAGTGGTCGATACCGAGGCGCTGCTTTCCATTGATGTACGAGTTGAAGAGGAATTAAGAAAGATAGAAGAACGCACGAAAGCCATAGATGGTGTAGAGGAAGCGGCCGCTTTCATGGAGAGTCAGACAGAAAAACGAATGCCCTATCATCTAGATGACCTGTTTCCTGATCGACAGCGTACTCAAGGGAACGGACCGCTTTCAAAAAGTGAAGCGAGCGTGTCAAAACAATCATCTGTACATGAGAAGCCGCCCGCACTTGTGTATGGTGGAGATGTGATCAAAAAACCAGGCACACCTGTCACACTGACAGAGGTGCTGATTCGATCAGCTTTTATGTCACCAGACCGCGGGGTGACTTATTTGAAAGAAGGCGGGCGTACGTTGACCCAAACCTATCCTGAATTACTAACAAGTGCTGAACGGGTTCTGTCCGGTTTAAGGGCAGCAGGACTAACAAATGGTGATCAAGTGCTGCTTCAATTGAAAGATCATCAAGATTTTATCACGGTGTTTTGGGGCTGTATTCTCGGTGGAATCATTCCAACCCCGGTCTCTGTGCCGCCTGTTTATGATGAAATGAATCAAGGTGTGAATAAGCTGAAGGGCGTGTTTCAGCTGCAAAATGAACCTTTCATTATTACGAATGAAGCAAGTGCTGAGGACATTGCTGGGCTGCGTGAGACATTTGAAGCGAAGGTCATGCCTATTTTAACAATTGAAACGTTGCTGGCGTATGAACCAGATGAACAGCATTATGAGCCGGAGCCGGATGAGCCTGTGCTGCAGCTGCTGTCTTCAGGAAGTACGGGGGTACCAAAGTGTATCCGTCATCATCATCAAAGCATTTTATCTAGAATTATTGCTTTTGAGCAGGTAAACGGCTTTACCTATGAGGATGTGTCGCTTAACTGGATGCCGCTTGATCATGTTGGTGGTATTGTCATGTTTCATGTACATGACGTCTACCTTGGCTGCCAGCAAATTAGTCCATCCATTGATCAATTTATCGAGCGGCCGATGGTGTGGCTGGATTGGGTAGAAACATACGGTGTTACAAGGACATGGGCACCAAACTTTGCCTTTGCCATGATGAATGAATATGAAGACGACATTCGTAAAGGGAGCTGGGACCTGTCTACTCTGACTTATATTATGAATGCAGCCGAAGCGGTTGTCCCGAAAGTCACACAGCGCTTCATGCACATCATGGGTCAGCACGGATTAAGCCGTCATGCGATGGTACCTGCTTACGGCATGTCAGAAACATCCTCAGCCATTGTTCAGTCAAAGAAATTTATGCGGAACAGTGAACAGGATGGACAGCTGACGATTGATCAGACCTCGTTAACAAGTGAGATCGAATATGTGACGCACGATCATCCGAACAAGATGACGTTTACAGAAGTCGGCATGCCGATTCCGTCTGTATGGATTCGAATTGTAGATGAGCATCACGAGGTGCTGCCAGAAGATCAGGTTGGGCGCTTGCAGGTGAAGAGTCCAACAATTATGATGGGCTACTATCAAAATGAGGAAGCCAATCAAGAAGTATTTACGGAAAACGGCTGGTTTCACACGGGGGATTTAGGTTTTATTCATGAAGGGCGTCTCGTTCTGACAGGTCGAGAAAAAGACATCATTGTGATCAACGGCGCTAACTATTTGAATTACGAAATTGAAGCGGTTGTAGAAGAGGTGGACGGGGTTGAAGTCACCTTTGCCGCTGCGTACGGCATTTATAATCCCGAATCAAGCAATGACACGCTTGCCGTCTTTTTTGTCTCACAAAGGGATTCAATAGAGGAACAAATCACGATAATTCAACAGATGAGAGAGGCCATCATTCGAAAAATTGGAATAGAGCCTGATCACATCATTCCGGTGAAAAAAGACCAATTTCCAAAAACGGAGAGTGGGAAAATCCAGCGTGCCCAGTTAGGCGCAGCACTAAAAGATGGAGCATTCCGTGACATTGAGCAGGCACTGGATCTTGCTTCTGAAAATGAACAAACACTCCCAGATTGGTTTTTCAAACGCATTTGGGCTAAGGAGCATATCGGTCCAACTCAGCCTTTTGCTGACCATGTACTCGTTTTCGAAGATGAAAAAGGACTTTATCAATCGCTTTACGCACAATTTGAACAAAAGAATCAGCCATATATTTCTGTGAGAAAAGGGCATGAATTTTTGCGTCTGGCCAAAGGGATGTATCAGATAAACCCGAGAATCAAGGGAGATTACGTCAGGCTCGTTGCAGCACTTGAAGCAGATGAACTAAAGACAGGACGCATGCTCCATCTGTGGAATGTGTCAGACAAAGAAGACATCGTTGATCCTGCGCAGTTCAAAGAGCTGCATGCCAGCACCAATCAATCCATTTTGTACTTGTATCAAGCATTGCGACAAGCAAATAAAGAACCTATCCGACTTGTCGTTGTGACAAAAGGCGGTCAATTTGTGAAGCCAGAAGACGATCTTCATGTGGAGAAAACGCCCCTTGTAGGTCTACTAAAAACCATTCCGCAAGAATGGGAAGGAGCAGAGGTGTCTCATCTTGATATTGAAGCGGAGAATGTAGATCAGGATGCCAAGCATATTGCGGAAGAATTGTCTGCGATTCATATAAAAGCAGAGGTGTCTTACCGAAATGGGGACAGATTCGTACCAAAGCTGGAAAAAGTCGATATGATCGAAGCGCCTCAAACAGAAGGGTTTTTAGAATATGAAGGTCTTTATTTATTGACTGGAGGACTTGGCGGTATTGGGTTTGAGCTGTCTAAACAGATGCTCCAATTTGGCTTAAAGCTCATATTGATTGGACGGACATCTCTGGAAGACAGCTTGGAAAAGAAAGAAGCCTTCTCACAGTTAAAAGGTTTTGGTGACGTCATTTATGTCCAAGCGGATGTGACCAACTTACGTGACGTCAAACAGGCGATTTATCAAGCAGAAAAGCATTTTGGACAATCGATCCGGGGTGTGCTGCATTTAGCCGGTGCTGGTCATGTGTCTGAGCATTTTCAGCATGCGGACAAGTATACACTGGCTCATACGTCAGAAGAGGATTTCACAAAAGAAATGTCAGGGAAAGCAGACGGGGCATGGGTCCTGCAGGAAGCCTTTAAGTATGATCCGACAGTACCGTTTGTCTTTTTTGGATCGGTCAATGGCTTTTTTGGCGGCACAACATTTGGAGCATACTCTGCGGCCAACAGCTTTTTAGATGGACTCGCGCATGTTCTCACCTTTCAAGAAGGAAGACGAGCAATCTCTTTGAACTTCAGTATGTGGGATAATCTCGGTTTGTCTAAGGGGCATACCGGAGCAGCTCTCACCGTTCGCAAGGGATTTCAATTGATTGGAAAGAAACAAGGTCTCCATTCATTATGTTTAGGTGTTCGGCTCAATGAAGCGCATCTATTTATCGGTCTGGACGGAGCAAACCCAGACATCGCCGGGTATCTTCAGCCAGCTCCAATACCGGTCTTTGGGAAAAAGCTTTTTTACACCGTTCAGCCTGGCAAAGAAGTTCATGTTGAAGAGATCATGAGCGTCGTAGAAGGAAAATGGGACATTCAGCAAGTACAGGAAATAACGAAAAAGCAAGATGGCTCTATTGATCATGAAGCTCTCAAATTAAATCATGACAAAAACGTACAAAGCCTTGAAAAGCAGCTGCCAGAAACGAAGACAGAGCAGCTTCTTGCCGCCATATGGGAGGACATTTTAGATGTGGATCGCGTGTACAAAGAGGATCAATTCTTCGACCTTGGCGGGCATTCACTAAAAGCGACTCAAACCATTTCCCGGATCAATCATGAATTTTCAATGAAGGCGCCTTTAAAAATATTATTTGAAAGCAAACATCTGGCACATCTGGCGCAAATGGTTGATGACATCAAAGGGGCGCCAGCCGTTCAGGAAGCTAAAATTCCAAAGCTTGAAAAGAAAACAAGCTATGAGCTGTCACATGCCCAAAAGCGTATTTGGTTCTTATCCACATTAGAAAAGAGCCATCATTACAATATATTAGGTGCTTGGAAGCTGACAGGACCATTACACATTCAAGCATTAACAAAAGCGATTGGTCTTTTAACAAAGCGCCATGAAGCACTTCGGGCAGTATTTAAATCACTTGGCGGTAAGCCGGTTCAGCTCATTCGTGAAGACCTTCCGCCATCTGTGACAGTGGCCAATTTCTCGTTATTTAATGAAAAAACAAGAGCGAGAAGACTTAAGCAGCTCATTCAGCAAGAGGCAGAACGTGTTTATGATTTAGAAAGAGGGCCTCTTGCGCAGTGGACGATAGTAGATATGGGCAAGGAGGAGTATTATCTCCTTTGCGCGCAGCACCACATCATTTCAGATGCATGGTCACTCAGCCTGCTCATTCAGGAATTAGAAGTGGCATATGACGCATTGCTTGCAGATGAAAAGCCGCAGCTCCCAGCCTTAGAAATCGAATGGACAGATTATGTACATTGGGAAAATGAACAATTAAAGCATCATCAAGAAGACCAAACCTATTGGCTCAATACGTTACAAGGAGAACTTCCAGTGCTGGAGCTGCCGTTTGACCGTCCTCGTCCGCCGGTTCAAACATTTAACGGTGCTACAGAGCAAATTGTACTGGATGAACCGCTTATCCGACGCTTGCAGGCTTTGTCCAAAAAGCAGGGCACGACCTTGTTCATGACGATGCTGTCCGCGTACTACGTCCTGCTTCACAAGCTGTCCGGACAGACAGATATCATCATTGGATCGCCTATCGCGGGCCGGGATGCCAAGCAATCAGAGAAGCTTGTTGGGATGTTTGTGAATACACTTGCGCTGAGACAGGATGTCTCAACAGCAGAGACGTTCGCTGATCTTTTAGAAAACGTGAAAGAGATGACATTAAAAGCGTTTGAGCATCAGCATTATCCATTTGACAAGCTTGTCGATGACCTTTCGTTGGATAGAGATGTAAGCCGGTCACCTGTTTTTCAGGCAGCCATGGGGTATGTTACCGATTCGCTGGATGTAAACCTTAAAGGACTGACAAGTGAACATGTGATGGTCCATCATACAGTATCTAAATTTGATCTCACCCTGCATGTATTTGAACAGGAAGAACAGCTGTCGATTCATGTGGAATACAATACGGATTTATTTGATCAAGAAACCATCCATCGTTATATGAACTATTATCTCCATTTGCTAGACGGCATGACGGCTCAACCAGAGCGTACATTTTCTGATTATTGCTTAATGGACAAAGCGGAACAGTCTGCCATGATCATAGGAAAAAATCAAACGGAAACGCCTTATCCAAAGCGTACGCTTCAAGAATTGTTTGAAGAACAGGTGAAGCGTGATCCGCATCGTATTGCCTTGTCCTATATGGATGAACACATGACGTATGAAGCCTTGGATAAGAAGGCGACAAAGCTCGCTGCTTACTTGCAGTCAAAAGGCATTGGACCAGGTTCACTTGTCCCGCTGCTGTTTGATCGTTCCTTTGACATGATTGTCGCAGTTTTAGGGATCGTCAAGTCGGGTGCTGCTTATGTTCCGATATCTCCTGAGTATCCAGAAGCCCGAATCGGTCTGATCGTCCGTGATACACAAAGTGATATCATCTTAACCCAGTCGCACTTGATCAATCGTTTAGAGGGACTGAGCAGCACAAAGATTGAAATGGACAAGCCGTTACCAGAAACAGACGCAGTGTATCAAAGGGAAAAATCGATTGTAGGAGAAGACCAGCTTGCCTACGTCAACTACACATCAGGCTCAACAGGTACACCAAAAGGCGTGATGCTTCCTCATGCAGGAGTTGTCCGCTTGGTGAGAGAAACAAACTATATCAAGCTCGGTCCAGATGACAAAATGCTTCAGCTCTCAAACTATGCATTTGATGCCTTTACCTTTGAATTATGGGGAATGCTGCTGAATGGCGGTCAGCTGATTCTGCTCCCAAAATATGCAGCACTCAATATGGACGAATTAACGCAGTTCATCAAAACGCATCAAGTAACAGCCAACTGTCTGCCAACTGCATTATTCAACCGGCTGATCGAGCATGATCCAAAAAGTGTGGCTGGCTACCGCACATTACTCGTTGGCGGGGAAGCTATGTCTAGTGAGCATGCACGAAAGGCACTGCCGCATATGGAAGGTGTGCTCGTCAATGCTTACGGTCCAACAGAAAACACGACCTTAGCCACAACACATCAAGTCACACACGTGCCAGCAGGCGCAAAATCAGTTCCAATTGGTGTGCCGGTGTCGAATTCAACCGTTGTTATACTGGACGATGCGCTTAATCCAGTACCAGCAGGCGTCAAAGGAGAAATTTATATCGGTGGAATCGGCCTTGCTAAAGGCTACCTTCATGATCCAGATCGGACAAAGGAGCGGTTTATTGACAATCCTTTTCCTGAACTAAAGGGAGACAAGCTGTATCGTTCAGGCGACCTTGGTACATGGCGGTCAGATGGAACCATTGAATACCTCAGCCGAAAAGATCATCTGGTGAAAATTAGAGGCTACCGAATTGAATGCGGAGAAATTGAGACAGCCCTGCTCAAGCATCCACAAGTCAAAGAATGTACAGTCATCGCCAAAACGTATGGCAGCTCAAAACGGCTGGCGGCCTACCTTGTAACAAACGGAGAAAACCCTGTTCCGGGCTGGAAAGCCTTTTTGCAGGAAAGCCTGCCAGACTATATGATACCAAGTTACTTTGTCGTACTGGATGAAATGCCGGTGACAACGAACGGGAAGGTTGATCAAAAAGCATTGCCAGAGCCAACAGAAACAATCTCCCTTTCCCATGATGACGACAAACCGGTCACCGAAACGGAAGAGCGGATTGTCGCAGCTTTCAAGGATGTGCTTGGTGTCAAACAAGTAGGTATACATGACTCATTCTTTGATTTAGGCGGCGATTCAATTATGAGTATCCAAGCCGTTGCCAAATTAAAAGAAAAGGGGATTCGGGTTGATCCAAAATGGATTTTCATGCACCCGGCGCCTGCCCAGTTAGCCGCACATTTGGACGCAGTGCCAGAAGCCGCTGAGAACGTCGAAAGGTCTCCGAAGGACTACGTGATCGAGCTGAAAAAAGGCGATCCAGCCGAACCGAGAATATTCTTTGCGCCGCCTGCTGGTGGAACGGTGATGGGCTATATCGATGTTGCTAAGCTCATGACACATCAAGGTGCTGTGTACGCCTTGCAGTCTCCTGGCCTATATGAGGATGAAGAGCCGCAATTCCTCCATTACACGGAGCTTGTGACCCTTTTTATTGAAGCTATTGAAACGTTCTACCGTCCGGGTATTGACTATCTCGCAGGGCATTCAATGGGCGGGCATCTTGCCTACGGAATGAATCAGCGGCTCTGCCATGCAGGAAAAGCACCGAAAGGACTCATCATTTTAGATACGGTGCCAGTGCTAAGAGATGAGGCAGATCAGGCACTTCATGCCGATATGAACGAAGAAGAAGTGAAAATGCTCGCGCTTGTCCTTGGAATGGGGAACCTGGTCGGCATTCAGCCAGAAGCTTTACAAGGATTGAGCTTCCAAGAAGTGAAGCAGAAAATTCTCAAAGAGGCAGAAAAGGATGAAGTTGTTCATCAATTCATGAATGATCAATATTTAGATAAATATTTGCAAATGCAAACGCATAATACGATCATGTCACAAGCCATTGAATTAGAAAAAGAACCATTCCCTGTGCCATTTTATATTGTCCAAAGCAGTGATCACGCAAGCGATTTCCAGAAGAAGTTCGCAGACTGGGAGGCTTATACGAAAGAGTCGTGCTCGTATTACCACATCAAAGGCGACCATGTCACCATGATGAAAAGACCGCAGGCAGATGAACTGGCACGGATTCTTCAAACGATTATAACGGGGTGAAGACGTATGAATCAGTTATTGAAAACCTTTGAAAAAAAATCAGATCTCATTCAGCTTATTTGTTTTCCTTTTGCCGGCGGATATTCCGCCTCATACCGTCCGCTCTTTGAACAGCTAAAAGACGTGGCCGAAGTCACAGCAGCAGAGCCCCCAGGGCACGGCACCAATCTCATGCCGCTTGAATCAAGCATTGACCGGCTGGCAGAGCTGTATAAAGAAGGACTCACGGACAAATTGAACCGCCCATTTATTCTGTTCGGACATTCAATGGGAGGACTTGTGGTATACAGACTAACCCAGCTGCTAGAAAAGGAAGGAATTTATCCCGCAGCAGTGGTGATCTCAGCCATTCAGCCTCCGCAAACAAAACGGCAGATGCTGACGCATTTATCCAACGAAGCATTTGTACAGCATATTGCCGAAATGGGCGGGATTCCAAAGGAATTACTAGAGAACAAACCAATGATGGATTACTTTACACCGTCCTTACGTGCAGACTACCGTGCACTGGAAACCTTCCAGCACACAGATCAATCGATCATCGACACACCTGTTTATTTATTCAATGGGAAGCAAGATGAGAAATGCATGCAGGATGCAAGCGGCTGGCTAAAATGGGTGAAAACCATCGAACGCACCAATTTCGATGGAGGCCACATGTACATTAACACACACCTTGAGCCATTTGCAGAGCAGATGAGACATGTGATTGAGCTTGCAGCCAAGCAGCAATTGATCAGACATTAAAAAAGAAAGCGGCCCTCTTTATAGAGGCCGCTTTTTCTTATGAATGCTGTTTCTTCACCACATTTCCGCCAATTACCCCGCCAATGACCAGCACCCCTCCGAGGAGATGGTACCAATCAATCGTTTCGTGTAAAATGAGAACCCCGGCGGCGACCGTGATAAACGCGGATAAATTGTTAAAGATGCTCACCTTTGCCGCTTCTAGCTGCGAGAGTGCATAGTTTGATAAATATGCGGTAAGAAGAGATGAAAGAATACCTAAAAAGAGCATCGACCATACAAAGGATGCTTCTGTAAATGGACTGAAAAACTCCGGCAATGAGCCATTGATCGAATGCCGGATAAGCGCGGCGGCATTGAAAAAAACAAAGCCAAAGAAGGTCATTACAAAGGTGAGTTCGATCACATGGAATCGTTTTGTAATCACTCTGGCAAACACACTATATGCACTGGATGACAAGGCTGAAAGTAAAATCAGCACATAGCCGATGAAGTGAGAATGCTTGACATCAATTCCCTTCATGACAAAGAGAAGCATCACCCCGCACACAGAAAGAAAGGTAAACAGCACTTGTATCCATGTCGCACGTTCCTTTAAAAACCAGGCTGCCAGCAGCATCGTCAGAATGGGAATCGTCGCTTGAATGATGCCAGCCTCTGAAGAAGAGGTATACATCAATCCCCACACTTGAAAAGCAAAGAACAAAACAGGATAAAGCAAGGAAAACGGTACGATGTAGAGAAGGTCACGCCATTGAATGGAGAGACGATTCTTTTTTCGTAAAAATGGATACAGCAAGAGTGCGGCTGCAACAGAAACCGTAAATCGGTGTGCCAATAAATCAATCGGATTTGCTGACTCTAATGCCTTTTTGACAAACAAAAATGAAAAACCAATGATCGTGGCGTAGCCTATCGCGGCAGCATACGCTTTCTGTTTTGAACTATTCACAACGTAACTCCTTACACGAGCGGTCGTTTTACCTGAAGAACTGATTACGCCTTTTAGCGAACACAAACGACTGATTGATATCGACAGCTCCATGCTGTCCCAGGCAGCCTTAGAAATATATTTAAAAAGCGGGATGTTTGAGCGGCATAGAGACAGAATGCAGGCGACCTATCGAAACCGCTCCAAGCAGCTCGTGGCAAGTTTAAAAAATGATCAGAGCGCTTATGTGCTGGGAAAACAGGAGCCGGCTACCCATACACATTTACGTGTCGACCGGTCGATTCCTATGAATCAGCTTATTCAGCAGCTGAAAAAGGCATCTGTTTCCATTCAGCCAATTGACCGTTATTACCTGTCGGCCTATCAAAAGGACCCCATTCTTCAGCTGAACATCTGGCAGGTGAAAGAAGAGCAGATCACACGCGGAGTCGATCTATTAAAGACGGTATTTCAGCAAAGCACGCGTTATTAAAGGCGGGACAGCACATCGCTGCAAGTGAGTCTCTCAACGCTTTCAGCCGTAGCAGATTTTCGTGTGCATACCGCCATTTGGTAGGCAGGGTCAAGCGAGTATGTTTGAACAAAGCAAGGCGCTTCATGATCAGGTAATGTTAACGCAGCCTGTCCATCCTCTGACAGACGGGCTGTAAAGGACGAAAGCCCATAGGATAAGCCTTTCCCGGTCAGCTTGATAAAGGCCTCCTTCATTGACCAAAGATGAAAGAAATAGGCTTCCTGCCGTTCTGCCGGTTGTGAGAGTAAATCCTGATACTCATCCGCTGAAAAAAATCGTTTGGCAATCGCCAGATCAATAGGTTTGATTTCCTCAATATCAATGCCAACAGGTGCATCATCTACTGCGCAAACGACCCAATCGCCAGAGTGAGAAAGATTAAAATGAAAAGAAGGAAGATGACGGACAACAGGTTTGCCATTGCCCTCAGTTTCAAAAACGATCTGATCGATAGGCAGATCGTACATATCATGGATCGTTTGACGAACCAGCACCTCACCTAATAAAGTTCTTCTTGCATCGATCAAAAAACGAAAGCGTTCAGCCGCTGCTCGCTTTTCAGATGACACAAAGGGTTTCAGACGATCTATTTGTTGTCGTGCATCAATTTCATCTAAGTGTTGTAATTGGATAGCATATATTTTCATAACGAACCTCTAAGTTTTTACATTGATTGTACCATTGGAGAGTGTCGTGCAAAAGGGTACATAAACATAAAAAGACAGCGAGCCCCGCTGCTTTTACGTCTGTTTCACGATGTGAACACCATTCGGATCAGTTGTATCAACTCCATCATCATCTGTCATGGCCACGTCAAGCAGGGAAAGTCGTTCTCCTTTTTGCTAGTGAATGGTCTGTTTCATTGAAGATGCATCTGATCATATTCTTCGTCTGAGACAAGAAAGCCGATGTGATCAAAGAGGACTTTTTTGCTATGGCCGAATGTGATATTGATCTGGCCTTTTCTCATTTCGGTGATTCGAAAGGTCGGCTGCTTATCTCTAAAATCATCCCATCTGAGCGGGGATGAAAGGAAACATCCTTTGTAAAACGGTCTTTTACCTCAAAGCCTAGCGACCGATACGCTTGTTCTGTCTCTTCAACAAATGGTGTCCAGTAATGATAGTGGAAAAGATATGAATATTCTGTTTATTTCAGCATAAGAAAAGCCATTCTTATCATAGAATGGCTTGCTTTCATCTTGTAAGGGTTTGAACAGGCTTCTCTGCTGTTTTTGTAATGAGCAGCTGCAGGAGCCGTGTTGATTGCGGCAAGGAGAAACGAAGGACAAGGCCTGTGAAGATAGCAGTCAAAATCGTTCCAATGCCGATCGGTCCACCGAGCATCCATGCAAACAAAAGTACTGTTAACTCAATGCCATTTCGAACCCATTGTACGTTCAGTCCTGTTTTCGCTGAGATGAGCAGCATTAATGAATCCCTTGGCCCAGCGCCAAGATTGGCTGAAACATAAATGCCAACACCATATCCAGAAACAATAACACCTATAATAAATACATATAAGGCCGGTAAATACCCATGTGGCGCAGGTAATACCGCATTAAAGAAATCAATAAACACGCCAATCAGCACCATATTCAGTAAAGCACCGATCTTTGGAAATGATTTCGTAAAAATAGAAGTCAGTGTCACAATGAGTGCACCAATCATAATGGACCATTGTCCAATTGTGAGTCCAAAATGCTGAAACAGTCCGTAGTGGAAAGCGTCCCAAGGACCAATCCCAAGGATTTTCCCTTTCACTGTCAGCGATAGTCCAAAAGCTAGTAAGATCAATCCAACAAAATAAAAAAACCAACGTAAAAGATGTTCCCGCTTCAAAAGCATTCCCTTCTTTCTTAAACACTCGATTTCTATCGTAACATACTCTCACACCCCTTTAAATGGCTTTGCTCAATTGTAATCGCTTACTTTAAAAAGAACTTTTTCGAATTGTAAAGGTCAAAACGGCAAAACAAGCAGCATGACTTTCGGATTGTTTTTTTTGACAAACCAAGCCATTAAGTTCCTATCTTTAATAAAACAGGAAAAAATTCAATAGATATTGACAAAAAAACAATCTAAAACCAATTAAGAAATATTTATCTTTAAATAGAAGAGATTGTATGTAAATCATGTCATTAGACCTGTTTTGAAGGAAAGACAAATGCGGAGGTTTACGATAAAAAAAGAACATTTTATTGGAAAAACACAAGAAAATCAAACGTTAAGAGGCGTATGTTACTAGAGATCTATTTTTGTCGAAATTAGTCATTTAGTCATGTTGTTGCTTTTGAAATGTTACTGATATTCTTTACCAAAGTGTGGGAGGTGAACTGGTACATACCATTTTGATTTGAAGCAGAGAAAAGGGGAGGTCAAAAAAATGAATATATTAAAAAGAACGAGTCAATTATTTCTTATATTGGTGCTGATTGCTGGAAATTTATTAACAGTTTCACCAGTTGTTACGAAAGCTGCTGGGACGGTGGTTGTGAACAATGCGGATTCCTACATGATTGGGAGTAGACCACTAGTTCTTCAGCAGCTTGATGGAAATAATCCAACAAATGTAAAAGCTAGTGTACAGGTGAAAGGAATCAATATAGGTGCAGTGAATGGTGTTGCTGTAAGTGAACGAGAAAATATTGTGTATGCAACTGCAAACGGCACCAGCCTTACTCTATATAAAATAGATGCGACATCAGGGCAAGCGGTAAGCGTTACTAAATTACCTGAAGGTGCTTCTAATGCCGTTGTGTATCAAGATAAATATATATATTCTTATACTTCTAATGGTGAGTATTTCCTTGGAACATACGATTTAGTTACGAAGCAAAAAACAGCCAAAAAAATTGTTGGCTATGACATTGGCTCAGGCGTTGGCGGAGACCTTGTCGTTGATAAGGACGGCTACCTTTGGTTCGCATCAAATGGCAGTGATGCTATTCGCCAAATGAACCCTGATACAGCTGAAGTCATTCGAGTTATTCCAATCACAAATGCAGATGGTAAACCGATTGAAGGAGGCGTCCGCGGAATTAGCTTTTTGCCAAATGGACAAATGCTATTACAGTCAGGATTAAATGAATCCATTGGCCATTCCACTCTTTTTACACTGGACGCAAAAACATTGAGTACAACTTATTTAGGCATTGCGGGTGATTCCTTATCTTACGACCTAGCTTCACGAGTGAAGCCAGAATTTGACCCATATCCTCCACAGCTTGAATCAGAAAAATCTGTGGTCTTACAGAAAAAAGCAGAAGGCAACACAGATGAGAAGCATCCAGAAGTAGGTGACACGTTACTTTATACAATTAAAACAAAAAATACTGTGCAATATGGTATTGTCAAAAATCTGATCATATCTGATAACCTGCCAAGCAGCTTAACGTATGTTTCAGGGTCGCTTAAGGTGGATGGAACAAGCGTAACAGATGCAAAAGATCAAGACAAAGGTGATTATACAAACGGCACTGTTTCAGGTCAAATAGGTGACGTGAAAGATACCGATTGGCACACAGTGACATTTGAAGCGACGGTAGGCAAAGGTCAGGCAGGCAAAGATATTCAAAATACCGCGAATGTCAAAGGGGAAAACACACCACCGGACAAACCAACAACAAACATAGAAATTTACCCGCGTGACCCAAAGCTTGAATCAGAAAAATCAGCCGTCTTACAGAAAAAAGCCGAAGGTAACACAGATGAGAAGCATCCAGAAGTAGGCGACACATTACTGTATACCATTCAAGCCCGTAATGCTGTTGAAGACAGCGTCATTGAAGATCTTGTGATTTCTGACAAGTTACCTCAAGGGTTATCATATGTACCAAATTCTCTACAGATAGATGGAAATCCAGTCACAGATACAAAAGATGATGACAACGGTGATATGACAGACGGAACTGTCACTGGAACGTTCGGTGAAGTGAAAGATGCGACATGGCATACAGTGACGTTCGAAGTGACGATTAACAAAGGGCAGGCAAAGACATTCAAAATATCGGAGTCGTGAAGGGTGAGAATGTAGATGAACCAGACAAACCTGAAAACTCAACGACAGTAGAACCACCAAATGTGCCAGAAGTCCCAGTAAATCCAGATCAACC
>Ga0209463_1000502_pt1 | contig 30032 bp, 40 predicted proteins | sample AgamicMgSfrz_FD_187169 | JGI IMG/M metagenome (GOLD analysis project Ga0209463, IMG submission 187169) | Agave microbial communities from Guanajuato, Mexico - Mg.Sf.rz (SPAdes) (version 2) | ecosystem: Host-associated > Plants > Phyllosphere > Phylloplane/Leaf | place: Guanajuato, Mexico...
CAGGAACTTACATACTAGAGTTTCCTGTAAGTGGTGATGTTGATGGAGCTAACAAAAAAGCAGAACTGTATTTAACAAAAGTTGGAACTTCATCTGCTAGTGTAACTACTACTTGGTGGGATTGATACTAACAAAAAAGCCTTTAAGGTCATTCTTAAAGGCTTTTTGTTGTAACCTAATTTAATTTCTCTCCATCTTTACTGTAAATTACTACTTTGTATGCTTTTCCATCTAACTTTTCTTTTACATTTTTTAATTCTGTTAATTGTTTTACTTCTTTTTCGATCTTTTGTGCTAGAACCCTAGAAGAGGAGTCCGAGGCATTAACTGAAGTTTTAATATTAAACGTCAATGGATCTTCAACATAACCTACCTCTGTAACTTTGTACTCCTTTTTGGAGAGAAGGCCTTCCCCAATTTTAGATGTAATATCGCTACCTATATCGTCTTGTTTTTTAATAATTATAGGCGTAGAGTTAGTAATATTCACCTTATAGTCACTATGTTCTACCTTTCCTAAAGCCTCTCTAACCGCAGTTTTCGCTAAATCTTTATGGTCATCATAATATGAAATATCGCCTTTTAGGTCAACAAAAACTTCTTTACTAAACGGATCAACTTCTATTGTATTAAAGTTGTATTTTTTCTTAGCCATTTCCTCTGAAACTGCTTCCGTTATTACTTGTTTATCTTTTTGTTGTTGCTCTGTCAAACTCGGGTTTTTCAATTCCTTATACTTCGTTAATTTGATGTTATAGCTGTCATATCCTTTTGCCTGTAATATTTGTTGTACATCTTTTTTAACATCTGCTTTAACAGCATTAAAGTATTGATCATTTCCCATAATATTAACTTCAACTTCTTTTGTTGGAATATAACTAACAGAAACGCTATTAATTTTATAGCCTTTTTTATCTAGTTCTTTCATAATTACGTCAGATACTTCATCTGATTGGAAAACAGCACCGAGATAAGGGATCTTAGAAGCCATACTTCCTACAGGAGCAAAAACAAAAGCTGAACCAATGAATACTGAGAAAAATAGTATTGCCGCTGCTGATAGATAGATGGGTAATTTATTCTTTGGAGTTTTGATCTTTTGTTTTTTACCTTTTTCCAACGCTTTTTGTATTGCTATATCTAATTTATCTTGTGGAACTTCTATGTTGTCGATTTCGTTCTTTAAAACGCTTGGTGTATCTTGTTTCATTTTGCATACTCCTTTCCTAAATCGTGCTTTAGTTTTTGCATTGCTCTGTGTATATGGGTTTTAACTGTGCCTTCTGGGCATTCAAGGGTTTCTCCAATTTGCTTAATAGTAAAATCTTTATAAAAACGAAGTATTATTGTTGTTTTATAAGGTTCTTCTAAGCGTTTTACTGCCTCTAATACATCAATTCTATCTTCCATTCCTTCATTGTCTGCGTTATTTATTCTGTCTATTTCATTAGATAAAACTATTTTCTTCTTACTCTTTAGAAAATTAAGGGCTGTATTTATTAATATTCGAGTTATCCACGTCGAGAAATACTCTTCCTTATCCAAAGTATCCCTATTTATAAAAGCCTTATATACGGCATCCTGAACCACATCTAGGGCATCCGTCTCGTTTTTCACGTATAAGAAAGCGATGCGGTATAGTTGTTGCTTTTCTTTTTCTAGTAGCTCTTCAAATGCTCTCTCATCCCTCTGTTTTTTTGCTTTTTTGTAAAAAGACATTTTCTCCCTCCGTTCATATATACATTAGACAATTCAAAACACCAAAACGTTTCAAGAAATTTAAATTTTTTTATGTATTTTTGAAAAAATGTTAAAAAGATGTTTGTATGGTTATTTTAACAAGAAAAAGAAAGGTCTGTGCAAGGGAAACGAAGTACAAATGTAGATAATTGCAGTAAACCAATATTTATAAAAAAACAAAATAAAAAAAAGAGCCTACAACGTAGTGTATTGGCTCCCTTTATACATTTTCTTTCTTTGATAGTACTTCAATTAGAATACTTAATACCAAAGTAAAGAAGGTTGCAATGAAGAATGTGCTGATCCACGCCAAGCTTGTTAAAATTATAAAACCTCGTACAAAAAGCAAGCAAAACATTACAGCTAACAAACTCAAAGCTGAAAAAAGCAAATTAATAATAAGGTTATATGGTTTTGTTGGAAATTGCTTTTTAATAAAAAAAGAAATTATCATTTCTATTACAAAGATGGTTAGGCCTATTTCAAGGAAAAACTCCACATTTATCCCTCTTTAGTCTTTTTTCTTTTCTCTTGAATTTTCTTTTCAATAAGATAAGCGCTTCCTACTAAGATTAAATAGACTACAATCACAATATAATGCGCCAACAATTGTTCTAAATTTTTTTTAAAAAAATACCATATGGTCGAAACTACTATCCAAACTAAGGGATAGATTATAAACAACGATTTAAATTTATTGCTCAGTATATACACCACCCGAATTCATATTTTCTATAATTTACCACTATCAATCTTTATAATAGTACATTTCAATGTAAAATTAAAGGAAATGACCTCTTCTTAAAGCATTATTATTTTTAATAAGATGTGTTTTTTATTATATCTTGCGAATAACAAATAATTTTATATTTAAGGAGAAGTAAATGCTCGATAAAATAACGTTGCCACAAGCTTTGCTGTTGCTATTTTTTGTTTTAATAGTTGGAGTTCTATTAAAAATATATCAAGTTCCTATGTATGGGCTTATGCCTTGGAGAATTCTTTTCTCTGTACAGTAGTTTATTAATAAGACTTCTTTTTTTGTAATATGCGTTTAAAAATGTCAAAAGCCGCTCCCCAGGAAGGAAACGGCTATGGTTTGACAACATATTTTTGCTTTCTGCATAATATGATGGTTATGTATGACTATGTAATCACTCATAAGTATGATTATATAATCATAAGTTGACTTTTTAATAATAACAGGTTGCTATAGAAATAGCTAGTATTTCGTAGTATTTGGATGAAATTTCTATGTTTACTGTTCTATAGTATGAAAAAGAAGCAAAGTAGAGACTTAGCTTCTTTTTGTTTTTATAAAACTATACATTTTAGCGGTTTGCAAAAATTAAGAATGAATTTTTTTTCTAAAAACCCATTGGTGATGATCGTAATTGCTGAGTTTTTCATTATCCTCAATGTCCATAATTTCTAAAACTTTACGGAAAGATTTTTGAGCATCATCCCACATATTCATATCCAAAATAACTTCTTCTTTTTCCCCTCTTATTAATGCTTTTATTTCGGAAAAATTTTTTAATAGCAACGTCAAATCGTAATCAAAGTTACGGTCTTCATCAGTATCTCTTAACGAGGCAATTTTCGTTACCAGTATAATCATCTCATCTACAATTAATTCATTTAAATCAGGATAAATATTAGCCTTTTTCTTTTGTAGCGCCCAAATTCCATTGTCATAATCACTTTCTTCGGCAACGTCATCGACACCCAAAACAGAAAGAATTTTATCTAAAGAAATTTGTGCCTCTTGCCACATATCAGACACCTCTAAATGAATAATCTCTTTTGATCCATCTAATAGCGGTTTAACAAAAGCAACCTTACTAATGAGCAGCTTAATATCATAACTATAATTGCGCTCGTCATTAGTATTATCTAAAGTTTTCCCCTTATTAGCTAGATTAATTACTTCCTCAATATACAAATTAAATAAATTTATATGCTTTGGTAAATGTCTTTCCATCTCAGCTACTGTACTTAAAATGTCTTTAATTTCTAATTGTTTCATTGTTATTAACACTCCTTAAATTAATTAGATTGAACAAATGATAGTTCGGTTTTTATTATTTTGGAGAAAATAATATAAATACTTGTTATTTCAGAGGGAGTAAAGGTGCCCAATTCAAATTTATAGAGCATAAAAACCAGTAGCCCTTGCTACAGTACTGGTAGCAAGGGCTTAGTAATTCTTTATTAATCTGTACACTTTATTTATGCTTAATTAATTTATATTTAAAAGGCTTAATTTGCCTATAAGTTAAAAAAAAGATAACTTTAAATTGGTTTAAATTGGTATAATTGTTACTGAATCATTTAACTTTTAGAGAAAGAAAGGTGTGAGTTTGCGTGGGTCCAGAACAACAGTTAATTTTTTTAGCAGGACTATTTATTGGAATTGTGTTTTTTATTATTGTTTATCTTTTGTTTAAGCGGTCTATCAAAGATTCCGGGCTAGCCACAATAATACTTGGGGCTATTGCTATTTTCTTTTGTTTACCATTTGGCTTCACTGGAATAGCATATAGTTATGGTGCTTTCGGTATAATTGTAGCCGGAATTATTACCTTTATTATTGGTTTAGCTACTACTAAACAAGTAAAACGGTAATAGGAAGTAGTAGATATGAAAAAGGCATTTAAAGGCTGTTTAGGAGTATTTATAGCGCTATTTCTTATTACGTTAGGGATTGGTGGATACTATATGTATGAAGTATTTGTTAAGGAAACACCTGTATTAGCAGATACATATGCTGATCAAACAGCAAACATCCAAATTGTACAAACGGGTGAACCCTCTTTTTTTGGACCAACATCTATAAAAGTTTATTACCGAAAGGATAACGGCTATCAGAAATCCAAAACTGGAACTCTATACAATGATGGGGGCCCAGCAACTCCAAGCAACTTTTTAATTACTTGGAAAGATCGTAATAACGTTACCATTGCTTTAATTAATACAGAAGGAGCATCTTCAGAAGTAATTGAGTTTAACCGCTAACTTATGATTTCAAGGGTAAAGATGACTTTAGGTATAGGCTTCCTAGTCGGAAAATCTGTAAAAAGTTAAACAAAAAAGCCTTTAATAATATTATTAAAGGCTTTTTTGTTTATATACAGCTTCTATTTCTCACCTAAAAGAACTTTTAGACTACTTTTATTAAAATTAACGCTACTTAGTATTGTTTATATTTATAACGCTTTTGTTTTTTCGCCACGAATCACAATATCATCTTCATTGATAATAACACGGGACAATTCTAAAATTTTATCCTCTTTATCGCCTCGAAAGTAGGAACAATCTATATCTCCTAAACTATCTTTAGGAACGCTGTATTGAAATAGTCTAATTAAGTCTTGATTATAGCGAGTAACGTAATAAGTATGTAATTCCGAACCATCTTCGTATGTATGACTTTTTAAATCTTTTAATTCATACCATCTTCCATAGAATTCTTCAGGTTTATAATTTTCGAGGTCAAAGTCTTCTTCAAGCTCTCCGTCCATCTTTAATTTACCATCAATGATAACATTATTGCTTACCTTTTTAATTAACCACCCTTCTTTAGTAAATAAACTTTGGCCACGACCCAAGTTAAATTTTTCTTTATTGTCTGTGTTTTTTAAATTTACTTCTAGCCTAAAAACCTTTGAAGAATTAACTAAGCCAATTTTTACTACGGTCTCATTATGACACCAAAATAATCTTGTATTAGTCCATTTTTTTGAATTCATAAACAACCTCCTACATTACGTATGAATCAATTATATAGTAAATGATGGATAATAAGGTAGTAAAAAGACTTATAGGTATATTTATCAATGGAGTTAAGGAGAGTCCTGCTATTAATTATCTAATTTCTGGCTCTTCCAAAGAAATTATATCTACTATGTGATCGTCGCATACTAGCTCGTAATGTATCATTGGTGTTTCCGGATGCACATCTTCTGTAAGTGTTATATTTTTTATATACTCCAAGTAGTGAGACTTGCTGTATAGTCTACAGAGGTTTCCATCATAAACTTCCCCGTCTACGTTATAAGTATAGCTTTCATTTAAAACTGTATAAGAAACGTAAGTATCAAAAATAATTTTTCGTTGCACCGGTTCCGCTTTTGGGGAAGCATAAAAATTAATGGTTACTTCTACAGAGTTTTGCCCAAATTCTTTAATATCTTCTAGAGTTATTTCGTCTTTTAAATTCATTAAATCTTTATATCTCATTTGCTATTGCTCCTAACTTAATGTGGTTGGGTATTACAATTGCTATATGTAATATTTGTAGTTCATTTTAACTTATATGCTTATTCATAACAATTCACATATAACAAGTAGATTTAGAAAGGCGGGTTGTGTAAGCTGGTCAATTTTTGTTGATTAAAAAACGTGAAGCATTGTGCTCCACGTTTCTGTGTACCTTTATATAATATGTTTTAAGCTACTATTCACTCTACGCCAACTAAATTAAAATTCCTATTTAGTATGCTATCGCCTACCTGTTTCTTTTTTGCTAACGTATAAATATATGAAGCGTTCCTAAAAGCGTTGAAAGCAGGGATCGTTTGTTGGAGTTCAGCAGCCGCTTCTTCAATAAATGGTAGGAAATTCGGTTTTAGCTCTTTTTCATTAAAAAGTTTAAAAAACTCTTTAAGGTAGTCGGTTGAAAGCTCGTTTATTAAGAAAGTATTTGTCCAGGCATCGCCATACTGTTTCTTTCTTGCTTTATACCACTTAATAAAATACAAATTTACTTCTTCTAAAGTGGGTTTGTTACTTAATAAATCGTTAATATTCAAGGTGTTTATGTCTCTCAAAGTTGTGTCTCCTTTACGTAACTCTTTTAAATAGTCTATATGGTATTTGAGCAAGAGTGGAAAAAACATTTGAAGTTTAATTTTGAGAGGTCGGTATATAGAGTTTGAAACAATAAAGTTTATATCTAATATTAATTAGCAAACCAAAAAAGTTACCGTTGCATCATAAGAGCAAGCGGTAACTTTTTTGGTTTTTTGGAGTTTTTCATTAAGGAAACCTTCATAACGGTACAAAGAACATTAGCCATCCTCGATTATTATTTTATCCCAAATAACCTTATATATACGGCTGTTTATTTAAATATATCTTTAATTTTAAAATTGTATTCATCCGGTAACTTATCCGCTTTTCTCGATATTTCTGCTCTGTGACTATTACGCCCTTTAATCACAATAGTATCCTTTTTAAAATTAATGCTACCAAAACTGTATGGGCACCAAAAAAGATCTATATCATCAATTTTAACAGTTCCTATAGCATCGGTACTCAGGTCGGTCACTCTTAACATAAAAGAAGCTTTTATCAAGTGAGAGGTAGGAACCTGATAGATTACTTCAGCTAAATACTTACTGTTTTGCTTAGAGAAATAAGTTAATGTTAAATTCGTTCCCTCTTCTTCTACTCGCTTAATAACCCTTTCAACCTTTTCCTTTTCTAAGTGTTCAAATTCACTGATATACCTTAATGCCGCAGAAACACTCTTTAACATCATTTGAGACCTGTTCAGTTCGCTGCTTTTATTATACTGCTCCGTATCTAATGTAGCGTATGTATATTTCCCACGGTCTTGTGGAGCACTTTCTTGTTTTGCTAATAACATAGTATCCGCTAAATTAATGAAAATGTGATCATAACCTGGTAACATTACGTCTGCTTTTCTTAGAAGATTGCTAAATATTTCAGTGTAGATGAATGAGTAGTTAGTTTCCACTTCCTCAAGAGGACTGGAGATGCTGATACTTCTTATTCTCTTAGTGAGTGGTCTAGGGTTATCCATAGACTGTTTTATGGAACAATTTATTAATTTTTCTACATTAAGTTGGTCAATTTCTTTTTTATTCTTAGCATATGTTTTTAACTCTTCATTCGTACTGGGAGCTACTTTTAAACAGCTTTGAAAACTATTTAGAAGCTCATTTTCATAAAAGTCTAGCTTCGATTTTATTTCAATTGTTTTAACTAGTTTTATCGCTTCTTCTACTTTAGTTAGAGCTACTTTAAAGTCCTCTATATTTAAGTTTTTATTGTTGGTAAAAGTAGCGGGTATTTCTAATTCCGCAATGTCGCTATAAAGGACTCGCTTTCTGTATTTTTTCTTTAATGGTGGGTTATTTATAAATCTAATTAAAATGCACTCAAACGTTTTTCCGTGATATTTTCCTATTGTGTGCTCATTTAAAAATGTTTGCAAAAGATTTAGACTGCAATGTACTTCTTCTTTACTCTTAAAGTCTTTATATTCGATAAGAAACCTCATTTGTACCTCACTTATATACTTCAATATTTATATAATAAGGATAATACGCTAATGACAAAGAATTAGCTATACTTAAGTGCCTGTTCTTATTTAATAGTAAAAGAAGATAAAAAACAAAACTCCTTCCTAGGTACCCGCTAGAAAGGAGTTTTGTTTTTTGGAGAATAGGTTAACTAATTTTGTCACTCAAAGGAAAAAATGAAACCTATTTGTTGAGCCTTCATAATAAGGTTAACCCACTTGCAACTCTTTTATTCAACATAATAAGTTTCTTATTTCTTAAGGTCCACCTACTAAGGTACCTATAAAAAAATAAACGAATGGAAATATAAATAATGCTATATTTAGTATTGTCGCCCATAAACAAAGCTTATCTTTCTTAGACTTAAATCCCATAATGGCAGGAAGTATAGCAATAGGAACAATAAAAAAGGGAGCTAAAACCGGAAAGCCCTCTAACTCTCCAAAAAGATTCCCTCCATCTACTACTTCCGTAAAGAAATTAATAATAAGCAATGTATTGATAACAAAGTAAGTAAGCGATATGCTTCCTAAGATTTTAGTTAACAAGGTGCTCTGTTTATTGTTACGTTTATTGGTGTCGGCAGTGGTGTTAATTAAATCATCTCCTTTCTAAATTAATTTTCTCGTTATGTAGACTATTTGGCGTTAGTCATTTTGGTTTGCTATGAATAGAAAACACAAGTAAAATAATACTATATTATGGATTATTATGTAAGGTCTTAATTCGTTTTATTACACTTTTTTTCAAAAAGAACTTACAATTCGCTCTATAATTTCAAAAAATATTTATGGAGTGGTAAAAATGGTACAAATAACATTACTGAAAAATAAAGTTGCGCATCAGTATTTAAAGAACGCTTATAATGAGGAGTTTTTGAATAAAATTGAGCATAATTATGTTATTGAGAATGATAAGGATATTATAGGCTTCGTACAATTGTGTTCCTTTAATGAAAATAAATTCATAAAAGGTTATGACTTAGAGCGGTACATCACAAATGATTTAGGGGACAAATACACAGTTGTGGTAGAAAAGTTGTTTGTAGACGAGAAATACCGAAATAGAGGTATTGGTTCTTTTGCGGCTGATTGGATTAAGACAAAGTATAAGAATAAACGTATCTTACTTTGCTCGTTACAAGATGCTGAGATATTCTGGATGAAACAAGGTTTTAGACAATTAGAATTTCCTTTGATAGATGATCCAGACGATGTGTATGATACAGATATTTATTGCTACAATGGCATTTCGTAAATGTGCAATATGCTACAACCAATTTAACGTTTTAAATTCAATTAAACAAAAAAAGAGATGAATTAATTTTATAGTTCATCTCTTTTCTTTTTAGTATGGTTTTTTCTTATAGATGCTTAAAGCTTAAAGGAGTCAGGCTTACGGATCGACTTATAGGTGCCATAGGTGCAGTCTCATAAACTGATTCGTTAATGCATAGAACCGAATCCTTAAAATCCTTTTCCCATTCTACAACTTCCTTATAAATTTTTTGCTTTGGAATTTGTGAAAGTAAAGGATTTGTTTGCTGAGCATATAAGATTTTTGCATTTTCTTGTTTTGACATATTGTTTTCTTCTCCTTTTAAAGGTTGTTAATACCTTAGATTTACTATTTCTTTTATATACTCATACCCAGATATTTCAAGAAAAAATACAGAATTAAAGAGGTAATCAAATCCATAATAAAAAAACCACAAAATAGATTTGTGGTTTTTTTATTATTAACTTTTGTTGTTCAACAATACTCCTTTTTATTTAATCAGGTCTAATCTAAAGAGATTCCAGTTTCATTTATTATCTTATGTACCTAGTTGCTAGCCTTATCAGCTGATTTCGATCAATAAGATTCACCTTATTAACAGCACCTAATTTTATAGCGGGTTTTGAATAATAACTATTTGTTACTACCCAAATCTCATCTGCTTTATAATAGTTTTTCGCTCCAATAATTTGTTGAACTGCACTAATACCAACGCTGTTTTTATACCTCTTTGCTTGAACCGCTATCTTATGCCCTCTTCTTTTAAGGATTAAATCAGCTCCATAATCACCTGAAGCTGGTGTATGTTCTACTTTATAGCCCATCTCTTTAAATAACAGACTTAAGTATTCTTCAAATTGTATACCGCTCATTAAATCAATTTCATTTATGTTTGAATTAACTAAATCTCTCTGCCTTTTCCTCTTTTTACGAATGGCGATTGTGCACAGAAACAGCGCAAAGAGAAACGGAAGTATAAATAGCTTAGGTTCAATTAACAGTCCCCACATCAGAACAATAAACACTATAACAATAGAGGAATTGTCGATACTCTTGTTTGTAGTTTTCTTATTCATTTTCAATTTGGCCATATTTTCCCTCCGGATAAAGTTTATGATTAAATTGAATACTATGTTAAATTTCGGAAAAATCTTCACTTTGTTTTAACCAGATATTTCTTATCTCAGTTATCTGTATTATTATGGAATTATAGAACCTATATTATGTTTAGTTGGAGGTACATATGAAAAAGACCTTTGTTTTTTTGAATACCCTTTCTCTTTTCATTTTTATACTAGCGGGTTGTTCTAACTTTACCAGTACTAAGAGTAACGATGACTTAGAAAATTCATACACAAGTGAAGATGAAGCTTTTAAGAGTGCTAAGGAAGATCGGAAGGATATCCAAGAGATAATTGGAGAAACAAAATATGTAGATGATGAAAAAATAGTTATTTACACAATTAAGGATAGATCTAACTTAGGAATTGGAACCGCTACTTTGACACAAGTAGATAATAAGGTGAAATGGGACTTTAATTCAAATCCAAGCATAATAAAACAACCAGAGGGCAATACGGATATTGTAAATGAGATAAAAACACCTTCCGGTAAAAAATACGAATTATATGCTGGCACACCTGAAAAGCCTAATATGACAATTGAAACGAAAATTGATACAGAGGCCAAGCCACATATAAATAAAAAATATAATATTTATTACTTGTTGGAGCCTATACCTAACTCGTAGAAAAAAAGAATGAAGTAATTATTTTTTATTAACACGTTTAACAGTTAAAAGAACCTCCCTTTTTCAACTCAGGGAGGTTCTTTTCGTCGGAAAGCTTTCAAAACAAATACCCGTTAAGGCAAAGTAAAGAGCTTTGATTATATTTTGTCCCGCTTTACCTAATTTATTCACTGCTATTAATTTTTTATTGTAATTAAGGAGTACTTGCATTAAACCTTCGATTGTAAATTCAATAAAACAAAAAAACTTCCTATTTGTAATGGAAGTTTTTTGTTTACTAATCATTTAATGATGGAAATGAAGCCTTGGTGGTAAACTTCTTTGTTAGTATGCTTCAACATTTCTTGTCTATTCAATATCTATTATAGAAAATAGGAACTACCCTATACTAAGTATTTAAAAGCAAGGTACGTCTACGGAAATAATCAATGATATTAATTAGGCCAATTGATAACTAAAAGATAAAGCATCGTCTAATTTCTTGTTACCTGTGCTAAACCCATTTCTAATTGTATCTCTCACCAACTTAGCAAGAAACTCCATATTTTCTTCAGATTCAACTTCTTCAATATTTTTTATCTTACCATACGCTATTAGTGTTGCTACACTATAAGCTTCGGCTTGACCTTTCATATATTCAATAGTTCGAGAATTATAACCTCCATAAACCGTATTAGCAGCTATGATAGCACTTACCTCACAAAGTTGACGAAGAAGTATTTCTTTTGATTTCATTTCCGCTCTCCCCTTTCGCGCTTTCTTATAAAGGAGTTATTCTTTTTTAGAGTCGGAAATTCCTTCTGTGTCTCTTATTAACCACTGTTTTTTCTATTTAAAAAGAAAAAACCCATCCGTGAAGTACAGATGGCTTCTCTAATAGGTTGTAAAATAGAATTTGGAGGGTTACTACTATGCCCAAAAATAGTCTGTGCGTCTTCGTTAAAAATATACATCTACGCTTATTTTTAAATTAGTTTTAAGGATTTCTTGTTTCTCAAATATGAATGATTTATTAATTAAAAACAAAAAACCACCATCAAGGCGGTCTTTTATAATATGTGCAGTACGATGAGACCTCGGAGGAGAGATCTTCAACTTGTAAATAGGTTGTCCTATTCAATTAAAAATATACTCTAAAAACGCACTTTAGAACCACTACCACTTTATTTAACTATCTGATTGAAAGTTGCTTTTAATGCCCTGAATAGTTTTTAATAAATCGTTACGATTTTTTCCGCTCTTAATCCATTTAGGAAGTGTACTTTCGATACTTAAATAATAAGGCGCTGATTCTCGTAACTCCGCCTTTACATAACGTTCTATGTAATCTAAGTGTGCAAAATTAAAAGCCCAAAATGTCTGTCCACGAAAAGGAGCTTGCAAGTATAGCGGTAGGCCGAAAAACCAATCAACAGCTTCCCATCGTATATTAACCTTTTGATACTCAAATTCCCAATCACTAAAAGGTCCTCTTTTAGGCTTAGTTTCTTTCATATAACCACAGTATGTACATATAACCCTTCTTGTTAATCTATCCCATACATCGTAAAAAGGATCGTTTTCATTTTGCTTGTTGGGTGGAACAATAATTTTGGCTAACTGATTACAACCAGGACAGCGCACAAGAATAAGGTCTGTAAACCTGAATAACATTTTGTTTTCATTAATAAATCTTTTTTTCATTTATATCACCTACAGCTATAATAGCACAACTAATAATTTATATTGTTTAAATAATCTTGGGGTTAAAATTGTCTTTAGCTACCTTTACATCAGATTAAAACAGCTTACATATATAAGCTGTTTTTACTTTTACAAGGCTATTTTCTTTTAGGGGGATTTTTGATCCAACAATAAAAACTCTAGTTCTTTTTGGTGGCGGGTCAATAAAGAATGGTTCTAAATCCATTCCATATGCATTTACAGGTAGGCCGGATTCTCTCACCCTGTCTATATCTTTATTACCACTTTTTCTTAAACTTTTACTACTTCTATCTCCCTTTAAAGAGCTCAACATTTTCTTAAAATTCATCTTAATTGTCTCCTTTTACTTAGAGGGTTTACCTCGTGTATTTGTTATTGTTGCTCAAAAACAAAAGAAATTCTATCTGTCATTTCGTAGATAATACATCCAATATCATTAGTTTTGAGTAAATAAGCAAGAATTCTATAAATGCATATGAATACTAAAAGGATAAGTTATTATTGCAACTAATTTCTTTAAACAATGTAAGTAATAATAAGAGAAAGGAGGTTTGACTTATAAGGTCCAGATATAAAAAGTTATTAAAGAAAGTTTTTGTATGTGGAGTTAGTGCTGCATTCTTATCTACTTCTTTACATAATCAATTGCCACAAAAATTATTCAAAGTCATTAATAATCATATAAATAAAGAATATGTAGAAGCGGCTGCATCTAGCGGAACAACTCAATTACGCGGTGGTCTAGGCTTCTCTGTTATTTTAAAAGAAGACGGTTCTGTATGGACCTTTGGGAGAAATGACTACGGGGCACTTGGACAAAATGATTTGCTAGACCGTTCCGCTCCAACAAGGGTTCCGCCTGCCTACTTCAATAACGAAAAAGTGGTTCAGATAGAAACTAGCTCAACAATCGTTCTAGCAAGAACAGAAACAAATAAGATTTATTTTTGGGGTAATGGTCAAGCTGTTCCAAGCTTAATTTACAATGACTTGCCTGTATTAGATATTGAAGTAGCTGGTAGTAACGATTCTAACCAAAATATTTCTATCCACATTGTGACTAATGACGGTTTAGTTAGGAGCACAGGCAATAACATAACAGGTGCGTTTGGAATTGGGACAAATGGCAACCACGCAGCAATCGGTGATTGTACATACCTAAATGACACCTCAACTTATAAAGATTTCACAAGATATGCTTTAAAATCTGCTACGATTGAGCCCTGTCCTTCAAACACAGATTTTAAAAGAGTAAAAGCTGGTACAGCGGTCCCTTTAGATAACATTAACGATATCTCTATAAGTCCCAATAATAAAAAGATAATGGCTTCCACCACAAATGGTGAATTATATGTATGGGGAGATAAAATAGGATCTATACCTATTAAATTGCCAGGAACTGATAGTTATAGCATAAAGAAAATTGAGATGTCGACTTACCCTACCTTCCTCACCACGGACGGAAGGTTGTTCTATTATCCGTCAAACTACGGCAATCCAGCAGAAATTACTTTAGAAAATTCTAATTCTACTGTTAGGGATATGGAAAGTGGTGATGGTACTTTACTAGTTATTGACTCCTCGAATAAACTCTACGGGATAGGGACTAATACATTTGGTCAATTAGGTAGTCTTATTCCTACAAGCGGTGTAGATTTCTCTGCCAAAACAGCTCTATATACAGGTATGGAGAATGTACAAGAAGTTGGAGCTGGAGCTACCCAAACTTTAATTCAATACACCAACTCTAACTTTTCAACTATTGGTAAAAACGGTTATGGTGAGCTAGCAACTACCGACTCTAACCTAAAAACGACTTTTGTAAAGAACCCTTATATAAGTAATGTAAAGCTTATATCCGCACAAAACTATACCTCCTTTGCGGCAACAACTGACAATAAGTTCTATGGTTGGGGCGCTCGTGATCCTAAAGAAGTGCTCTACAGGCCCGGAGCTACTAATACGCCTAATGTTATTAAGGATTTCTCTGGTATTTCTAATATTGTAGATATTAATGGACACAGTGGTTATTACATTCACGAAGGTATCTTATTAGAAAATGGAGACTTTTGGACATTCGGAGAGAACTGGAAAAAAGGACTAGGCACCAACGCTGCCTATTACACTCTCAACGGCCCTATTGTTAATAAGAATACTAATTCTACTCAAACAGACTTTCGTTTAACAGCGGCTTCTCAAGGGAGCTTCCACGGCACTGCTATTAGTGCTAATAATAAAGTGTTTACTTGGGGATTTGATACATATAATTTGCTTGGACTTGGATATTCAATTTCCGAAACCATAAGCGGTGTATCTGAACCAGCTGGAGCTTATGGATTTCAAGAAGCAATTACTCCTGATGGAGAAAAGTTTGTGAAAGTTTATTCCGGAGAATATGAAAACATATTGTTAACTGATACAGGAAAGGTTTATGCTTGGGGTGCCGGTATTTCTTATAAGAACAGATTTGGAATAAATCAAAACCCTATTGTTCCTACCCTTCTCAACTCTCTCCCTCCAATTAAAGAAGTTGCATTTGGTAGCCACCACAATTTATTCCTAGACTTTTCAGGAAACGTATGGGCAGCTGGGGATAACTCGTTTGGACAGCTTGGACTAGGAAATACAACTACTCCATCCATCCCTACCAAAATCCCTACACTATCTAACATAAAAGCCATTGGCGCTGGTAGATCATTTTCTTTTGCTATAACAGAATTAGGTCAACTTTATGCCTTTGGAGACAATCGAAGTGGCCAATTAGGGCTTGGTGACTTTATTCAAAGAAATGAACCGCGCTTAGTACCAGGCATCTCAAATGCTAAAGCTGTAAAGGCTGGAAGAAAGCATACGTTAGTGCTCACGGATACTGGCGATATTTATGTAGCAGGTTCCGATTCTGACGGTCAATTAGGTTTGGCGCAATCCCAAGTGAACTCTACTCCTACTCCAGTCGTTTTCCCTCCTACAGTCACGATCTCGTCAGCTGATAATCAAATTCTTACGGTAAATGATACGCTGAAGGTTACTGGTCAAGTTTATACAGAAACAAAAGACGTAACAATGGAAATTAAATATGATATAGAATCGAAAGATGGAAAAACGACAAATACATTAAAAACTTACACTACTACCACAGATACAGAGCCATTTTCTTTATCTTTGCCGCTATCTTCCTATAGCGCGGGATCTTATACACTAAATGTTAAAGCTATTACAAGTACTGGGGTAACCAGTCAGAAAGCAATAAATTTCTCTGTGCAAGATAAGATTAATCCAACAGTAAGTGTTGATAAAACTACAGCTGCTAAATGGGCCTTGTCTCCTGTCACGGTAAAAGTAACAGCAGATGACACGGGTGGTTCAGGCTATAGAGGTTTCAGGTATTCAGTCTCAGATTCTACAATTAAGCCTACTATGTGGTCTTCGATAGATCCGAATAAAACAGATAACGTAATTATTAATAAGAGTGGAATACAGTACTTACATATCGAGGCTTATGACAATATTGGAAATGTTACTTATATGCGTGCCGGCCCTTACTATATGGATATAGATCCGCCGGATTTTGTATTTACTGAACCGTCAAAATGGCAACAAGATCGGTTGAATTTAGATGTTGAAATAAACGATGCTTCTACTATTGTAAACAAAAAGTGGCTAAAAGGATTCGCCACAAAAGATGAAGTTAAGAATTTGGGTACTTCGTTTACCACAAACACTATTTCAGTTACGGAAAACGGCCCATATAGTTTCTATGCTATTGACGAAAACAATCAAGAATCCATAAAAACATATACTGTAATGAATATAAACTATGTACCAGTTCTTCATTCTGCCCCTTCTGTCGTACTTGTTCCTTCTACCCAAAAATCCGATTACGTTCTTTCAACTACCTTTGCACATTATAATGATGCCGATTCTACTCAGCTGGTTATAGGTCTAAATGAGAAGACTATTACATCCAAAAACACTTGTGATACATATGAAGATAATAAAAAAGAAGATTGGACTGTCGACTTTAGTTCTTTAGATGAAAATACTTTATATGATGGAGAAATATACTTAAAAGACCTCCGTAACGGTTTGTCGAATAAGAAGCTGGCAAAGGTAGAGATTTATAATCCTTATTTTATTGTTAAGAGTAAACTTACAGGGATAAAACTGTCTTGGGATACCTCTATACTAGCTGATGGCTATCGAGTGTTAAGAAACGGGGAGGTAATATATTCGGGTACCAACAACTCCTATTTTGACAATTCAGTAATGAAAAATACGGGATACAATTATTCTTTAGAAGTATTAGTTAACGGTGAATATAAAGAGGTAGCGATAGTAGGAAAAAATTCAGGATATGATATATTCGAAACACCTAATTCTATTTCATTCCCAAGTTTTACAATTGGAGATTCTTCTTCTATAAAAGCGAATGCGATTGATTTAGAGTATGTTAAATATGAGGACTTATCTGATGTAAATACACCTTATTCAATTAGAGTTTCTTCTACCGATTTTTCTTCTAGTAGCGGTTCTTTTGTCCCGGAATCATTTACACTTAAAAACGTAATGAAGCTAAATAATACGGAGATGATCGAGAAGACATATCCAGATATAGCTTTAACTTCTACGCCTGTGGAGTTAATAACAAGTCTAGATACCGCTTCTAATTCATACACTAAGCTGGAAATATTAAAAGATAACTTACAATTAATAATACCTACGTCACTTAAGTTAAGTTCCAGCTCAACAGAAGCATTTACCTCTACAGTAATTTGGGATGTAACGTATGCTCCTTAAGAAAGCGATATTACTATCTAATAGCTATATGCTTTTAAAATTTTTGTATAGAAAAAACAAAATTATAAAAACGAATCATAATATATTATGATTCGTTTTTCTTTTATATATTTGTTTTTAAATATACAATTTTTTTAACTCAAAAAAGTGTCCTTTCAATTTATGAGCATATTTTACAGTTACCTGGATAGAATCAATTACTTTGTAATTTTCATAAGTCTCAATAACATACTTACCATCACCTTTATCTGAAACTTCTGTTTCTAAATAAGAATTAAAGGGATTGTTTTCACTGATAAGCTCCTTCATTTTCAGGAAATCATATTTATCCTCATCCAGTTCTATAAGGTCACACTTAACTACCTCTTCTTTATCTCCGTTTTTGTATGTAAGTATTGTATAATATTGTTCTGCTTCCATAGTTCACCTCATTAATTTGACATAAGGATATTATACAGGAAATATCTCTTATTTAATTAAAAGTAGAAATTTTCTCAAAAAAAGACATCTTCTCTAAAAGATGCCTTTTCCATAAACTATAATGTGTTTGAAGTTAACAATTATTTGCTGTTTGAAGATTTCTCAAGTAACTTCCTAATGAAATTAGAAATAATCAATTGGTATTCCTTATCGAGCTTAAAGTATAAACTTTTGAATAACTCAACATATTGTTTGCAGTCGTTATCATCTAGAATATAGTAAACAAAACTAGGGTTTTTATCACCATTTCTAGGATATTGTCTCATAGGTCGAATGTTTCTAGTGCCAATTAAAATGTTTGACTGGTGCCTAATTGTTAATTCCATTCCGGATAATAAATTATCAATAATTACTTTTTCTTCTTCTGCTATATTTTCGTTCATTAGTTCTTTAAAGGTTAAATAAAGATCGGCTAATTGTTTGTCTAATAAAAATAAATATCTTAAACCATACTGATTAAGATTTAAAGGTATAGAATCGAGTTCTACTGGATAACGTTTTTTGTTGTTCTCTTCTTTTCCGTTTTGCATAATGATTCTCCGTTTCCATTTGGGGTTTTGTCAGATAAAATAATAAAACTGCATAAAAACAGCTGATCAGTAAAAGCTAAAAAGACACCCATTATAAAAGATGTCTAACTTAAGGATTTAACAACCTAAGTGTATTGGTTGCTCTCATAAAAATTGTTCAAAGAATGCTCGAACTCTGAGAGTCATATTAAAATAAAGGCAACTTTTTTTGCATCTTTATTATCGTGTTAATAAGATTGTTTTTTTTGTAAATCACTATATTTGTCTATTTTATGGATATTTTTATTTTTTCTTTTCAAAACTTCGTTTCTGTAACTTACTTCTTCTTAATCATAATTAACATTATGTAGTCTCATTCTAACACAATAATTCCTCTTAAATCGTTGGGATTTGCTTCCGTATAAGAGATATTTTATAATAGATTTTCAAAGAAATTAATGCTCTATTCTTATCTTAAGTCGTATTGAAATTTTACTTTCTCTCTTTTCAATTACGACAAACAAGCAGTCCTTAAATAAAGGCTGCTTGTTTTGTTATGAGCAAAACAAATTTGTGTGTTGGTTCTTTAATTATATATCAGCTTTTAAAAATGAATAAAGCGTTATGGATATCATTTAGTAATTTATTGATTACTTCTTTATCAGGCTTAAAAAGCTGGAATTTCAAAATAGAATCTTCTTTCACAGTTATCTCTTTAGAATATTTATCTTTCAACTCCAAAAAGTCATCATATCTATTTAAGAGCTTTAATTGAGCAACAAAAAACCTAACTTCGATATACTTAACGGCGCTTTTTTCTTCAATTGTCTTTAAATCTTTGCCTGCCAAGTAAATAGCTCCAAATTGTTGTTTGAGATTTGGATGCCATATTTCAAAGGTGGACTGATTTTGTGTCGTGCGTTGAGTAGGCAAACCCCAAATGTTAAAGGTTGAAGATATGTAGTTCTTTATTTTTAAAGCCCTTCCATAATCAATTATATAACCTAAATCTTTCGCCATTTTATCATCCTCCGCTTCTAGTAAATATACAAAAGGAGTTACTAAAGCTCTGATGAAAAACCGTTTTCCCTTATTTGTACATTCAATTAATTATAGCAACCAGCATTTTAATTTAAAAGAAAATAATTACAAATAAACCAACATCACCAAACATAAGTGTGAGGAATATCTAGTTAACCTCTAGTTCTACCGATACACAAGAAATAAAAAATGACAGGAATACATAATGTTTAGCATCTATCTGTTATGTACTATAAAAGACCTTATCAATATTGTATTTTGCCTTATATTTGTTAATAATATATGTTTCATACAATTCCCTATCTAACGCATCCCCTACGAAACAAACAGAAATTCTAAACACTTCTTCTCTATGGTCTTTTATAGCTGAATTTGGGCTGTAGAAGTGTTCTCTAACCCTACTTCGAAGACTAACGGCTTTCCCTACATATAATAACTCGTCATCTTTGTTAAAGAACATATATATACCACTAACATTTCGAGGGATGTCTCTATAATCGGTGAAACCATATAAGCTGCTAACAAAAGTTTCTCCAGCAGAACCAAGAATATCGCTTTTATAAATTGTTACATCAGGGTCGGGCACGTTAATTAAAATCATATACTCACCAACTTCTTATTTCTTTTAAAAATGTTCAAGTTAATTTTCTAGTTAACATAATATAGTTATATTAAACTTTAATATCTGCCTTATACCCTTAATTATAAAGGAGCAGACAAAGAATAGAATAAAATAATGCCGCTACAAATTATGCATTATACGCGTAATTCATAGCGACATTTCAATATATAGATTAGCCAGTTTATTTATTCTGTTCTATTTGTTCCTCTAATTCGTCAATCCGCTTATGTAGTTTTTTAACTTTAGACTGAATTTCAAAAACGTAAATTAATGCAACGATAGAAAATACAAGACCTATATATCCCATACCTTATCCTCTCCATATCCAATGTATTCAAATGTACCTGATTTCTATACCTTAAATACGAATGGTAAGGAGAAAAGTTTGAATTATTTCCATAAACAATCTTAATGAACGTTGGATTTATTTACTTTCTCTAAATCAGTAGATGCCATAAGGACTACTTCATTTTGTTGTTCCTTTATAATCTTACCCTCTTGTTTTAGCCATCTCACAGGTGTTGCTATAGGATTTGGTACCACACCTTCAGGCAATACTACCACTCCACTTACTCTTCTTTTAAATTTCTTATAGTACTGTTCTGTTGTTTTTACTCGCATCCCGTTCAAAAATGGACTCTTCAAAGATTTGCCTCTCCTTTTTACGCACAATAGTGGAAACTTATAAATGTAGTATAAATGAATTTCTGTAAAATGTAACTACTATAACTTCTGATAAAACAGAAAAACTACCCCTGTATTCAAAGAGTAGTTTTTTGTTTTATTATTTTGCAAATGTGTGATTGCCAATTGTTATAGTTACTGTACGATTTTCTGCAATCCATTTACTTGTTGAAGTTTCTTTATTATAAAAGAAAAGAGATCCTTTTCCCTTACCTCTGTCTCTAACTGCTTCATCAACAGCTCTAATGGAGTCTTTATCTGCATACTCTTTAATTGTTCCGTTTTGTACCGGTTCAAAAGCATAGATCTTTCCATTTTCGTAAGTTTCATAGATTACACCAGGAATAGTATCTGGAAAGTTAGCATTGTCCAATCTGTTAAGAATGACAGTAGCAACCGCTACTTTTCCAGCGTATGACTCGCCGCCCGCTTCAGCGTGAACTAAACGCGCCATTAACTCTTTATCCGAATCACTAATTGGAGCTTTTTTTGTTGAAGATGATAAGTTAACCTTTTCGCCAACGTTAATTGAATCAGGATTTTTAATTTGTGGGTTGTAAGATACTAAATTAGATAGACTTATGTTATGAGTTGTTGCTATGCTTTTCAGGGTATCTCCCTTTTTAGCAGTATATGTACTTGCAAATGCTCCAGATGGCACAAGTAAAGATAAGGCCATAGCGGATGGTAAAACAAACTTTCGAAACATAAAAATAAAACACCTTTCACTTTATAAACTATTCATTTCGTTAATAATGCACAAATTTTATTTTTATGTAAAAACCATCAAAAGTCTATTCAAAATATTTTCCATCTTTGTAAATACTTCTAAAACAAAGCCGTTCCAACACTGGAACGGCTTTGTTTTATAGTAGATACTTTTTATTTTTATACTCTATTGCTTTAACCTGATCGACCGCAACATTATTAAACAAACTACCTATTTTCACTTTATTTGAATAAATCTCAATATCATTAGGAACCAATTTTGTATCATCTTCTATAGTTATGATTGTTACTTGTTTTACATCTTTAAGTTCATTATTTAAAATTTTAAAAGCTTTTTTTGATCTATCTATTCTAGGTTCTTTGTTTAACGATTTTTCCAACTCTCGTTGTGCTTTTATAATGCTAAGATGACTTTTTAATAATATAGGACTATTTTCAATATAATCGTTAACAAATTCCTTTATGTACTTTTTAGGATTAGATAAGTACGAATAATACATCTCGTAAGAAGTGGCCATTTTAAATTTCTTTTGATCAAATAAAAGTTGGCTACTTATTTCTTCTCCTCTAATAATCTTTCTATAGATGTTTGATCGTAAATTTACTTTTCTTCTTTCTATATCTTCACTTTTAAGCGGATATAACGCCTCTATTGCTTTTTGTCTTTTTGATAATTCCTTATCAGCCTCTTCTTTGATTTTAGAGCTTAACTCATTTCGTGAAAAGGTTTGAAGAGATTCAAGATTAGCAAAAAGAGCGTTGTCTTTGTACTTGTCTTCATAAATAAAAGTTTTTGAATTTCCGAAGAATATTCCGCAGGGGCTTATATTTCTTTCTAAGTTCATAGTAGATAAATCGGGGAACTTTAGAATGGTGATATCTTGCACTACCACAATTAATTCTTTCTTGTAGTATTCATAAGTTTTAGCAAACTTTTTTAAAGTGTCTTCCCCACCTACCTTAACTTTAAATGTGTAAGGTTTCGCTGAATCTATGTTTTTTAAAAAGCTAAAAAAATCATTTTCATTAAAAGTGCCAATGTCCAATTGCATTTGTATTTACTCCTTGTGTTTAACATAAAATTATTAACGTTACTATTCTTCCATCGATAATTAGTTTTGTGAAGTGTAAGTAGTAGGATAAATAGCTTATTTTTTTATATTTAACCATATTTTAATCTGAATTACAAAAAAACCCTACAATATGCAGAGTTTTTAGTGATTATTTAGTTTTTACATAAACAACATTGTCTTTAATTGTAATAATTTCGTCAGCAACCCCGACAAATAAGCCATTTTCGACTACTCCCGGAATCATATTTAATTTAAGTTCTAATTCTTTTGGATTCGAAATAACTTTATAATTACAGTCTAAAATATAGTTTCCGTTATCTGTAAGATAAGGTTTATTCATTTCTTTCATTCTTAAGGTTGAAGAACACCCTGTTTTTTCTATATTTATAGTAGTCATTTCCCATCCAAAAGGAACTATTTCTACTGGTAAAGGATAACCACCTAATTCTTTAGTGCTCTTGCTTGAATCCGCTACTATAACTACTCTTCTTGCAGAGTTAGCAACCATTTTCTCACGTAAAAGAGCACCGCCTCCTCCTTTAATCAAATTAAAGCCTTGATCAATTTCATCCGCTCCATCAATGGCTATATCAAGATACTCAACTTCTCCCAACGACATAATAGGAATATTAAATTGTTTTGCTAACTCCTCTGTATGTCTGGATGTTGCTACTCCGGTCATCTTAAGACCGTTACTTACTAATTCACCTAATTTTTTTAATGTGAAAAATATTGTAGATCCTGAACCAAGTCCTACAATCATATTGTTCTCCACTAGCTTAGCAGCTGCTTCACCGACTAATTGTTTCTCTTGCAATGATAGTCCCCCTTTTTATAAAAAGTGTTATAAGCGTATTTGTTTTAAAATCAAAAATATATAAGATAAAAAACGTTAAATAACTGCTTATTATTCAAAAAAAATCCTTGTTTGCACTATAGAAGTAAAAGTTAAATGAGTTATATGTAAATAATTACCACAAACTTATTTACGACACCTGAATATACTGTCATTGTACCAACAGTTATTAATTTAGTTTGATGTACACCCTAAACTCCTATTGCGCAGCAGGCTAACAACTTGCTGTTTTTTTAGTACTTAATTATTTTCTAAATGCATATATTGTACAGATAGGCTTTAATGTGTACTAAATTTCTGGCTATTAATTATAATCCGTACTCTTAAGCAAGCTTTTCGGCTTGCTGCTTTTTTTTATTTAAAATGTTAAGATCAGTAAAATAATAGAAATGTTTAAAAAGATGCTATTTTGTTATTGTTCTTCGTCATTAAGGTTGATTCTTTCCTCAACTATATCTTCGCTTTCAGTTTCAAATTCTTCTTTAAAGCATTTAACGAATATAATATTGTTATCTTGCTTGGAATTACCAATATACTTACCATCTAGAAAAAAAGCGTAAGCACCATTGCCGCCTATGTATTGAATACAGTTATTGCAATACAAATTCTTATTATAATAAAAATAATGATTCGCACTAGGCAAAATACCATTATTGCATTTAGTACATAACCTTTTTGATCCTTTAGACATTTTATCCCTCCGTTTATTTTTATATTATTCCTTTATTCATAGGGTATATTGAGATCATCTTATTTATGAAGAAAACAGCAAAAAGAATAAAAAAAAACCGCTCATTGATTAAGCGGTTTTTTTATTATAGTGGTACATTTTAAGGTTTTATATTTATTTTTTTTATTTCTCTCTCTGAAATTGGGTAATATTTTAATATTATTTTTAACTTCTCGACACTTACTCCGTCGTTTAAAGCACTCTTTACTACTTTTAGGTTTCTTTCTTTCTCTTGTTTACTAACCTCTTTTCTTATATACTTCCCAAATGGACCAGGATACCTTTCATCGTAATGAATATCGCGTTTGTCCAACTCAGCCTCAATATGTTTTATGTGTGTGCGTTTCTAATAATTCACTAACATCTTCTAGCTCTATATTGGACTCTATAAAGACTTTGCTATTTCTTCTTATTTCTAAAAGTCGTTCTGTAGTTAATTCGGTAACATTTAACTTCATATGTATTCTCCTTACACTTTGCTACAAAATCTGTTTTCTAACTCCTTTAATGTATCTTCTGAAAGTTCATAATACTTCATTATTGTGGCTACTCTATCAGTAAATTCACCAGTTTCAAGAGCCTCTTTAACAATCGATTCCGCTTTCTCTTGGTCGTCTTTATTAATAATCTCTCGGACAAAACTTTTCATAAAACCTGTTTCTTCATTTTCTAATTTTTTGTAAAATTTATTTCCAATACATTCTATCTCTTCTCTGCTTGTTGAATCAAATAATTTAAACATTTCGTCCGCTATTTCTTTTATTGATGAATTATTAAGTCCTCTCTTCTTAGCCGCTGTAAGAAAATAAGCTACCGCCTGACGATTATTCATAAATGTATCCCCCTATATATTCTTAAAAATCTTTCGTTATTCTGTGGGTGGTTTGCATTTTGGCACTGGTGGAAGTTTAGTGATTGGCAGAGAATGAAATATTTCGTTACATTCGCTCTAACTTTTTTATATCAAACTTCCTTTGCAATATTACACCCTCTGCCCTAATTTAAACTAAATACTTATACAACAATGTAAACCTTATGCACCTAGTCTAATTCTATTTCAAACCTTTAATATCCTGTGTATGTATCTAACAATACTCCAAAAATATTTGTATATTAGAGACAAAAAAACAAGCAGCTAATTATAACCACTTGTTCTAGTATCTACTCCTTAAAGAAACTAATATCTTTCTAAAAATTTTCCATTTTAATTACCAATTGCAGAGGCATTAAAACTTTCAGGGCCAACACGAACCACATCTGCTTCAGAGCTACCTGTAATGTTTTTCACAAAAACTGAATAAACTAATAAACCTGAGCCTATAGGAGGGTTGTAATCTGATCCTGAAAATGTATACTCTTGAGGGCCTAATTCTTCACCATTAAGAACAATAGTTTTTATACCAGAAAAAACAGCAGGTGCGTTAGGATCGGTTCCTCTAACAGCTTTAATTTCTATTCGGTTGGAAAAATTAACAGCTGTTAAATTTAATTTTAAGGAAATAATTCCATCAAATTGAACGCGGATAGGGATTCCTGGATTAGCAGCAGTAACAGTAAGACCTACTTGTCCCCAAAGTACATAGCCGTTGGTAGTAGGGACATTAATAGAATTTGCTGTAGAAGCATTTTGTGATGTTCTTCCATCTAAATATATAGGAGCCATTTATAATTTCACCCCTCTCTTAGAAAAATATAAAAAGCATTTATAACAATTTTTACTCTTTAGTAAAGGCATCCATTAAGATTAATTCATAATGCTTTTCCCTTTAAAAATTATTCATCAAAGTACTGTTTATTTTAGGCTTGTATATATTTTAAAGAAGTTAATTCTATTTTCTTTGGAGCCTTATGTAACATTTTATGTATTTCGAAGAAGCAATGAAACGGCAGAAGTCTAATATTTCTTTTATATATTTTCATAAAATAGAGATTAGAAAATAAAAATCAACTTAATAGAACGCTTGTAATAAACGAAAACAAAAGAACGATTCTAGTTCGCATATAGAATGAATGTTAAAAAAAGAAAAAAGATCACCTTTTCGGCAATCTTTTTGCTAAAGTTTAATATTTAGTTTCTCTATTTTTCTTCTTTAAAACAGGATAGGTCTTATTATTGGTATTAAGATTTTTCCTATACCCTAAAACAGTAAGAACCCTTATTAAATTCTTCTATTTTATACTAAATTATGGGTTAATTGCTTATCTAACAGAAGATACAATGCTTGAGTGCCGTTATTTTCGGCTCCTTGATCAGCAAGTACTTCATACAGTGATTTAGCTAATTTCAATCCAGGTGTAGATAAGTTCATTTCTTCAGCTGACTCAATTGCAATTTTCATATCTTTTATAAAATGTTTAATATAAAAACCTGGTTCAAAATCACCTCTAATCATTCGGGGAGCTAAATTACTAAGAGACCAACTACCCGCTGCTCCAGTGGAAATGCTGTCTAACACTCTTTCTGGATCTAAGCCGGATTGTTTTGCGTATACCATTGCTTCACAAACACCCATCATATTTGAGGCAATAGCTATCTGGTTGCACATTTTAGTATGCTGCCCAGCTCCAGCTTCACCTTGTAAGACGATATTAGTTCCCATAAATTCAAATAAAGGTGTCATTGCATTAAAATGTTCCTCATTTCCGCCTACCATAATAGCTAACGTACCCTTCTGCGCTCCTATATCTCCTCCTGAAACAGGTGCATCTAATGTATAGATGTCCTTTTCCATAGCAAGTTGATGAATCTTCTGAGCTAGTTTGGGGCTTGATGTTGTCATATCAATAGCGTATGTACCCTTTTTTGCATTTTTTAGAATTCCACCTTCACCTAAATAAACTTCCTCGACATCAGATGGATAGCCAACCATAGTAATAATAACATCTGCATTGGCGGCAAGCTCGGCTACTGTATCTCTCCATATAGCTCCCTTATCAATTAAACCCTGAGCACGTTCAGCGGTTCTGTTATAAACCGAAACCTTATAACCAGCACTCAAAAGGTGGCCTGCCATACTTTTTCCCATTACGCCTGTTCCAATAAAACCTATCATTTTACCCTTGTTATAAACCATAATTCTCATCCTCTTTCTGTACAGTTTTATTATTTGAAAACAAAAAAGCATTTAACAATAAAGGTTAAATGCTTTGCCCAGGCGTACGACAACAAAGTAAACTATACGCTCCCTCGTGGTTCTCCACGTTCCGCCAGTTACGTATAGAAAATATTAATTAAATACAATTATACATAAATACATATAAATTCCAATACTTTTATTTACTTTTTTGTAATTTAATTTATGATTTTTACCACTTTTAGATAATAATTAAACTAATTAGTTCAAGGATAACAAGGTGTGAAACGGATATAATATTAGTGTAACTTCTAATTTTACAAAGCGACTACAAAGTAAAAGAGACTCATAATTTGAGCCTCTTTTACGCATATAGAGATAGTTCTCTTGTTTCGTTTTCTATAGTCTTTTCATCAATACCAATATATCTTAAAGCATCAGAAGGATACTTGTGCCCAAATTTCTTTTGTAACGCTTCAGCATCATTTGTTCTTTGATAAAAATGGTATCCATATGTCTTTCTAAGTGTGTGAGCTCCTAAATTACCAGTTACACCGCTTGCTCGGGCAGCATCGTTAATAAATCTCCAGATGGTTTGCCTACCGATGGGTTGATCTCCTTTACGAGAAGGAAAAAGTAACTCATTTTCAAACTTATGCTCAGTGTACTTTAGAATTTCTTTTTTTAGACCAACGGGGAAAATTACATCTCTCATTCTACCCGAACCGTTTTCATCAATTCTTATGTAGTCTTTTCCACGGACATCTTTTACACGTAAACTAAGTAGGTCACCAAGATATAATCCAGTATTGATTCCTAATACAAATATAAAATAGTTACGATATGATTGCTCTAATAAATGTTCTTTCATTAGTTGGATTTTCTTTTGATCGCGTATAGGTTCAACGAACTGTCTACCGGCTTTCTTCATCTTGCTCTCTCCTTGTTAATCTTGAGGTGTATTCAAGCTTATAATTTATAATATAGTTACTTTATAATTTTTGTTATATTGATATGTAATGTAGTATAGCACAATCATTCGTAAAAACGTTAAAAAAATTTTCAGGTAAAAAAAATAAAGAGCCTTCAAAAGGGCTCTTTGCAATAATGATTATTTAACTGTATTTCTCTAACAATTTCTCTGTACTTTCATCGCCCGTAGCGGCAACTTGATCATATATAAACCACTTTTCTTTCTTCTTCTTGAAAACATAATAATAACTCATTTCCACGTCAGTTTTAGTTTCTTTGGTTTTATATGTTGCTTCCTCTGTTACGGTTGCAATTGCTGTATGGTTCCTCACATCTAATAATTTATAATTAGAAAGTTTTATTGTTGTTTTAGTTTTATCTCCACTTACTTCTTTGTGATTTTCCTTAGGGATATAGTATTTTACGTGTTCGTAAAATGGAGAACTCTTATAAGTAATATCTTTATAAAGAGAGAAACTTTTATCTTGTTGTATATCTGTGTTTTGTTTTATTAAGTCTAAGAATGGTCCACTTGCTGTACTTGAATTAGAATTACCTAACAAGAAAGCGGGTACTATTAAAACCGCTAGAAGAGTTGTGATAGTAATAATATATTTTTTCATTTTGCCCCTCCTAAGTACGTTTTAAGCAAAAAATGTTTAAACGGCTTCGGTCGTCTTTTAACATTTAAAAGTATACTCATAATAATTAAAAACGTAATTTTATTGAGTTCTTTTTATCATTTTGGGCAGAAATAATCGTATATATAACTATTCTTTCCTTATATAAATAAATAAAACATAAGTTTATTCAAATTGACACAGCCGTTAATAAATTTACAAATATTACACATTTATATTTTTTTGAATATAGTGACTCAAAATCAAGGAAATGAAGTGAGGAGACTAACAATGAAGAATATAAAATTAACGGATGCTTATAAGTACAATTTAAACCGAATTAACTTAAATAACGTTTCTACAATTGAGGACATTTTACGATTATTAAAAAACCACGATAAAGACACTTATAACTTTTCTATAAATACAGCTATGCTGTGCTTTGCCCTTGCGAAAGAATACGGCATTACAGATACTAGTGAATTACATAAAGTATTTAAAGCCGGTGCTCTTCACGATGTAGGCAAATTAGGGATGAGTTATGAATTTCTTAATTACTCTGGTAGCTATGCCGATGAAATGATAAAAGAAATGCAGAAACACACTCTTGGTGGAGCGTATATTTTATCAAAGATTAATTGTAGTGATGAAATTATAAAAGCAGTGAAATTTCATCATTGTAATTATAATGGTAGCGGTTATCCAGGTAACTTATACGAAGAAGAAATTCCATTCTATGCTAGGATAATCCGTATCTGTGATAGCTTGGACGCTTATATGTCTAAACGTTGTTATAAGGAAGGTGGACCGGTTAGAGAAGCATTCTGCAATCTGGACCAATATAATAATGAATGGTATGATCCTAAACTAATGAGTTTTCTTAAATCACTTCACAACAAAGTGTTAAGAGCTTGTGCGAAATTGAGAGCTTCCAAGCCGTCTCAACATACGTATATGAATCGCTTGGTGTATATCTACTGCGGAGATATTCCTTCAATTGAGATGTTGAACAGCAATTTAACGGCTGTATAGTTTATATAA
>Ga0209463_1000503_pt1 | contig 29965 bp, 29 predicted proteins | sample AgamicMgSfrz_FD_187169 | JGI IMG/M metagenome (GOLD analysis project Ga0209463, IMG submission 187169) | Agave microbial communities from Guanajuato, Mexico - Mg.Sf.rz (SPAdes) (version 2) | ecosystem: Host-associated > Plants > Phyllosphere > Phylloplane/Leaf | place: Guanajuato, Mexico...
CCACGCGAGCGCGTGGCGAGCACTACGAACTCGTGGTACGAGACCACGGGCCCGGCGTATCCGAGCCTGATCTGGATCGCGTGCTGCGTCCGTTTGTCCGGCTCGATCCCGCTCGCGGCGGCACCTCTCACAGCGGCTTGGGCCTGGCCATCGTTCACCGCCTCGTTCGCCATCACGGCGGCACGCTGCACATGTCCAACGCGGCAGATGGCGGGCTTGTCATAGTGATGAGGTTTCCGAAGCGCAGCGCCGCGCAATGAAGCGCCGCACCCGGTGTGGAGACCCGTTTGCGTGCGCCGCCAAGGTCGGCAACGCGACACAAATAGCCACGCTTGCCAACGGAACGTGCTCAAAAGTATTCCGAGACCGATCCTGCCGCCGCCAAGTTCACTTCGTCGACGCTCTCATCGGCCACCTGCGGTCAGCTAAACGACGGCCTGCGAATCGACATCGTTGCTTCGCAAAAACAGAACCTAGTACATTTTTCGGGGCGGCAGCAGGCGCTTCGCTTGCAGGCGCTGTCTGGCCACGGCGCTGGCCTTTTTCCGCTTGCGCTCCGTCGTGGGCTTCTCGTAGCCGGTGCGAGCGCGCAACTCGCGAATCAACCCGGTTTTCTCGATGTCACGCCGGAATCGCCGCAGCGCGACGTCGATCGGTTCGTTCAGCTTCAGCGTAATTGTCGTCATGTAGATCCTGTCAGGAAAGGTTGCAACGGAAAGCTAGCCGAGCCGCGTCATGACGGCGCTTGCAATCTCGTCGGATTCGAATTCCGAATATCCTGCTCCGATCGATAGCGCGCGTACCGCCATGAACATGTGCAGCTCGGGTTGATGGCACATCGCTGAATCGGCGATTCTGGCGGGTACGACGGTGTCGATCCGGGTGACTTCATTTCGTCTGATCAAGCCGAGCAGTTCGTCGATGATCATTTCGTCCTCCAAAATGCCGAAAAATTGCGTTGCACCGGCGAGCACGCGTCAGCCCGCGCTCGAAAAGAACCCCTGTTTGCCGCGATTGTCGTCGATGATGTTCTCGGCATAGCGCACTGACGCACGACGGGCGTCACCGGCGTTGTCGAACGGGGCGGTGTCGCGCAACCGGAAAGTCTGGCTCTGCGTCAGCGTATCGGTGGTGCCGCGCAGGCAAATCTTGACCGCCGCGTCGAACCCGGCGTCGTAGTTGTGCGGGCAGCCCTGCGGCGCAGCCACGTGAGGGTAGATCAATGGATAAATCTCGAATCCACGATAGACGTGCATGCTCATGACGAACTCCTGGCGTTCGGCCACGACGAGTCGCATGGGCGAACACATCCGGCCAGTATTCCCGTCGAGGGGCGGGCCGATGGGTGAAGGGGACAACGTTGCAGCGCGAGGGAGGGGCGATGCAGCAAGCGGGCGGGTGGAGGGGCGAACGCTCAAAGAACGGCTGATCGCTCGAATGAACCCATCATACGCGCATCGTTTGCCGAGCGGTCGATTTATTCCGGGTTGGCGCAAGCACGCATCCGGCACACGGTACACGATGCGATGGACGAGTGGTCAGATCGCAGGCGCGGCGCGGGCGGCGACGTCAGAGGGTCGTCAGCAATTGCAACTGACGTTCAGTCTCGTTCCCCGCGACCAGCGAGAAGAACCCGGTTTCGCGACGCTCGACTACCGTGAGCCCTTCGCTGTCGGAGAAGCCGTTCCACGCGCTGTCGTCGACATGTGCGATCGCTCCGCGCGTGCGCGCGAACGCCAGCAAGAGCGGGCTCGCCTGACGGCGGAGCACCTGACGATCCGAATTCAGCACGTAGGGCGGCCAGCCCGCACGAAGAACCAGATAGTAAGGAATGGAACCGGGATCGATTGTCATTGGAGCGGTTTCGTGGGCGGGCCTGCGTTTGCCGTCCAGTTGCATTCGGAACGGTGTCGGAGAAAGCGTGCGACGGATCGACGGGAGTTCGTCGTCGCGTGCTTTCAGTGTATGCGTTGAACCGCTCGATTCGCAGAATATCGTAACCATCTGCTGCGGCGTCGGTCACGCGCTCGATGACGGCACAATGCGCGGGCTCCGATGTCGTCGCGCGCGACTTGGGCGCTCACGTGATACCGGACGTTCTGACCATTTCCCCGATATATCGGTCCGGATGGCGCTGGAGTTTTGACTGTCGTCATGGCTGTGTTCCTGCTCCACGCATCGAGCGGAGCCGTCTACCGCCAAAAAGTTGTAGCGATCTCTACTGAATTGCAGTGTTCGTGACGACCCACTATGCTGCCGTCATGAATCCCGTCCCGACTTCCTGGCTGCTGTTGATCGTGAGTCTGCCGACCTCCGGTGCGACTGCCCGCATGCGCATCTGGCGTACCGTCAAGGCGCTGGGCTGTGGTGCGCTGCGGGACGGTGCCTACCTGTTGCCGGCGCATGCCGAGCAGGCGGCGCAGTTGCGTGAGCTCGCCGACGAGGCCCGTAACGGCGACGGGCAGGCGTGGTTGCTGGATGTCCGTGCGGACGATCCTGCCGACGAAGACGCGTACAAACGGCTGTTCGATCGCGCGGGCGACTACGCAGCGTGGCTTGCCGAGCTTTCGGAGGCCCGCCAGACGCTGCCGGATCTGGCGGCAGCCGATCTCAATCGCCTGCAACGCCGCCACGCTCGCACGTACGAGGCCATCCGAAGCATCGATTTCTTTCCCGGCGAAACCTCGCTGCGCGCGCAGGCGCAATGGCGGGATTTCACCGCCGCGATCGAAGCGTTGCGCTCTCCCGGCGAGCCGCATGCCGCTCAACGCGGCATCCCGCGTCGCGACCCTGCGCAATATCAGGGCAGGCTGTGGGCGACGCGCCGTCACCTGTGGGTGGATCGCGTCGCCAGCGCGTGGCTGATTCGGCGTTTCATCGATCCGCATGCGCGCTTCGTGTGGCTGGACAACCTCGCCGATTGTCCGGCTGACGCGCTGGGCTTCGATTTCGACGGCGCCCCGTTCACGCATGTGGGCGATCGCGTGTCGTTCGAGGTCCTGATCGCGAGCTTTGGACTCGACGACAACGCGGGCCTCGTCCGGTTGGGCGCCATGGTGCATGCGCTGGACGTGGGCGGCGCCACCGTGCCGGAAGCCGGCGGATTCGAGGCCATTCTCGCGGGCGCCCGCAAGCGTCTTGCCGACGACGATGCGCTCTTGGTGGAGATCGGCGCCGTACTCGATTCGTTGTACGTGCATTTCCGTGGCAATCGAAACCCCTGACCTTGCTGCCCGCCTCGACATGAATACACATCGCGACCGCCCGGCCTATACGCTGTGGCAACTGACCCGGTACTTCGCATGGCTCGGCGCGACCGGTTTCGGCGGGCCGGTCGCGCTCGCCGGCTACATGCATCGGGATCTCGTGGACACGCGCGGATGGATCGCGGACGCGGACTACAAGGAAGGCCTGGCGCTCGCGCAGCTCGCCCCGGGCCCGCTTGCCGCGCAACTGGCGATCTATCTCGGCTACGTGCATTACCGCATCGTCGGCGCCACGCTGGTCGGGATCGCGTTCGTGCTGCCGTCGTTTCTGATGGTGGTGCTGCTCGGCTATGCATACACGCGATTCGGCGGCCTGACGTGGATGCAGTCGGTGTTCTACGGCGTCGGCGCGGCGGTGATCGGCATCATCGCGATCAGCGCGCGCAAGCTGACCGCGAAAAGCATCGGTCACGACAAGCTGCTGTGGGCGATCTATCTCGCGCTGGTTGCGGTGACGGTGATCACCGAATCGGAAGTGGCGTGGCTGTTTCTCGCGGCGGGCCTGGTCGTCTGGTTCACGCGCGCGCCGCCCGGGTGGTTACGCCAGCGGCGCGTCGATGCGGCCGTGGCGTTGCCCGTCTCCGCGACCGGGGCATGGCTCGGTATCGTCGACTGGCCGCAGCTCGCGCAACTCGCCGCGTTCTTTGCGAAGGCCGGCGCCTTCGTATTCGGTTCGGGGCTCGCGATCGTGCCGTTCCTCTATGGTGGCGTGGTCACCGAGCACCATTGGCTCAACGAGAAGCAGTTCGTCGATGCCGTGGCCGTCGCGATGATCACGCCGGGCCCGGTCGTCATCACGGTGGGCTTCATCGGCTATCTGGTGGCGGGGCTGCCGGGCGCATGCGTGGCGGCGGCCGGCACGTTCCTGCCGTGCTACCTGTTCACCGTGTTGCCGGCCCCGTACTTCAAGAAGTACGGCAGGCTGCCGGCGATCCTGGCATTCGTCGACGGCGTGACGGCCGCGGCCGTCGGCGCGATCACGGGGTCGGTGATCGTGCTGGCCCGACGTTCGATCGTCGATGTGCCCACCGCCTTGATGGCGCTCGCGGCGATCGTGCTGCTGGTCAGGTTCAAGAAGCTGTCGGAGCCGGTGGTCGTGGGCGGGGCCGCCGTGATCGGCCTGATCGTGTACCCGCTGCTGCATCACTGATCGTGGAGGCCGCCATGCAATGGATTACGCGACAACGCCCCAAAATCGACCGGGTTGCCTGCCCCTGGCTCATTGCCCGTTTTATCGACGAGACGCCCGAATTTCTGTACGTCCCGCCGGGCGACGTGCTGCGGATCGCCAACGAGACCGGTGCGATTCCGTACGACATTCCGGGCGTGGAATTGACGCATGTCGGCGAGCAATGCAGTTTCGATGCGTTTCTCGACAAGTATGGTCTGGCCGACGATCGGGCGCTGCAGCACATGGCCCGTATCATTCGCGGCGCGGATACGTCGCGGCTCGATCTGACGCCGCAATCCAGCGGGCTTTATGCGATTTCGCTCGGGCTGTCGGACATGTTTTCCGACGATCACGACATGCTCGAGCATGGTCTGGTGATGTACGACGCGCTGTATGCGTGGTGCCGGCATTGCCAGGCCGAAGGCCATGCGTGGCCGCCGAAGATGGCGGAGTGACGACGCGGAGAACGGGGCATTCATCGCACCGTCCGGCGCCCTCGACGGATGAAAAAATGCCCGCGAGGCGCGGGCATTTCGTCAGCAGTTGCCTTTCTTGGCCTGTCCCGGCGGACAGAATCCATTCCCCGGCCCGCCTTGCGGCGCGACCACGACCGGCGGGCCCGGAACGTAGGCGACGCACCCGCTGAGCGCACCCACCATGCTCGCCGCTGCGAGCAATGCGATAACCCCTTTTTTCACTTCGTTCTCCCGTTGAGAGGAAAGGGCCGTTCGGCCCTTTCGATGATGCCGTCGGCGCGTCAGAAACCGAAGTTGACGTTGGACTGACTGGTCGTTGCGTTGACGTTTGCCGATTGGGTCGCGCCCGATGCCGCGTCGGCCTCGATCGTATATTGACCGGCGGCGGCCGGCGCCGCGGCCAGTGCGACCGGCAGCGAACCCGAGTAAGTGCCGACGATCGGCGCCGCCGCGGGCACCGACAGCGAATAGGCGCCGGTGTCCATGTTCGCGTTGATCGACGTGATCTCGTATGCGTTCGCATCGACCGTCTGCAGCGCCCGCACGAATGCGTTCGCGCTGGCCGTCACCGTACCGCTGACGGTGCTCATCGTCGACGCAGGCAGCGTGATCGGTGCGGTCGAGGCCGACACCGCCGTGGTCGTGTTCACGACCACGGGCACCGAGCGGACGATGCCCGACGCGAAGTTGTTCTGCACGATCACGACATCGTAGTTGCCCTGCGTCGAGCTCTGGATCAGCGGCGACAGCACGAACTTCCCGGAACTGTCGGCCACCGTGCCGCGGACGACCTTGCCGCCTTGTTCGGCATAAACGGTCGCGCCGGCTTCGGCCGAGGCGACGTAGCCGGAGATCGCGCCGCTCACGACGGTCGGGATCGCGGTGACGACGGGTTTCAGCGCATACGAGCCGTTGCCGCGCTGCACGATCGACTTGCACGCGTTGAAGTCGAGCACGAGATCGACGAGCGTGTTGGGCTGGACCGTGAACGGCTGGATGATCTTGTAGCCGCTTTGCGTCGCACTCGGGGTGGCGAGCGCCTGTTCCACGCCGCCGGTCGGGACGACCGAGTTTGCGAGGTTGTTACCTTGATTCTGCGCGAGGACCAGCCGAACTTGCTGATACTGGCCGGCAGGCAGCGCGGTCTGGCCGAGATCGGCGAGCACACCGTTGGTCAGCGACAGCAGGTCGATCTTCTGCGGCGTCGCGAGGGAAACGGTCGACCAGCCGGCGTCGTTGTCGGCGGCGTTCGCGTTGGCGTTGACGCGGACTTGCGAGACGGTGACGTACACATGGTCGAAACCGCACGATGGCGCATCGGTCATCGCGACGTGCAGCGTACCGGTTTGCGTGCCGCCACCGTCGTCGCCGCCGCCGCAACCAGCGAGGACGAATGGTACGAAGGCGGCGCACAGGGCGCTCTTGATGATGTTGTTCATATGTCACCCCCCATTGGGATCGTTATTGTGGGTGACGGAAGAATAGCGGGGCTGCAGCCTACTATTTGAACATCTTTGAAACGGGCCGTAACAATTTGTTCGATTGGTAAATCTTTACCGGATTCGGGGTGCTTTGGAGCGCGCCGCGGGTGGTGAGGGGGATTGCTTCGTACCGAGCGGGAGGAAGCTCTTTTGTCATACGTTAGCGTCGCTTTCGACACGGGGCGCTCACGTGAAGGCAAGAAATTGCTTTGGCGGCGCGAGTTCGCCTGCGGCTCGAATGGACGAGTATGAAGTTGACGGTGAGGGCAGGAGGCTTGCCGGCTGTAACACTGAGTTGTCGGTAAAGCAGGGCCGCGGGTGGCGGCAATCTGGCAAGATGCGTCGACTAACTGGAGACAGGGTGCCCCATGCACATCGCGATCGTAACCTTCCAGGGCTTCAACGAGCTCGACTCCCTCATTGCGCTCGGTGTGCTCAATCGAATCAGGAAGCCCGGCTGGCGCGTCACCCTTGCTTGCCCGGAGCCTTCCGTCACGTCGATGAACGGGGTAACCGTACACGCGCAATCGACGTTGGCGGACGCTTGCACGGCCGATGCCGTCATCATCGGCAGCGGTATTCAAACCCGGGACGTCGTCAACGATGCGGCACTGATGGCGCAGCTCAGGTTCGACCCTGCCCGGCAGCTGATCGGCGCGCAATGTTCGGGCACGTTGATTCTGGCGAAGCTCGGGTTGCTCGGCACGATCCCGGCCTGCACCGATCTCACGACCAAACCCTGGGTGATCGAGGCTGGTGTCGAGGTCCTGAATCAACCCTTCTTCGCCCGAGGTAACGTCGCCACGGCGGGCGGCTGCCTTGCTTCGCCGTATCTGGCCGCGTGGCTCATCGCGCGTCTCGAAGGGGAGGACGCCGCGCGCGGCGCGCTGCACTATGTCGCGCCGGTCGGGGAGAAGGACGAGTATGTTTCCCGCGCGCTGACGAACATCAAGCCCTACTTGCGGTAGCTCGACAGGACACGGTGAGCCGCCAGGCCGCCATGGCGTCTCTCATCCGGTCCGTCTCCCGCGCGGATTCACGCTGGTCGGACTGAATAGAGCATGCCTCGCTATTAGCCCGGCCCGTCGCTCGCTGCCGCGAGCAGCGGCACGACCAGATCGCTGATCGGCGTCGGAATGCCGTGCGTTCGTCCGTATCGCTGCACGACGCCATTCCGGCAGTCCCATTCGAGCGGATGGTTGCCCTGCCGGTCGGCAAGAATCGACGTACCCAAATCCGGCGGAAAGCCGTGGAATCCGTCGACGATCTCCTGCGGCACTTCATCGCCGAGCTTCGCGCCTTCCGCACGCGCGACCTCGAGACATTCCTTCAGGTAGGCGAGCGACAGTTCGGTGATGTCGCTTCGCGAGAACATGCCGGCGCGGCGACCGGTCAGCACCATGAGCCCGGCCACGGCGTTCTGCAACAGCTTGCGCCACGCGAGCGAGATGAAATCCTCCGCCACCTCGGGTGCGCAGCGCGTGCCGCGCAAGGCCGACACCACCACGTTGCTCGCCGGCGTATCGGGCAGGGTGAGGCGAGGCTTGGCCCGCAGCCACACCGACGCGCCCGATTCGCGTTGCGCCGGAAACCAGACGACCGACGGCACGATCGCGGCGCCGGCCGCATACGGTGCGAAAGCGGCTTTTTGCTCGACGCCGTTTTGCAGCACGCAGATGACGGTATTCGCACCGCATAGCGCGGCGACCCACGGTGCCGCGCTCGCCGTCTGCGTCGACTTGACCGCAACGAACACGAGATCGACCTTTTCCTTGACCGCTTGCGGGTCGGTCAGGACCGGCCCGGGCACGACGATCTCGCCGCCATCGAAGCGCAATTTCAATGCCGCGTGCGCGGAGCGGCCGCAGATCACCGGCGTGCGGCCGGCTTCGTGAAGGGCCGCGGCGACGGTCGTGCCGATTGCGCCCGGACCGACGAGCGCGACGGACGGGTAGCCGGATTTCGTCATGGTGTTCCTCCTGTCGGGTCATCCGTCAGATGCGGGCGCAGTGCGAGGGCGAGCGGAAAAATCGCGAGGGCGGTCAACGCGGTCGCATAGGTGGCGCCGTGCACACCGATCCTGTCGCCCAGGAAACCGTAGAGAACGGGCGATAGCGCGCCCGATGCGATCGTCCCCGTATAGAAAATCGCGAATGCGCGCTCGGTGCGCTCGGGCGCGGACAGCTCGGGGACGGTTCCGTACAGCACCGACGAAGTGCCGTTGAGCATCATACCCAGAATCGGCAGCAGCACCATGCTCGGCGCCAACGGGAGATACATCACCGCGATGATGCACGCCGCCGTCCCGCCCTCCGTGAGCAGCACTGTCCTCACCATACCCAGGCGCGCGCCGAGCCAGCCGCACATGAATTTGCCGGCCGCACCGCCAATGAAAACGAGTGCGAGGGCCGTTCCCAGCAGTTGAGGCGAGACGCCCTTTGCCTTCAGCAGGAAAGGCAGAAAGGTAAGCAGTCCCATGCGTACGGCCGTATCGAGCACGCCGATGGAGAACAGCGCGGAGAATCCGCTTTTTCCCGTGCCGCCGCGTTGAGCGGACGCATGCTCTTTCGCCGTCGTGTTCGCGCCGCCGCGCGGCACGGCGGGAAACCAGAGCGCGATGACGGCGGCCACGACGCAGCCCAGTCCGGCGACGATCCATAGCGCATGACGCCACGGCATCAGGGTCACGAGCAGCGAAATGGCGGCCGGCAGTGCCGATTTCCCGAGATCGCCGGAAAAGTTGTAGATGCTCAGTGGGCCTCTCGCGTCGCGCCCATAGAAGCGGGAGACGGCGCCCGATGCGATCGGATGTTGCGTGCTGGAGCCGCCGCCCGAGATTGCCAGCGCGACGCCCAGCCCGAGCAGGCCACCCGACATGCCCGCGAGCGCATAGCCGAGCGCGGCGAGCAGCGTACCGAGTGCGAGCGTCGCGCGGCTGCCCAGGCGTTGCGCGAGACGCCCGGCGGACAACTGCAGCGTCGCCATCGTGCCGGCATAGACGCCGCGCAGGATGGCCAGGGCCGCAAAGTCGAGCCCGAATTCCGACTGCCACACGGGCAGCAACGCGTAGATCATGTCCGTATAACCATCGTGCATGGCGTGTGCAACGCACGATAGCCACAGCGCGCGCCGTCGGGGTGGCGCGGTTTCCCGCAGGACGGGAGGGGAAAAAACCGGCAGGCGCATCGTTATTCGCTCCGAGCGAGCGGTGAATGGAAGGCGCTCGTGGTATCGCTTTCAGCCTCGATGTATCGATTTTAGGGCTGAGGGGACCGCCATTTCAATTGAGCTAAAATCGCGTCAATGGAGAGAAAAAGTCACGTCATGAGCGAAAGCCGGGATGTTGCGAAGCACCGGGGCGAGTTGCCCCCGCTCAATGCGCTGCGCGCGTTCGATGCGGTCGCGCGGCACGGCAGCTTCGCGGGTGCCGCGGCCGAGCTGCATGTGACCCACTGGGCCGTCGGAAAGCAGATCAGGTTGCTGGAGGACTGGTTCGGCCTGCCGTTGTTCGACCGTCGTCCACGCGGTGTCGCGTTGACCGACGAAGGGGCGGCGTTGCTGAATGACGTCAGCCACGCGTTCGAGCGCCTCGGTACCGCGGTGGTGCGGCTGCGCCACAACACGTTCACGCACCGGATCTCAGGCGTCGTGCGGGTGAACGTGCCGATGAGCTTTGCGTTTTGCTGGCTGCTGCCGCGGCTCGCCGATTTCCATGCGCGGTACCCCGACATCGACGTCAGGGTGTCGACGACATCGCGCAAGCTGCGCTATGTCGCCGACGCTTTCGATATCGGTGTCCGCTCCGGTCCCGAGCAAGGCGCGGGCGTCGTCTCGCGCCCGTTGATGCCCGACCTGCGGGTGCCGGCCTGCAATCCCGCGTTGCTGCGCCAGCATCCGATACAGAGCGTGGCCGACTTGCGCCATCACACGCTGCTGCATTCGGCCACGACGCGCTCCGCCTGGTCGCACTGGTTGAAGGAGGCGGGCGCGTCCGATCTGCGGGTCGCGCGCCATGTCGAATTCGATCACGTGAATCTTCAGCTTGGCGCGGCCATCGAGGGGCTCGGCGTCGCGCTGGCGTCGCTGCCGCTGATCGGGCGCGATCTCGCCGAGGGGCGCCTCGTGTGTCCCATCGCATCGCCCGTATGGCGCGCTGACGACTACATGCTGGTGACGAACGCCGATCGCGCCGACGATGCCGCGGTGTCCGCGTTCGAGGAATGGATGGAAGGCATGGCGAGTCGGGAGAGCGGCGCGACGCCGGAGTAGTGCGGCCACTACCCCGGCTGCGAGTCGACGATCAGAAGCCGTGGAACATGCCGATGTTGACCTGAACCTGGTTGCCGCCCGATGAGGTGTTGCCGAAGTCGGCCGCCGAAGCCTGCGCGCCCTTGGCATGAACGTAGGCACCCATCGCGTACAGCGCGGTACTCTTCGACAGCGAGTACGTCGCACCCAGCGACACCTGGTTGATCGAGGCCATCGTGCGTCCTTCGGCTGCTTGCGTGGGCGTGGCCGCGGAGCCGTAGACGTACGTGTAACCCGTCGCCAGCGACAGCGCCGGCGTGACCCGGTACTGCAGCAGCGCACCCAGCACGTTGAAGTGGATCGACGGCTGGCCGTCGTTACCCTTGTACTGGGCGTTCGAGTAGCGCAGGCCGGCCGTGTACGGCCCCACCTCGTATTGCGCGGCGACTTGCGCGATGCCCGCGCTCTTGAACGCATTGCCGCCGTTGTAGCCCGAACTCGGATAGCCCAGTGCGCCGCCGAAGCTCGGTTGTGCCGTTGCGTTCGTCCATCCGTTCTCGCCCTGGTTGGCCGCACGGAAGTAGCCGCCGGCGACCGTCAGGCCGCCTTGAGCGTAGGTCGCGGCCGCCGACCACGATTGACCCGACCCCGTTGAACCGGCCACGCCGCCGAACGAGTACGCGGCTTCAGCCTGGAAGCCGTGGATGATCGGCGAGATGTACTTCACGGCGTTGTTCTGGTTCGTCGTGTTGTCGTTGTTGTCGACGTCGCCTGGCGTCGAGAAGGTCGACGCGGAAATGGCGTCGCCCGTCAGGACCTGAACCATTTCCGTCACGGCGTCGAGCTGGCGCCCCATGCGCAACGCGCCGTACTGACTGGATGCGAGGCCCACGTAGGCCTGACGGTTGAACAGCGAACGCGTGGTACCGATCGGCCCTTGGCCGCCGATGCCGCCTGTCGCGATGTTGAAACCATTCTCGATCTTGAATACCGCCTGGAGGCCGCCACCGAGGTCCTCTTGCCCTCGAAGGCCCCACTTGTTCGAGCCCGCAGCGCCGCCATCGAGGCCGAACCGGCTGTGGCCATTGATGTTCGACGTATAGCCGATGCCCGCATCGAGCATGCCATACAGGGTGACCGACGACTGCGCCATTGCTGCCGAGGATGCTGCGAAGGCGGCAACAGCGATAACGCTGATGTTGATCTTCTTGTTTTTCATCTGCATTTCACTGTCAGGAGTGGTTTCGGGATGGGTTGAAACGGCTTGTGTCGTATTCGAATGCAGGTGACGGCGCGCGGCCTGCGCATCGTCACGGTCGCAGCGGCCGGCGTCATATTTGCCACATCGGCATGCCGGCTTCGCTCATTTCGTGATCCTTACAATTTTGTATGGGGAACGTCGTACTGCTCGTACTGCTCGATGTGTCCTGCACCCCCTGCGTGGCCGCACTTTGCAGGTGCAAAAACCATATCAGGAACATAAATTCCCGTCAAAATTTGTTTGGTATAAGTTAATCTCGTTTGATAGTCGCGCGCATTACAGGGTTTTCCCTATAAGAACCCGCACGTAGGCGATGTGTTATCGAAGTTCGCGTCATTACGCTGATGCGCCCGACGTCGGCAAGCGAATTCAGGTGGTGTGGGGACGATAATCGACTGCAAGGAACAGCCATCGCGAGCAACAATCCGGCAGTACCGGTGGTTACCGTTTCATTTTGCTTCCGGATTGAGATAATCGAAATGAAGGGGCGCGATTGTTGAATGCGTGTCCGTATAAGCCGTAAGCGCTTTCCGCATGTGATACAGCGGCGGATAGCTTCGGGTGATTCTTCTGTGGGGAAAAGGCGCCGCAAGCGATCTCGATCTTCGCGCGGCCGAACCGGCTCAGGCGGGCGCCGGTTGAACGGGGTTTTCGGGCCGGTAGCCAACTGCGTGACATCGGCCCCCGAATTGCGTTCGAACGAACGTCAGTCGTGGACGAAACTCAGCATTCGATCGGGCGCTGCATTAGATAGAATTTCATGTCGTCGCGGCCATGCAGCGAAATCGGAATCGGATCGCGATTAAAGCCGAGCATTTCATAGAACTGGTAGGCCGACTCGCGTGCCGTGCACCAGAGCAGCGTGCCGCGCTGTTCGCGCACGTGGCGAATGGACAGATTGACCAGCAGACGGCCGAACCCCAGACCGCGGACCGACGGATGGACGGCCATGCCGCGCAGGCGCCAGGCTTCCGCGTTCGGCACGCCGGATTGTCCTTCTTTACACACGGATGCCACGGCAACAATAGTGTTGTTGTCACGAACGGCAAAATGCAGGGTGGTTGGCGCGTGATCTCCGTGTAAAGCGCTTCCCTCTTCATCTCCCGCCATCAGGATCGCGGCCCTGAGGGGATAGGTTTCTTCCGCACGGACGGCACAGATGGTAAAGCGCACATCTTGTGAAGTCATATAATTATCGGCTCTCTTCGTGACGCAGATTTTCTTCCAGTTTTCTTTCGGTATACCCACTCGCAAAATTAGCAGTTGCCGTGCGTTACCAGTAAGGGTAATTTCCTATCCGTCACCTCTTTTACAATCATACGCTAACTGCGATCACAGATGACGTCGAAAGTCTCGACAGATGCAGAGCTTGCCTACGAGGAGATCCGAGCGAGGATCTTTGACGGCCGCTTTGCGCCCGGGCAGAAAGTATCCCACCGGGGCCTGTCCGACGAACTCGGCTTCGGCCAAATGCCCGTGCGCAGCGCATTGCATTTGCTCGAATCCGAAGGGTTGGTCGTCGTCATCGAAAAGAGTGGCACCTATGTTGCGTCGCCGACTACCAGCGATCTCCGCGAAATTTTCGAAATGCGGCTGGCCCTGGAGAGTACCGCGGCGTTTCTGGCTGCGAGGTCGGGCGTGACGGCAGGCCTTCGCGAGGCGGCAGCAAAAATGCAGGAACTGCTTGACCGGGACGTCGCGGACATCATGCTCGAGCAACGTATCGGTTGGGTATTTCATCAGGAGTTGTTCGCCGCCGCACGGAACGTGCGTATCTCATCGGCGTATGGTCTATTGCGAGCCCAGACCCTGGCCCTGAACGAACTTCCGCGTGGCGACGCCGAAACCGTTCGGCGCGGCACGATAGAGCACCTGCACATCTTTCACGCAATCGAAGCGAACGACGGCGAGCTGGCGCGTCAGCATATGTGGAATCACATCGTTGACGGTACGCCGGCACGGATCAAACTGCTAAAGGCACGGCATGAACACGAAAAATAAAGGGCTTTCCCTCCCGATGCAAATGCTTGGCGGGCTCGTCCTGGGCGCCGCTTGCGGCGTATTTGCTCCAGGCTTTGCCGCGAAGCTGGGCTTTCTGAGCGCGATGTTCGGCCACGCGATCAAGATGGTCGTCATGCCGCTGATTTTCCTGTCGGTCACGGTCGGGGTCTTTCGTGCGGGCCGGCTTCGCGAGCGGCTCGGCAAGGTCGCACTATCGAGTATCGGCTTCTTCGTGTTGATGACGGGTCTGGCCGCCTCGCTCGGCCTGCTGCTCAACTTTGCATTTCGACCGGGTCTCGGGGCGAGCATGGTTCAGTCCGGATCGATGCCCGCCGCGCTCGCGTCCAGTATCGACTGGACGAAATTCCTCGTCGACCTGATCCCCGCCAACATCGTCGCTGCGCTCGCCGCGGGGAATTCGCTCCCCGTGCTGGTTTTCGGGGTGATTTTCGGGGCGGCCCTGGCGGCGGCGCCGGAGCGTGCCGAGCCCGCGATTGCCGTTTTCGAGGCGCTGCTGTCGGGACTGTTCAAGATGGTCCAGTGGGTGATCGCATGGTCGCCGCTCGCGATCTTTGCCGCGATCGCGCAGCTGTTGTCGGCCAAGGGGTTCACCGGCGCGCACTCGCTTGTCGAGCTTCTGGGCGTCGCCTATCTCGGCATGGCGATTCTGGCGGTCGTCCTCACCCTCGTCATTCGCGTCGCCGGTCAGTCGCCGCTCGCCGTTCTCAGGAAGGTGAAGGAGCCGCTGATCCTGGGTTTCACGACGCGTTCGTCCGAAATTACCTACCCGTTGCACCTGAAGAAGCTGGTCGAACTGGGGGTGCCCCACGGCGTGGCGTCCACGATTCTGCCGCTGGCCTACATTTTCAATCGCGACGGCGCGGTACTTTACACGGCCCTTGCGGTCGGCTATCTGGCCGATGCCTATCATCTCGTCTGGTCCTGGCCGCTGGTGATCACGATCCTGATCCTGACGATCATCACCATCGACGGCGCGGCCAATGTGCCCTCCGGGGCGATCGTCGCCATCACCATCGTTCTCACGTCGATCGGGTTGCCGGCCGATGCAGTGTTGCTGCTGCTGGGCGTCGATGCCTTTTTCGACATGGGGCGAACCGCCCTCAACGTCTACGGGAGCTCGGCCGCCGCCGCAGTTGCGGTGAGGCTGTCCGGTTCGGACAGTATCGCCGCGGAAACCGTACCCCGGCAGGCAAGCGTGTAGGGGCTTCGGAAGCGACGGGCGGTGCGCGTTTCAATGTCGCGCCCGCCCATTGCCAGGCGCTGGCGTACGTCTATTCGAACCTTGAGGCAGGCGGGGAAAGCAGGATGGGATGAACGTACGTTCTTATCAAGTTTCAGTGGGTGGAACGACGTATTTTTTGCCGGAGAAACATGATGATTGGTTCAGAGTCCGCAGCTTTTTTCATGCTGCGCCTAGGCACACCGCATCCTTCGTGGGCATTCACTGACGACAGCAACATGCTCGGCATCGGCGATTGCGACGGCGTGATGAGTGCCATGTTCGAACTGGATCGCAACCAGGTCGCGCGGATCAGAAGACTGGGTCAGTCGGTGGAGCGGATCAGGTGTACGTGCGAACGCGCTGGCCGGGAGCTGCACTTTTATCTCCATGGCAGGCAGGTATCCCAAGGCGTGTGGGTCGGTGTCGCGTCGGCCGATCCCGACTATCTTCCGACTGACGAGATGATCGCAACATGGGAAGTACCGAAGCCCGACGATGCGTTCAGGTCAACGGGCGCGGGTGCGGACCTGATCGCATCGCTTAGCCTGGCCTAAACTGCGATCACAGATTGTCGGGCGTACGCCGTTCAATGCATGTGGTTCTGGCACACACCAACCTCGGATCGCCAGAACCGTTTTGCTGGCCAGGGCATCGGCCAGCGCTTTTTATTCCTTGAGCCGATTGCATCGGCTCGCTTGCGTCACGCTCACGGATCGGGGGTGTGACGTGCTGCACCGAAGTCCCCGTCGAACCCGGCTGGCGCTGCCGCGCCACGCCGGGTACGCGCTCCCGCACGAATCCCGCCGCTCGATGACAACGACCCTGACCTTCCTCCCCGTCACGCCGGCCGACGCCGACGCCCTCGTCGCGATCCGCATCGCCGCGATGCGCGACAGCCTCGAGCGCATCGGCCGTTTCGATCCGCAGCGTGCGCGCGACCGGTTTTTCGCGTCGTTCGACCCGGCGCTCTGCCGCTTCATCGAAGCCGACCATTCGCGTGCGGGTTTCTATACGCTCCGCCCGATGGCGGATCACTGGTTGCTCGACCACCTGTATATCGTGCCCGCGCATCAGGGCAAGGGTATCGGCGCCGCCGTGCTGCGCGAGATATTTGCTGCCGCCGACGAACGACGGATGCCCGTTCGCGTCGGCGCATTGCGCGGTAGCGACTCGAACCGCTTCTACGAACGGCACGGCTTCGTGCGAACCGATGAAGCGGAATGGGACATCTACTATCGGCGCGAACCGGGCACGGCAGCGACGTAGCGTTCGCGTGATGCATTCCGGTTGAAATCGGCACGCACGTATTAGCGTTTTCACCCATGCGGAAAACGCGAAGTCGGCCGATGTTGCAGAGAGGGCGTAAATAATTGATCCGAGGCCGATTATGACGACATCTGCAACGAACGGCGTGAATGCCGTGCCGCCCGAAACGTCCGACACCGCAGCCGCAGCCGCAGCCGCAGCCGCAGCCGCATCCGTTGAAGTGCCCCGCGTCCCGTCGATCCTGCTGGTCGACGACGAACCGAACGTGCTGTCGGCGCTCCGGCGCGTATTCCGGCCCACCGGCTACGACATCGTGATTGCCGACAGCGGCGAGACGGCGCTCGAGATCCTGGCGTCGACCGACATCGACCTGATCGTGTCCGACATGCGGATGCCGCACATGAGCGGCGCGGAATTCCTGGCGCGTGCACGGGCGCTGTACCCGGACACGATGCGCATCTTGCTGACCGGCTATGCGGAGCTCGCGTCGGTCGTGCAGGCCGTCAACGAAGGCGGCGTGTATCGCTACCTGAACAAGCCGTGGGACGATCACGACCTGCTGCTGACCATCGAGCAGGCACTGGAGCAGCGCCGTCTGCGTCGCGAAGCGGCCCGGCTGGCGGCGCTGACGGAGGCGCAGAACGAAGCACTGCGCCGTTTCAATACGGACCTCGAAACGCAGGTTCGCGCGCGCACCGAGGAACTCGGCCAGACGGTGATGTTTCTCGAAGCGGCGCAAAGCGACCTGAAAAGCAGTTTCACGGCGATGGTTCAGGTGTGCGCAAGCATGATCGAGCTGCGCTGCGGGGCCGCGAGCGGGCATGCGATGCGGGTGGGCGAGATCGCGCGCCGGCTCGCGCTGGCGTCCGGGATGAGCGAACTGCATGCGCAGGACGTCTACTTCGCGGGGCTGTTGCACGGCATCGGCAAGCTGTCGCTGCCGGACGAATTGCTGCACAAGCCGCTCGCGCGGATGACGACGGACGAGCACCGCGTGTTTCAGGAGCATCCGTTGCGTGCGCAGATGGTGCTGACGCCGGTCGCCCAGTTGCACAAGGTCGCGTCGATCGTGCTGCACCAGTACGAGCGCTTCAACGGCCGCGGCACGCCGGACGGGCTGGTCGGCGATGCGATCCCGGTCGGGTCGCGGATCGTCGCGATCGCGCGCGACTTCGAAGGGTTGCGCCACGGCGAAATCGGTGCGCCGCATTCGATCGAGCAGGCCATCGACGTGTTGCGCTCGCAGGCGAGCGTGCGTTACGACCCGCAACTGGTTGCAGGCTTCATCGAGTTGATGCGTGACCCGGCGAGCCTCGGCATCGCGGCGTCCGTCGCGGAAATCCGCTCGGCGCAACTGCGCGAAGGGATGGAACTCGCCGACGATCTGCGCACGCATCGCGGCGTGTTGCTGATGACGAAAGGCAGCGTGATGTCCGCGCATCAGATCGAGCTCGTGCGTCGCTTCGAAACGCGGGAGGGCACGCCGTTCGACATTCTCGTGCTGGCCGGGACGGCCGCGCATGCGCACGCACCCAACGCAGGCGCGCCGCCGGCCTGACATCGAACGTCGGCAAGATGGCCGCGGGACGGGCGCCTGCCCCTACCGCGGCGATGCACTCAACCCGTTGCGGGCGCCCGATCATGCATGGCATCTACAACCTTCCGCTCGTCGTGCTGTCGCTCGCGATCGCGACGCTGGCGTCGTATACGACGCTCGACCTCGCCGCGTTCATCTCGCTGCTCGACAATCCGAAGCTCAAGCGTGCGTGGCTCGGCGGCGGCGCGGCGGCGATGGGTACCGGAATCTGGTCGATGCATTTCGTCGGCATGCTCGCGTTTTCGTTGCCGGTGCCGCTCGGCTATGCGTGGCAGGAAACGGGCGCGTCGCTGGCGATCGCGGTGCTCGTATCATATTTCGCGCTGAACGTCGTCACGCGCGCACGGCTGGGCTGGCGGCGGCTGGGCATGGGCGGCGTGTTGATGGGCGGCGGGATCGCCGGCATGCACTACACGGGGATGGCCGCGATGCACATGCAGCCCGGCATTCGCTACGATGCCGCGCTGTTCGCCGCGTCGATCGGCATCGCGGTGATCGCATCGACGGCCGCGTTGTGGATTGCACAGGCGTTGCGCATGCAGCAGGCGCGCCACGCGACCGCGCAACGTATCGGCGCGGCCGTCATCATGGGCCTCGCGATTACCGGCATGCACTACACGGCGATGGCGGCCGCGCATTTCGCGCCGGATGCGCGGTGCGGCGCCGCGAACGGCGTCGACGCGCCGTGGCTCGCGACCACCGTCGCGCTATTTACGATGGCGACGCTGGTCGTCACGCTGCTGGTGTGCCGTTTCGATGCGCGCACGACTTTCCTGCGCGGGATGACCGACACGCTCGAACGGCTCGTGCGGGTGCGAACCGGCGAACTCGAACGCGCGCTGTACAGCTACGAGCAAACGACGCAGATGCTGCAACGCACGCGCGAGAACATGGCGGCCGAGATCGACGAGCGCAAGGCCGCGCACGCGCTGCTCGAACAGGAGAAGGACGAACAGCGGCGCCTGCTGCATGCGCTCGAGGAAACCCACGAGCAGTTGCTGCAGTCGGAAAAACTCGCGTCGATCGGCCAGCTCGCGGCCGGCGTCGCGCACGAGATCAACAATCCGATCGGCTTCGTCAGCGCGAACCTCAACACGTTGAAGACGTGGGTGCGCAGCCTGCTCGACGTGGTCGCCGCGCATGAAGCCGCGCTGCCGCAGCTCGATCCGGCCACCCGCGACGCGTTGACGGCCGTGCACCGCGCGGCGGATCTCGACTACGTCCGCGACGAGATCGCGATGCTGATCGACGAGTCGATCGACGGCGCGCTGCGCGTGCGGCGCATCGTGCAGGACCTGCGCGATTTTTCCCGCCCGGCCAGCGACGAATGGAGCGTGGTCGATCTGCATGCGGGCCTCGAGAGCACGCTCAACGTCGTCCACAACGAGCTCAAGTACAAGGCCGACATCGTGCGCGATTACGGCGATGTCCCGCACGTCGAATGCCTGCCGTCGCAATTGAACCAGGTCTTCATGAACCTGCTGGTCAACGCGGCGCAGGCGATTCCGGAGCGCGGCGTGATCACGATCCGCACGTCGAGCGACGGCGATCAGGTGTCGATCGCGATCAGCGATACCGGCGCCGGCATGACGCCCGACGTCGTCCGGCGGATCTTCGATCCGTTCTTCACCACGAAACCGGTCGGGCAGGGCACGGGGCTCGGGCTGTCGGTATCGCACGGCATCGTCGAGCGTCATCGCGGCACCATCGACGTGACCAGCGAGCCGGGGCGCGGCACGACGTTCCGGATACGGTTGCCGGTTCGGCGTGCCGGCGAGCGTGCGAGCGCGGCAGCGCTGGAGCAGCGGGCATGACGTCATGACGGCGGACGCTCGCGAGCGGCCGCTGCGAGCGTCGTGCGTCACGCCAATCGCTTGCGGCGCTGACGACGAAAGAAATGCCAGAACATCGCGGTCGCGTCCGGCCCCTTGGCGGAATGGAACGGCTCGCTCGGGTCTCCGCCGCTCCATGCATGCGGCAGCCGGCGGACGATGCACACCCTGACGACCAGCCGCCCACCCTTCAGATAATCGACGTAGTCCGCATCGTCCTGCGCGTAGCTGCGTTGCTCGCCGACGCGGATCGCACCGTGTTCGTCGATGAGCCGGTTGAGCCGCGCGAACGCGATGCCGAGTTGCGTCGCGTTCTGGTCGGTCACGACCGTATCGAGCGCGCCGTGGATGACGAGGGCCGGCATGCCGGGATAGGACGCGACGTCGGCGCACGCGTCGAGCGCGGCGACCGGATCGTCGCGGAGCCCGCGACGCATCAGGCTCATCGCGGCCATCGTCGACGACGGCGGCGCGATGGCCGGGCCGGAATGCAGGCCGACGGCCGCGAAACGGTCGGGATACCGGAGCGCCAGCGCTGCGGCGAGCCCGGCGCCGGCGGACAGGCCGGCCACGTAGATCCGGTCGCGATCGAAGCCGTGGCGCTGCACGATGGCGTCGACCAGCGACGCGACGGCCGCGGCTTCGGACTCGGTCGCGTCGCCATGCCAGTGCCAGCAGCGGTGCGCATGGGTCGCCTTGGCCTGTTCGGGAAACAGCACGGCGAACCCCGCGCGCTCGGCGAGACGGCAGATGCGCGTGCCCGCGGCGAACGATTCGGCGGTCTGCTTGCAGCCGTGCAGCATGACGACCGCCGGCATGCCCGCTGTCTTGGCCGGTGCGGCGGGAAGATACAGCGCGTACGCAAGATGATTCACGAGCCGGCCGGCGCTCGGGCTGGCGGAATGAAACGAGCGCAGCCAGGTGCCGGGCGGTTGGGCCGACGGTGTGCGTGCGGTATGCGTGGCACCTGTCCGTTTGGCGGCGCGGGCGGGGGCGGCCGGCTTGGCGGGCCGTTGAGTGGCCTTCGCGGCGGCTTTTTTGGCGGCCGGTCGCGGCTTGCCGGCCCGCTTCTTCGGCCGCGCACCGGTCGCGATGGAAAACAGTTCGAGATGCCGCAGCCAGAGGCTGGATTTTTTCCTGGGCATGTGCAGTTTCGTGCCGGCGGCCGGCCGTGACGGGAAGAGGCGGCCGACTCCACCGTCGGATGGAAGTCGAACGGGCGCGAAGCAAGGTTCGTGCTGCCGGTGCCGCGGCAACCGAAAGGCGGCGCCCGGCGGAACGGGGGTGACGCGCATCGATTATCTGCGATGCTAGCCGCCCGACGTGACGGGCGTGCGAATCGAAGCCTACTTCGGCCCTGGAAAGGACCATGGTGCATCCGGAGTCGTCCGGCCCGCCGGGCCCTGGCCGCCGGGCATTCGTCGCCCGCGCAGCCGGAAATGACGACGGCGGCGATCGAATCGTCGGATAACGCCGTTATTCAGTGATATCGTGCGGTTCGACAGAAGCGTTCAACGTTCATTCCGTTGTGAGGGGCGATATGCGTCTTGCTGATTTCATCGTACGGAACATGGAAACGATCCTGGTGCAGTGGGAAGCGTTTGCCGCCACGTTGCTACCGGCCGCGAGGCACATGAACTCGCAGGGGCTACGCGACCATGCTCGCGAAATCCTGACCGCCGTCGCCAAGGACATCGCGACGCCGCAAACGCGGGAAGCGCAACACGAAAAATCGCTGGGACGCGCCCCCGAGCCGGCGAATGCCAGCGAGACGGCCGCCCAGACGCATGCCGTTCTGCGCGCCCGACGGGGCTTCAACATCAACCAGCTGGCAGCCGAGTATCGGGCGCTGCGTGCCAGCGTGCTGCGGCTGTGGATCGACGCGTGTCAGCCGGCCGCGCCCGATATGGACGACATGATCCGCTTCAACGAAGCGATCGATCAAGCGCTGGCCGAATCAGTCTCTTTTTTTACCGAACAGGTCGAACAGGCTCGCAACCTGCTTCTCGGCATGCTGAGTCACGACATGCGCACGCCGCTGCAGACCATCCAGCTCACGGCGTCGTATCTTGCCGCCCTCAATGCGGGCGAGGCCGTATCGGAGGCCGCCGCTCGGCTGATCAGAAGCGGCGGCCGCATGCAGGGCCTTCTCGACGATCTCTGCGATTTCAATCGCACCCAGCTCGGGCTGGGCATCAACGTCGTTCCCCGCAATATCGATCTCGCACATGTGCTCGACAATGTGGTGGACGAGTTGCGGGCCGGTCATCCGGATCGCGAAATTACCGTCGATATGCGCGGTGATCTCCGGGGTGAGTGGGACGACCAGCGAATGCAGCAGCTGCTGAGCAACCTGGTGAGCAATGCCATCAAGTATGGCGCGCGCGATACACCGGTGCGGGTGGTGGCCACGACGACCGGCGATGAAGTGTTCGTCGAGGTCGGCAACAGCGGGCCGGCGATCGATCCGCGCACGCTCGACCGCATTTTCGATCCGCTCGAGCGCGGGGAAGAGCGTCAGGGAAGGAAGGGTGACGATGCCGGCTTGGGGCTCGGCTTGTTCATCGCGAGAGAAATCGCCAAGGCGCATCGTGGCCGGATCGATGCGCGGTCCGATCAGACGGAAACCGTGTTCGCGGTGCGGCTGCCGAGAGGTGTATGAAGCGGGGAGCGCGGGCCGGGGGATGATTCGCCGTCGGGCTTGCGGTCGGCGGTGGCGAGAGGCCGCTACCGGCCGCAACCGGTCGGTCGACTTCAACGTCCAGATCGTTGACGATTTGCGTATGGGTCTTTGGCCACTCCCAGTCGCGAAACCGTATGAGGTGCCTAGTCAGACATGAACCACCCTCCACTTGAACGTGGTGCTGTTTTCCAAACGGACTGGACAGAGCATCCTATTCGCGTGATCGCGTTTGATGCAGAGGTGGTCATGTATGACGCTTGGTGGCCACACAAGCAAGCTTGGGGCATGGAGAACCTGTCCGGCACCTTTAGCTACTACCGCGTGCGACGCCCCTTGTTCTTGTCACGAGCGCACTATCTGCGAACCGATGAATACACTGAGCTCGAGGCCAGCATTCACAGGCCAGATCTTCCCTTGGCCTACGCGCAGTTCGAATTGTTGAACTGGTATGACCAAAGGCCCGCATCTCTATCGCAACTGGCTCAACAGGTCGCCCAGGCACGAGGCCATCAAAACCCAAGCGATGATGCTTCGCTTCTAAAAACATCAGCCATCTACCTCGCGCCTTTCGGTCCAAAGGGCAGCCAGAAGCCGCCGACGGTATGCTATGCGCAGGACGGCTATGCGTTCAACGAATCAGAAGTTCTATGGAACGCGTGGCAATTGCAGGCCCCGCACCTTGGTGATCGCCATCTGACGAGCGGCATCGGCATCTATCGTTTGGGGATTCGGCGGGGCACCCCGACTTTCTATATCTGGGGTTCTTTGAGCCAGCTGAGGAACGAGTAGCTCGTAAGAAAGGAGAGCCACGATTGCTCCTGTCGCTGCTCTGCGTCCCGCGAACGGCTGCTTCCGGGATAGCCCGATGGCTGCTTCGGGTCGACGCGCGCCATCCGCTGACCCAGCCGCGGCTCGACGGCATCGTCGGGCGGTGGTCGGCCACGAACGGCCGTTCGACACAGCTTTTTAGATCGTCGGCAATCGGTGCGGATAAGGGCGTAGCCTTTAGCGGTTACCGTCGATCAGATCGTTCAGCAGCGCATCGAACGCGGCCTGTGCGTCTTCAAGTTCCTGCAGGGCGGCATCAAAGGTTTGCAGCGCGAACGGCGAAGGCTCGCCGCTGCCTTGCGGCGGAAATTGCTTCTGCATCGAGGCGAACGTACTCTGCACGCGCAGCGTGGCGGCCACCATGCGCTCCATCGCCTGGGTTTCTTCGGCTCGGGCCTGTTCCGGATTCATTCCTCTCTCCTTGGATGGTTTTCTTGAAGACCAGATCCTACACGCTGTGTCCGTTCTTGCCGCCCTTGGCAGAACGACTCCGTTGAAGGTTCCAACGGCACGCTGCGGGAGAAGCGATTTAATCGGGAATGATTTCGCAGTCGCGCCGAGGCCAAGATACTCATCGAGCGAGGCTATAAAATCCCGCCGCAGGTCACAACGATTGGCCGCTTTGGATAAGTCTGAAGGGCCGTTCTGGGTCGGCTGTTGCCGCCCATGTCGGGCAGCAGTCGGCCTCGACAGTCGTAGGCAATCGCTCTCAAGCAGCCATTCGAACGTCGACTGTACCTTGCCAAGGGACACACGCGTGCCAATCGTATCCGTCGCGGCACGCCACGCCCTGAACGCGAAGGCGCGAATATGGGCGCGTCCGATCGTCTTGGGACACGCACACCGGACACCGGTCGATGCCGTGGCGCTTGACCCGGAATGCGACTCGGTCGCCGCTCGCCGCTACCGATAAACGGCCCGTGGCTGCGCTGGCGGGCGACAACTAAATTGACGCGAGCAGAATCATGCGCCTGGCTGACCGTGCGTCACGCCACGAGCAGACAAACGGCAGCGTGTACCTTAGACTCTTGCCGCAATGACCATCGAGTGGCCGGAGGCTTCGTCAACGAGAGCATCCGAGTCAGGGACGACATCGCCTTTGTCCATTTGATCAGCATCCGAGCGAGTCCCGAAAGGTTGGGCAACCGCATGGAAGCGTTGCTGCGGCAAAGCCGCTCGGCCGTCGCGGTGAAGCCTGTGAACGATAGAAGTATCCAAGGATGCTGTATGGCGACCAAGCTGTCATTTGAAGTTCTCGAAGTTTTGGATGCAATTGACCGGACCGGTACATTCGCCGAGGCGGCCGAGTTGTTGCATAGAGTTCCGTCCACGCTCACTTACCTTGTGCAAAAGCTGGAAAGCGACATGGATGTCGAGCTGTTCGATCGCAGCGGCAGACGGACGAGACTCACGGAAGCGGGTCGTGCTGTTGTGGAAGATGGGCGTCGACTTTTAGATGCGGCTCGACACCTGGAGGCCAAAGCAAAAGGCATTCGAGACAGTTGGGAATCGGAGCTTCGACTATGCGTCGATGCAATCTTGCCAATCCAGTCCTTATGGCCGTATGTCCACGCCTTCTACGACCTGGAGATGAATACCCAGCTAAGTCTTTCCACCGAGGTGCTAGGGGGCGTGTGGGATGCCCTGGTTACGCGGCGTGCCGATCTCGCGATAGGGGCGTTCGGTGAGCCGCCGCATGCCGCCAATATTGCGGCCCGGCCAATCGGAACTCTCCGGCACGTTTTTGTCGTGGCTCCGGACCATCCACTCGCCCGCATCCCCGAGCCGTTGGAGAGCGAAACGATCGCAGGATATCGAGGTGTTGTCATCAGTGACACTTCTCGCGAACTGCAACCGCAATCTGTGGCCACCCGTGACGGACAGCCACTGGTCATCGTGCCGACGCTCGCAGCTAAACTGCAAGCACTGTGTGAAGGTATCGCTGTCGGGATGCTGCCTGATTTCGTAGCGAAAGAACCGATACACGAAGGCAGGCTGGTCGCGCGTCGCATTGTGGGTGTGCGCGAGTTCACGAATGGCTACCTCGCTTGGCGCGAGGACAAGGTAGGGAACGCTTTAAACTGGTGGATTGCGCAACTAGACAGCGCCGATCTGCTTGAACGGCTCTTGACGCCGCGTCAAGAGAGTAAAGGGCAGCCCGGGACGGCCACTTGCGCAGTCCGTTACTAAAGCGCGGCGTAACAGCCCATCAGTGCTAATGTCCGAGGATCTTCGCCGGTGCATGCAGTTGGACATCCGAAGATCAGCTTGGCACTGAACCTTGCCGTTGAGTTGCCGAGGCATCCAATGGCTGCAGCGGGTCGAACTGCGACGGCCGCACATTGCAGAGCATTGGCTGGCCATGTTCGGCCAGAACCGGTCGGTCGGCAACAGAGGATAGACTGTCGACGATCTTTAGCCACGTGACTCGTTTTGGTCCTTGAGATCACGTCGGGGCCTCCGAGACATGTGGATCGGTTCACAAATCAAAATTAATGTGCCAATATGGCCAGCATGGAACTCCGTAACGTCCCGAACCAATCTCGTCATCATCACGGTCGTCACTCGATGCGCCGTGGTTCGTTACGTCCATAGCAGGACATCCGGGGTTGCAGTTTCCCCTTCCTGTACAAACGACCAAGGCGCCTACGGCGCCTTTTTTATTTTTTACCCCGAGGAGACTCTCATGACCATGATTCGCGGAACACGTTTCATCGTTGGCGAGGAAGCTGCACAAATTCGCGCTCTGGAAACCCAATTCCGGAGCTATCTTCATTAACGCTGGAGCAGAGGAGGCGATTGTCCCGGCGTTGTGGTCGCAAGATACATTCATTCAAAAAGCCGGGGGCAGTGAGATCATCGGCCAGATGTGGGCCTTTCCCGACAAAAAGGGACGCGCTTGCTGCCTGATTCCTGAGGCAACGGCGCTGTTCCAGGAGCGATGCAGCGAGCTGCTGTGCCGACAACGGGAGCGGATGTTGTTTTATATCGCTCGATGCTACCGCTACGAACGACCCCAAGCCGGTCGCTACCGAGAATTCTCCCAACTGGGATTTGAGTATCTATGCCCCGACCCGGAATCCGCGGTCAAACGCAGCCAAGAGGTGGCGATGGGCTTTTTCGATTCACTCGGCCTTCGCTATGAACTCGACGATTCGGCCCGCAGAGGCCTCAGCTACTATCTGAATGGTCGGGGCTTCGAAATACGCTGTACCGAACTCGGAGCCCAACAGCAAGTGGTGGGTGGCGGCACCTATCAGCAGGGAGCCGGTTTCGGCATCGGCGCTGAGCGACTATTGTTAGCGATGACCGCTCAGGGGCTCGTGTAGCGAAATCCAATGCCGGTGCGGCTTGCGGCTCCGGACAGTCGCAAGCGCCATATCACCAGCTACATGTAGTAAAGCGATGGCGCGAATGTCGGCTTTCCGCGATCTCGACTGCTCCTTGTGGGTCGACTACAGCCGAACGCGTCGGGCGGCATACGGCCAGGAAGGGACGCTCGACATACCTACGTGAATTGCTGACCATCGCTATCCGAAGCGTCGCCAGTCGCGAATCGGCCCTGTATGTCGCCACTAATAAAACGTCGGCCTCTGGAGACGTGCATCTAAACGGCGAGAAAAATGTTGAGGTAGCATCATCGAACTCAACAGGGGGAAGGCGGTGTTTCGGGAAATCAAAGCACGCATAAACTCAATCAGCGTCCCTCTCGCCAGTCTGCTTCTAAGCGATCTGATGAGGATTCTGGCAGAAATGGTTGGCTATATCACGCTCCCTTGGTGGATCGTTCACCGGGGTGGCGCGCACGACTTGGCGACCTACAGCGTAAGCGTTGCCATCATCACGATTTTTGCAATGCCACTGCTTTCGCCGCTAGGGGAGCGCTACGCAAAGAGATCGCAGATTGCATGGGGTCTATGCACCCTGATGGTGGTCGCCTTTACCCTCGCTACGCTCGCCTCGCTGTCCGACTACCGACTTATGCCTCTCATCTGCATAGGCGTGGTCAGTGTCATAGCCAAAGCTTTCATCGATCCGGCCAGTTCCACCATTTCGGCCGAACTTCTTCCGGCGAATCGTTTGGCGGAAGCGCTTCGTCTTCGTAAATCGACGCAAGCGGCCGGCCGTGCCTTAGGTCCAGCATTGGCTGGCGCGACACTGGCCTTGGGCGGTATCGCCGCAACATTTTGGATGAACGGCATATTACTCGGCGTCGCTGCTTACGTGACTTTGCAGCTTCCGGCCCAATCTCAGCATCGCGAACACCATCGCAGTTTAGCCCGTTGGTGGAAAGACCTGCGCGCCGGACTGCATGCTAAATGGATCGTCCCGTTGGAGCGCGGCTGGACACTTGTAAACTTCCTCGTCTGGATATTCCAAGGCCCCGCAGTCGGCATGCTGATCCCGCTCAAAGTGCAATCACTTGGACTGTCGGGTCTCTGGCTAGGTGCTTGTGAAGCGGCCTTATCGATAGGTTTACTACTCGGAAGCTTTCGTGGTTCTGATGCACTCGTTAGTCGTTTCGGCCGATTCAACGTCCGGGTGGGGGCCGCTATGTGCGAAGGGCTGGCTCTTGCTGCTTCGGGCTGGGTCCATTCACCCATCGTTCTCGTATTGGCCTTCACATGTGTGGGTTTCGCCAACGCGTCGGTGGGCCTCGTTGGCGCGACTCACCGCTCATTGGCTATCCCGCAGAATTTCCGCGTGCGCATTCTCGCCGCCAGCATGATGACCACGCAGATTGCAGGCATCCTTGGACCGATGATCGCGGGCGCGGCGCTCACGCATTGGCCGGTGGGCGAGGTTTATACATGCTTCGGCCTTGCCACTTGTCTGCTCGCTTTTGGTTTTGTCCTCATACCACGATCGCGCGAATTCTTTGCGCTCAACCACGATCAGGTGAAAGATTGGTTTCGGCACGAATATCCCCATGCATTCGAATCACCCACGGTGCCCGAATCGAGACCGACTGTGTAGATCGTGTCAAGAAATGCCATATGTATGTGCGGGTTAGTATTAACCCGAGACATGATCGAGTGACCGCTTTGTAGCGATTTAATCGACCGGTCAGGGTCGATCTGCGCCGGTCGCGCGTCACGGGGCGGCGGCCGGCCGCGTTCGGCCAGAAGCCGCCTTTCGTGCTTCGCCACCCGGCGTCTGCGTCTGCTTGTCATCCCGAATCAGCCACGCGGACGCGCAATCGAGCGCGCGTGGCGCACGACCGTTGTCACGGAAGGCCATCTGTCGATGGGCGAATTTTGTCTGGCCTAAAATCTCCTCGATCGATGTACGGGCAGGTCAAAGCCAACGGAGCGCTGAGTGACGGTCATCGCACAACTTTCCGATATTCATGTCCGGCCTCACGGTGTCCTGTATCAAGACGCCGTGGATTCCAATGTCATGTTTTCGGCAGCCGTCGATTCGCTGAACCGCATTCGACCTGAGCCAGACCTGGTCGTCATCTCCGGCGACCTGACGGACGAGGGCACCGAAGACGAGTACCGAAAACTTCGCGAATTGCTCGTCGAGTTGAGGCGACCGTTCGTGGTTCTGCCGGGTAATCATGACGACCGTGACAATCTGCGAGCCGCGTTCCCGGATCACGCGTGGCTTCCGGACGAGGGCGCACTCTCGTTCGCGCTGGACGTGGGCGAACTACGCCTCGTGGCGTTGGACACCTCCGTTCCAGGGCTACATCACGGTGAACTGGACGCCGAAACCCTGGCGTGGCTCGACACTGAACTTGCCGAGCATCGCAATCGGACCGCGGTTGTCGTCATGCACCATCCACCGTTCATGACCGGTATTCCTTATCTGGACATCTACGGGTTGCGAAATGCGGAGGCATTTGCCGCGGTTCTGGCGCGCCACGACAACGTAGATCGCATTCTTGCCGGGCACGTCCACCGGTCGATGCAGACACGTCTTGGACGTGTTCCGGTACTCACCTGCCCGAGCACGACCACTCAGATTGCGCTGCGCGTTGAAGCGGACGCGCAGCCCGCTTCTTTTCTCGAACCCCCTGCATACATGCTGCATCGCTGGGCAGGTCGAGATCAGCCAGCGGTCTCCCACTTGTGTTACGTTGGGCACTTCGAGTGACCGTTCCCCTTCGCGTAAGCGCCCCGTCAACACACGGCGGTCGATGACCTACGAGGCATTGGCACGGCATGGACGGGCAATGACCGCTTGTGACCTTGGAGCACGTGAGCGCATCAGGGCCGCCCACCGGCGCGGCGCATTGCCGCGCCGGCAGGCTTCCCGCCGTCAATGCGCGTCGACGAGCCGCGAATCGATATACGCGTCGACGTCCTGCGACTGCTTGTACACGGCGTTGCGCACGTTGAACGCATTCGCGTTGCGCGTCGAGCCGTAGATCGAATCGAGCCCGTTGCCCTTGCGGAACGCACGCTTCGCGGCCGCCTCGTCGAGCAGATGCGTGCCCTTCAGCAGCGGAAGATATTGCGCCGGCGCGAGCCCGACACGCGCCGACATGATCTTGACCGCATCGGCCTGCGTCTTCGGATCGTTGATGTACGCAACGCAGCGATACCAGACCTTGATCACCTTCGCCCAGTCCGCGCGACGCGCGGCGAGGCTCGCCGGCGCGAC
>Ga0209463_1000505_pt1 | contig 29822 bp, 33 predicted proteins | sample AgamicMgSfrz_FD_187169 | JGI IMG/M metagenome (GOLD analysis project Ga0209463, IMG submission 187169) | Agave microbial communities from Guanajuato, Mexico - Mg.Sf.rz (SPAdes) (version 2) | ecosystem: Host-associated > Plants > Phyllosphere > Phylloplane/Leaf | place: Guanajuato, Mexico...
CAAGCACTCTTAAAGCTAATGCTACTTGAAGAGAAATCTCTAATCTAGCAATTTCGATACCAGCTACTGAAAGAACTAAAAAAGGTTGTCCGTTTACAAACACAACGCAACTATCCATGGTTACGCCCTCTTTCTAACAATCTACTATAATATACAAATTAAACGTTAATATGTAATAGTTGAACTGATGGATTTAATAGAATTAATAGATTAACCTAACCCATTTAAACCAAACAAAAGAACTCAACGAATGGAAAAAGCAAGAATCAAATGATTCCTGCTAGATGGAGATATAAGGTGGATAATCCGATAGTGCTAATAAACTCTGGTGAAATGTAAAAATCTGATTTAAATCCGTTTGGTGTCTTGATTTTTAGTTTCATGATTTCTCTCCTTTAAATTTAGTTTTTACATTGCTATATACAAACTAAAAGGAAATTGGTAACAAATAAACGAGAAATATTTTTAAAATAAGATGCATTTAGTGATTAGCGTAAGAAATGAACTCATGGAAATATAAAATTCGACGTGAGGTGGCAGGTGAAATGTAGATGGCGAGACAGCGTAGTCCAGACCGTGATAAAGCATTTGAAATATACAAAGCAAGCAATGGTGAGAAGGCACTTGTTGAGATTGCAAAGGAATTAAACCTGAAGCCATCTCAAATTAGAAAGTGGAAATCGCAAGCTAAATGGGATGAACAATTAAAAGGTAACGTTACTATTGCGAAAAGGAGCATTACTAATGTTAAAAATCCTGAGACAAAAGCCAAGTTAAAAAAGATGCTAGATGATGAAGAGCTGACGGAACAAGATCACATGCTGAAAGATATTAATATACTTGGTAAACATGCGACAAGTGGATGGACAGGTACAGGAATTCTTATGGAAGCTACAACACCAATGTCTTACAATGATAACGTAAAATGCAACAACATTACAATTACAAACATGAAGAAGGGAATCCATTTACAAGTAGATCCAAAAATAACAAAAGAAGCTGATATGGCTTGGGTAAATGCGAACTTCTTCCATCAAATTACGTTTATGAACTTTGAGTACGGTTTGTATTTAGATTGTTATCCGAACTACGTAATGTGGGTCTACCGGTTGATACGGGTCTTGCGGAAAAAATCCCTTTACGCTAAACAACTGCCGAGGTGGAATTGTAAATGTTACCGGTCCAATAAACGGATTTACGCCTTCAGGCTCACAATAGATATATCCTCCGTTACCATCCCCATTGCGTACTTCATCATCTGAACCGCCGTTATCATCGTTAATTAACTCCCCACAAAGATACCCATATGAAGGATATACATTGCCCTCACAAGTATCTTGATAATTTTGTACCGCTATAGTTACAGTTGGCGGTTCGTCTGTTTGATTAAGTGCAGAAACTTGGATGAAATCAGTGTCAGCATTACGGAATAAAGGGCCGGATGTCTACGCTTGGTAGCGAGGTTCGCAATGACAATCACAGTCGCATTTTTTCCGCATTCCGTAGCTTCTAGATATCGTTTTACTGCTTGTATTTTGTCTTTCGAAGAAAATTTAACCATGAAAAATGCACCTCCAATTGTTAATTATGTGTCTAACAATTGGGGTGCACTTCATTTAGAGACAGTCTTTTTAATTACCATAATCTGGCGTTTGTTAGTCCCTAAGATATATTCTTTGCCTTTAAGCTGGCACTGAAAAACTTAACAATGTTTCTTTTTACAATGACAACAAATAAAGAAACATTTACAACGACACTTATTTCGATTAAACTTCCAATCATTATCGCAATGGTGTTTATCTTTAGATTTCCACCAATCGTCATCACAATTGTGCTTATCTTTAGATTTCCACCAATTGTCATCGCAATTGTGCTTATCTTTAGATTTCCACCAATCGTCATCACAATGATGCTTATCTTTAGATTTCCACCAATCGTCATCACAATGATGCTTATCTTTAGATTTCCACCAATCATCGCAACAATGATTTTTCTTAGAACTCCAGCAATCATTATTCCAGGACATTCTTTTATACCTCCCTTCCATTAGGGTTCATATTATTCTATGTTTTAGTAAAAAGAATGCTTGTTTATTAACCTATTATTATATTTTTATATAATAGAGAGCTTTCTACTAGATATAGAATTCATACAAACTATGCTAATTTTTAAGAGGTATATGATGTTTTTGTGAGAGCGTATGTATTGGAGGGAATCTAAAAAAGTGCTAACAAGTTTGCAAACGAACTTGCTAACACCTATTCGAAATAGACATAAATTATCGCTGATATGTCGACTTTGAAAATAGTTTTAATTAATGAAATCACACTTATACGAAAAACTCATAAAAACAGCCTTTATATAAGTAGTATTAAAGAAAATGTGGGTTGATATTCTTCAAAGGATTTCAACTCATGTTTTTTTTCAAATTATTTTATACTTTCATCACTTTTAATAGTGAAAGAAACGACTGTACTACAGGTGAAATCCATCTAGATTTATGATAGATTACATGGCTTTGAATAACTGTTGGAGTTTCGATAGGCTGAAAACTGAGTTGCTCTTTTTGACAACTTTCTTGTACAACGATGTAAGGAAGAATTGAAATTCCTAACTCACACATAACGGATTGTTTAATGACTTCAACGTTGGAAGTTTCAAATGTTTTAGCTGGAATATTCCCGCTTTGACGTAAAAAATGATCTACCATTGGTCTATAGCCGCAGCTTTGTTCGGTAAAAATAAACTGAGTATCCTTTAATAAACAAAACGGATTAGATTGTGTAGAATAATGGGGCGGTAAAATCCATCCAAATGTTTCATTACTAAATGTACGCGTAATAAAATCATTATGTTCAATACTTTCTCCGATTATGAAGACAACATCTGTTTCTCCTTCACGTAATTTTTGTAATGCTTGTTCATTTGTGCTTGTTTCAAGTATGATATTTACTTTCGGATTTTTCTGTTTGTAGGTACGTAATAATTGTGGTAAACGATATACTGCTAATGATTCGTTAGATGTAATACTCAATGTGCCTTCTAAATGATCGGTATTTTGAGGGATTTCTTGCGCTTTTTCATAAATAGCAAGTAATTCTAAAGCATAAGGATGAAATTGATGACCTGCTTTTGTAAGAAGTACTTTTTTCCCTAACCGATCGAAAAGGGGAATGTGTAAATCATTCTCTAATACTTTCATATGCGCTGTAACAGTAGATTGCGCATAACCTAATGCATGAGCAGCTTTAGAAAAACTACCGTGCTTCACAATCGCACAAAATGTTTTAACATGTCTCATTTCCATAAGCAATCCCTCTTTTATTATCATGATTTGTGAATGATTATATCACGTATTTCAATTTTCCAAATGATTAAATTCTTTATAAAATAAAATTGTAGAAATATTTATTCAAGTGATATTGGAGGAAAAAAGATGATCAAAAAGGGCTATCATGTAGCTGTAGTTGGGGCTACAGGTGCAGTAGGACAGAAAATTATTGAACTTTTAGAGAAAGAAACTAAATTTAATATAGTTGAAGTTACGTTGCTTTCATCACAACGATCCGCTGGTAAGGTAGTACAATTTAAAGGGCGAGAGATAATAATACAAGAGGCAAAAACAACTAGCTTTGAAGGTGTAGATATTGCCTTTTTTAGCGCTGGGGGAGAAGTTTCTAGGCAATTTGTAAATCAAGCTGTATCTAGTGGTGCAATTGTAATTGATAACACAAGTGAATACCGAATGGCACATGATGTACCGCTCGTTGTTCCGGAAGTAAATGCACACACATTAAAGGAGCATAAAGGTATTATAGCAGTTCCGAATTGTTCAGCATTACAGATGGTAACAGCACTTCAGCCAATACGAAAAGCATTCGGATTGGAACGAATTATTGTTTCCACATATCAAGCTGTGTCAGGTTCAGGAATTCATGCGATTCATGAACTAAAACAGCAGGCTAAGTCAATACTTGCAGGTGAAGAGGTTAAGAGTACTATATTACCAGTGAAGAAAGATAAAAAGCATTATCCAATTGCGTTTAATGTACTACCTCAAGTAGATATATTTACAGATAATGATTTCACATTTGAAGAAGTAAAAATGATGCAAGAAACGAAGAAAATTTTAGAAGATCCCAATTTGAAAATGGCAGCTACTTGTGTGCGGGTTCCAGTCGTATCAGGACATTCAGAATCAGTTTATATTGAACTTGACAAAGAAGCAACTGTTACTGAAATTAAAGAAGTACTGCTGGATGCACCAGGTGTTATACTGCAGGATACCCCTAGTGAACAGCTGTATCCAATGCCATTATATGCAGAAGGGAAAATAGATACATTTGTCGGTAGAATTAGAAAAGATCCTGATACACCAAACGGATTTCATCTTTGGATCGTTTCCGATAACTTATTAAAAGGTGCAGCGTGGAACTCAGTTCAAATTGCAGAAACGATGGTGGCAGAGGGAATCATTTAGTATAAGGAAAAACTAGGAAACTTTAATCATTAACAGTTTCCTAGTTTTTGTTTTATAAATTTCTGCTTTATCCCAGCCACATTTGATTTGAAAGACAGTAAAAAACATCAAGAATGAATTAAATATATTTGGTACGATATGGATAAATTCAATAAGAGGGGGTAATTAGGTGTATCAAGTAAAGGGTTATTTTTCATCGTTAAAAGGAAGTCATTATGAAATCGGTAAGCAACAAGGGGAATTTGCGAAACGACATCCTTATCTCATTCCACAATTTATACAGAAAGAAAACTTAATATCGCATCACCATTGGACAGAATCTAAGAATATACTACATAAATATTGTCCAGGAATAAATGAAGAGATTGAAGGGTTTTGTGAAGTGTTAAAAATTCCATCTGAAAATATGTTGTATTATTATCAAACACTATTAAAAGCAGGTTGTAGCCATTGTGCTATTTTACCTAAAAAGACAGATTTAAAGCATACTTATGTATTAAGAAACTATGATTTGTCACCAGTAATAGATGATATGCGCTTTTGTTCGACTCATGTTGAAGGTGCATATGCACATAGTGGCTTTTCCACTCAAAATTTTGGTCGAACGGAAGGAGTTAACGAGCATGGATTATCTGTTACATTTTCAGCATGTGGCCAACCGGTAGGAAATATTGCGGGTTTGAGAAAGCCAGGGGTAAGTGGTTTACAATGTTTTGCAGTAATTCGAGTGTTATTGGAGAAATGCAAAAATGTGCAGGAGGCTAAGGCACTAATAGAAGAAATGCCGATTGCTAGTAATATTAATCTAATAGTAGCGGATCCTTTAGATGCAGCACGTATTGAGATATTTGACGGGTATAAATCAATAATCACAATTGATGATGACAGTCAATCTTTTATCGTATCAACAAACCATGCAGTTAGTCCAGCTATTAAAAAATTAAATAATAGGAGATTAGAACAATCTACAAAGAGATATTCCACTTTACACGAACTTTTAAATCAAAATGAAAAATTGAGCATGGGTTCTTTAAAAGGAATAGTAGAATTAGAATATCCTGCAGGTCTGACAGTGCATAATTATGAAGAGTGGTTTGGAACTTTACATTCTGTATTATCCGATTTACATGATCGCACAATGAATATTTGTTTCGGATCTCCAATTTTAAATAACTGGTATTCATTGAAAGTTGGAGGAAGTCTTCCTTTTTCTGAGGTGAATGTGAACGTTGAAAATAAAACTTATACTGATTTTTGGAGAGAAGAGAATAATGAATTGATTCCAAAGGGATAAATGGGATAAGATGGTAGTAACGAAGGTGTTATGTATACTGGAGGGATTACCGATGCTGAAAATTTTGTTAACGATTGTTCTTATCATTTTTCTAGCCATTTCCATGTATATTGCATATCAAAAAAGAAAAAAAGCGGACATAAAAGGATTAAAAAGTGCATTAACTTCAATTTGTTTCTTTGCACTTGCAATCTTTAATTTGTTTGCATATTGGTTTCATTTAGATGGTATTTTTACAGTGCTATTTTCAATCGTATTATTGTTAGTTGGGGCTTATTTTACAAAATATATTCCAATTTCCAAAAAGGTACACTGAAATTTATAGGTAATAATTTATTTCATTATGAAAAGAGATTATTCTACTAGGTCGTTATGAAACGACTTCATAGGATAATCTCTTTTTTTATTTAATTTTGTAAAGAATGTACGGTTAGTTTCAATTGCTTAATGAATTCTCGAGTTGCAGCACACATATATTTATCTTTTCTATAAATAAGCCCTATTTCTATTGTCGGAGTAGGATTTCTTAATTTTACAGTTTGAATGTTTTTGTTTTGTAAAAAGTCTATATATGGTTTTGGTAACACTGTAATTCCCATTCCTTTTGAAATCATTTGGATTAAAGATTCCATTGTACTAATTTCTAAAATTGGTTTTGGTTTAAAGTTGAATTTTTGACAATGAGATGTAATTAATTCGGTTAAAAAGAAATTTATAGGTAATAGAATTAAAGGGTAGTTCTGTAATTCAGCAATAGATACATGATCATGTTCAGCTAATGGATGACCGGTTGGTACGACTAATGTAAGTTCACTTTTGTATAGAGGGGTAGAAATAATCTCTTTATCTTGTACCGGGAGAAATGTAATGCCAATATCTAGTTCGTTTTGTAATAATTTTTCACGAATATCTCCTGTGCGAAGCCCTAATACAGAAAGTTCTATATTGGGATATAAATTATTAAAATTTATAATAGCTGGTGGTAGTAAGTAATTCACGACGGTTAACAATGATCCAATTGTTAAGGAACCTTGCTGTAATCCGTTTAAATCTTGAATAGCAGAACGAGCTTGTTCGACTTCATGAAAAATGGTTTTACTATGTAATAATAAAATCCTTCCAGCGTCAGTTAAAGATATTTTTTTACCAATACGATCGAAAAGCGGCATTCCTACGTCATGTTCTAAAGCACGTATTTGCTGACTTAGTGAAGGCTGTGAAATATTTAATTTCTCAGCTGCTTTTGTGAAATGCAATTCTTTTGAAACAGCTAAAAAATATTCAAGTTGTCGTAATTCGATTTGGATCACCTCAAGTATAATGATAGGTTTTACCTATCATTATTATATAAATAATTGGATTGAACAATGATTTTTTAGGTTTTATAATCATCTTTATATAACAGAGATAGTTGTGAAAATAAATCGAGAGAGTAAATTCATGTAACATCTTTAAAGGAGGAAATAGAATGACAAATGAATATCAAATATTATCTTTAAATATAGGATTACCAAAAGAGGTTCCGTACGGTGGAAAGATAATTCATACAGGTATTAATAAAAAAGAAGTAAAGGAACCAGTATTTTTATCCTTTGTAAAATTTAATGGAGATGGGCAAGCGGACTTAGTCCATCATGGAGGAGTAGATAAAGCAGTTTGTGTTTATACTGGTGACCACTATCCATACTGGGAAAAAGAGTTGAATCAAGAACTTATATATGGAGCATTCGGAGAAAATATAACAATAAGCGGTATGTGTGAAGAGGATGTTTGTATTGGTGATACATTTCAAATGGGAGAAGCAATTGTACAAGTAACGCAGCCAAGACAACCTTGTTTTAAATTAGCTAAGAAATACAATATTCCAAAGTTACCAATATATTTTCAAGAAACAGGATATACAGGGTTTTATTTTCGCGTATTAAAAGAAGGTTGGGTATCACCTGTTGATACTTTAAAGCTACTAAAGTCTAATCCACATGGTGTTACAGTAGCATTTGCTAATCGTATCATGCATAAAGAAAAACAAAATATGGAAGAGCTAAAAAGGATCTTAGAAGTAAATGAGCTTTCTAATAGTTGGAGAAATACATTTGAAAAGAGAATGAGAGGAGAAGAAATTAATACGAAGGAAAGGCTAGAAGGAAAAAAATAATAAAAAATATTATTTATAAATGGTGCATTTCTATTAGTAAAAACGAATTAGAAAGCACTATTTTCATACAATAAACTTATTAATATCCAAAAATCATAATATTGTTTTATTCGACTTATTTTCGAATAGTCGAAACATAAAATTAATTAGACTCTTTTTTTATATTTTGTGATAGTATATTGATTGGTAAGACCTATTACTTTAAGAGCAGGTTATATAACTACATCTAATTTGATGGAATTAACATATGGAGGGACAACATGGGGAATGTTGAAAATTTTGAAAAACTTCTATTAGAAGAACCGAAAAGAGAGCAGTTATTTCCTTTATTTGAAGAAGTGTTTGGGATTACAATTCAAACATTGAAGGATTTTTCAGAGAGAGGCTATTGGGATGATACATATAAAGCTTTATCATTTTTACAGGAAGATAAAGCTATTGCAAATGTTGCAGCATTTTCACTACCATTGATAATCAATGGTGAAAGAATAAATGCAGCGGGCATTCAATCTGTAATGACACATCCTAATTTTCGTAGACAAGGACTAATGACTGAATTAATGAGGGAAATGATTGAAGAAATTGATAAACAATGTGAATGTTCATTATTGTTTACGGAAAAACCTGAACTATATACATCATTTGGATTTAAAGTTGTACAGGAATATTTGATGACTATACCATACGATAAAAATAATAATAATTCTTTACTTAGAAAGCTAGATTATTATATTGAAGAGGATAGACAGTTGATACATGAAACTATTGAAAGTAGCCAAAGACTTTCAAATAATTTTTCAACATTAAACTTCCATCCTTCGTTTTATTTGAATATGTATGACTCGGAATGGAATGAGAAATTGTATTATTCAGAGAAACTAGATGCTCTAATTGTGTATGAAGTAGATAATGAAAAGTTGAAATTATATGGAGTGTTTGCACCAGTACTTCCAGTTTTAGATGAAATATGCGGGGAAATTTCTGAAAGATTTACAGAAATTGAATTTTACTTCTCTCCAGATCAATTAGGAATTGAAGATGTACAGTTTACCGAATTACAGTCTAGTAAGTATTTAATGGTTCGAAGTGATAGAGAGTTGGATTTGAAAGGTTATAAATTCCCAGTATTAGTAGAATTTTAAATGTGCATATAGATGCTTTATTATGGAGGAACTATGAAAATATCACATATACCAGAACATATTGAGCAACTTACTATAATGAATGTACCTGAATATTATAAGCTTAATGACAATCATGTGTTTATTGTCCGCTCGAAACCCGAAACAGATTTTTGGCTTAAAACACATTATTGTTTTGAAGTAATGAATGGTCATGTATTTTATACTGAGATGATGACAGACTTTCAAGCTGAAGTTCAATTGCGTATGAATCCAAATTCAAAATTCGATCAAGCAGGTCTTTTTGTTATGATTTCGGAAAAGTGTTGGTTGAAAACTTCATTAGAATATATTCCAGATGGTCCATCTCATTTAGGAGCTGTCGTAACGAATAATGGATATTCCGATTGGTCAACACAAGACTTTCCAACAGAATCAGCTACCCAACAACTTCGTTTTCGAATTGTTCGTAAACGTGGTGATTATACAATATATGTGAAAAAGATCCATCAATGGGAACAAATAAGAATCGCTCATTTGATGGAGGATATAGGAAATGAGCCTGTTAAAATAGGTTTTTACATGTGTAGTCCTTCTAAAAACAATGGATTTGAGACTGAGTTTTTAGATTTTACAACTGAAAAAATATAGATAAAAAACCGTATTCTTTTCATTAAGAATGCGGTTTTTGTATTTATATAATACAAAGCACATTTATTGACCGAAAAGTCATTAATGCTTATCATTTAATAATGTTAAATATTAATTTGCATAATATAATAGAAGTAATAAAAAAATCATAAATTATATGGCTTAAGTAAGGAGGATAAGAATTATTAATTGGTAATTTCATAGGAAAAAGGAGATTATGTATGAAATCATTTCGTGAGTTATTACAGTATTTAAAACCATACATGTTCTTCGCTATTATTGGACCGCTATTTATGGTACTTGAGGTTGCGATGGACTTAATTCAACCGACTATTATGCAACATATTATTGATGTTGGGATAGCAAATCGGGATATGAATTATGTAATAAAAATGGGGCTTCTAATGATAGGAGCAGCAGCACTCGGTCTAGTTGGAGGACTTGGGTGCATGATGTATTCTACAAAAGCAGCTGTAAATTTCGCTACAGACATACGAAAAGATGTATTTGCGAAAATCGAAACATTTTCTAGTGAAAATCGTGATTCATTTGGAACTGGGAAATTATTAACGATTGTGACAAATGATGTTACTTCTATTCAATCGGCGATGACGATGACATTACGTGTTCTTGTTCGTGGTCCTTTGTTGTTTATCGGAAGTATCATAATTGTTTTTGTAACAGCGCGTGAGTTATTTCCAATATTACTTGTAGTTGTTCCAATTTTATTACTTGCGATTATATTTATTGCAAGTAAAGCAAGCGGGACATTCAAAAAAGTGCAAGAAGCGTTAGATAAAGTGAATACAAAGTTACAAGAAAATTTATCTGGTGTCCGTGTTATTAAAGCGTATGTAAGACAAAAATATGAAATCACTCAGTTTGGAAAAGTGAATACAAATTTAACGAAGATAAATATTCGGGCGGTTCAGCTTATTTCCTTAATGATGCCAATTATAATGTTGGTTGTAAGCGGGGGGATTGTCGCAACATTATGGATTGGTGGAGAAAAAGTATTTAACGGTACTCTTCAAGTAGGAGCTATATTAGCGTTTATAAACTATTTGAATATTATTTTAATGTCACTTATGTCTATAAGTATGGTATTTATGCAAATCGCGCGAGCATTTCCGTCTGCGGATCGTGTACAGCAAATTTTAAATACTGAGGTTGATATTATGAGCGAAACAAATGCGCTTGTACCTAAGCAAATCGAGGGACATATTGACTTTAAAAACGTTAGTTATAGTTATACGAAAAATAATGAATATGTTTTAAAAGATATTTCATTTCGCATATGTAAAGGTGAAAAAGTAGGGATTATCGGTTCTACTGGAAGTGGTAAATCTACTTTAGCAAAACTATTACCGCGCTTATACGATGTTGATCAAGGTGAAATATGTATTGATGGAATAAATGTTAAGGCATACGATTTACAAAAACTGCGTGGTTCAATAGGTTTTGTACCTCAAAAGGCATTGTTGTTTTCAGGTAGTATAAAAGAGAACTTACGTTATGGTAAAGAAGATGCAACAAGTGACGAACTGGAAGTAGCGGCTTCATCAGCTTGTGCGACTGAGTTTATTAACAAGCTGGAAGATTCTTATCAATATCATTTAACACAAGGTGCGACAAATTTATCAGGTGGACAAAAACAGCGTGTATCAATTGCAAGGGCGCTTGTGAGAAAGCCATCTATTCTTGTATTAGATGATTCTACATCAGCAGTTGATGCCAAATCAGAAACTAACATTCAATCATCATTAAGAACAGAATATAAAGGAACAACAACATTATTAATTGCTTCTAAAATCTCATCAATAATTGATGCTGATAAAATTCTCGTTTTAGATAACGGTGAATTAGTTGGTGATGGTACACATGAAGAACTGTTAAAACAATGTGAGGTATATCAAGAAATTTATCTTTCCCAAGGTGGCAATTTACAAAAAGAAGGTGGGAAAGAACATGCGTAATTTTCAAGGGCAATTTGCTAATAAAGGTGGACGTAACGCGCCTAAGATGGGGAAAGCTAATAATACGAAAGGAACTGTAATGCGAGTATGGAACTATATGGGGTATCAAAAGGCTGCTCTTACGTTCGTTATATTTTTAGTATTTATTACGACATTACTTGGGTTATTAGGTCCTTACTTAATGGGAGTAATTATAGATCAATATATTGTACCTAAAGATTTAAATGGTACAGCAAGAATGTGCATGTTACTTATCGCAATTTACGGTATTACAGTGTTTTTAACTTGGTTACAAACATTTGTAATGGTTAACGTTGCATTAAAAACCATACAAAAAATACGACAAGATATTTTTGAGAAAATCCAAACGCTTTCTTTACGGTTCTTTGATGTACGTTCTCAAGGAGATTTAATGAGTCGTGTGACCAATGATATAGATAATTTGAATCAAGCGTTGACACAAAGTGTTGTACAAATTATTTCATCAGCATTAACCTTTATAGGTGTAACGATTGCGATGTTCGCATTAGATTGGATTTTAGCAATTGTTACTTTAATTACAGTACCTATTATGTTTTTTGTTACGAAAAAACTAGTTGCTTATAGTGGTAAAAACTTTGCAAAGCGTCAAAAAGATTTAGGAGAATTAAATGGTTTTATTGAGGAAGCTATAACAGGAGCGGATGTTACAACGTTATACGGGAAAGAAAAAGAAACCGTACAAAATTTCAATAAGATTAATGAACAACTAAGAGTTTCAGCTACGAAGGCGGATACATTTTCAGCTTTTATTTTTCCGAGTATGAACTTTATAAACAACTTAGGTATGGGACTTGTAATTGGTACTGGATCAGTAATGGTTTTAAATGGAATGACTACAGTAGGTGTCATTGCGGCTTTTATTAATTATTCTCGTCAATTCTCAAGACCGCTCAGTCAATTCGCAACATTAATGAATACGATTCAAGCGGCAGTTGCTGGTGGAGAACGAGTCTTTGAAATTATGGATAAAGTACCGGAGATTCAAAATAAAAAAGATGCATCCGTTGTACAAAATTTACAAGGGCATGTTGCACTCGAAAATGTTTCATTTGGTTATGAGGAAAATAAGGCGATTTTAAAAGAAGTGAGTCTTAAGGCGAAGCCAGGGGAGACAATTGCTTTAGTTGGTCCAACTGGATCGGGCAAAACAACAATCATTAATTTGCTGACGCGCTTTTACGATATTCAGCAAGGGCAAATTCATATCGATGGAAAAAATATTAAAGATTATGATATTAATTCGTTGCGAAGTAAAATAGGAGTAGTTTTACAAGATACGTATTTATTTGCTGGGACGATTATGGATAATATCCGTTATGGTCGATTAAATGCTAGTGATGAAGAAGTAATTAATGCAGCAAAGGCAGCATCTGCACATTCTTTCATAAAGCATTTACCTTATCAATATGAAACAAAAATTGCTTCAGAAGGATCGAATTTAAGTCAAGGACAGAAACAACTTCTTGCGATTGCGAGGGCAATTTTAGCAGATGCAGATATATTAATTCTCGACGAAGCCACATCTAATATTGATACGAGAACAGAATTACAAATTCAAGAAGGACTAAACAATTTAATGAGAGGTCGAACAAGTTTTGTAATCGCTCATCGACTGAAAACGATTGAAAAAGCAGATCAAATTCTTGTTATAAAAGATGGAAGTATTATGGAAAGAGGGAATCATGAATCTCTTATGAAAGATAGAGGATTTTACTTTGATTTGTATACGAGTCAGTTTAAAATTTAATAAAAACATTGATGTGATGCGGTTTCTCTAGGAAGGGGGAACCGCATTTTTATATTTTCAAACATTACTATCCAAATAGTTGTTCACTAAATGTTTTAACTGCGTCTTCTTGCATCCCAGGTCCCAGGTAAAATATGCGAATAGCAATTTAATGTTATGAAAACGTCTTTATGACCTAACTATTCACTTGCAATATTTGGATATACACTTTGATTCAAAAGTAGTGTTGCATGTGTATGACGTAAATCAGGAAAATGAATTTTCAAAATTCGGATTTTATTGGGAAAAGACACTGCTTCCAGTGTCTCAACTTACTACGAGAGTTTTATGTGGAAACTTAAATAGGTGAATTTAAGTTTCCACATAATATATGAAACTGCAATTAGAAAATCACTTATTTTTTAAAGGGTTAATGGGTATTTGTACGTGTTGAAATCTTTATTAAAAATATCTTGTACTAATTGGATAGTTTCATGATCATAAAAACTATCGTATGTTGGGAGGCGTGGAAATAAAGGATCGGTAATATCAGCATCTGCAAAATTACCTCTAAAAATCGCCCTGTCCTTCTGATGATGCCATGATTTGGTTAGTATGTGTAAAGGAGAAGTTTTTAATTGATATGTTTGTTCTAGACGTACAATTTCGGTAGAGAAATTTTCAAGGTAAATATACTTTGTAACAAACTCCTCCTCACCTGGTTCATATTGCTGCATTAAATGTGGATCTACTTGTTGTAAATCTATCATTTGCGCTTTTAAGTAGTAGAGAAAGATTTTAAATGAAATAGGTTTCTTACAAAATTCATTACCATAATAAAAATTCCGAATAGGATCCCATGCTGGGTTTTCTATGTAAGGGGGGGCGATTAGTGAAAAGAATGAACTTACAGTTCTTGTATAGGGGTTTCTCACTAATTTGTAGGTATCTTTTCCATTTGTATATAAAGCCGCAGCTAGTTCAATAAAGTAGTCCGAGGAGTTTTTGTATATTTCATTTTCATAATGATGGATGAAGGAATCGTATTTTATGGCTTGTTTAAATAAATTTATTTGATAAAAAAACCAATGTGCAAGAGAAGTACAGCCACTTTTTTGACTCCAAAATAAAATCAAAGGGAAGTTAGAATTAAAGTGGGGAACGCGTCCGTATTTAATAATATTTGCAAAAGGCATAATTAGCCTCCATTCAGTTATGTCAATTATTTTTAGTATATGAATAAAGAACTTGGCATATGAACAAAAGAAGAGAAGTAGAATAGATAATTTAAAACAATATAATTTTGAAATGAAGGCGTTATTTTAATAAAAAAGCAGTTGGCTTTTGCTAACTGCTTTAGTAACTGAGAGTTCTCTTTAAGTAATGTAGATAAAAAAACTAGCCATAAAAATATAGCTCTTATCAAAATTAGAGAATCAACTAAAATCAAAAATTGTTTTTTCAGTGGTTTTCGAAATTCCTTTATTAATTTAAAAACGGCACTACTTCTGAATCAGATGTATAACAAAAGAACAGCTAGCAAAAGCTAGCTGCTCGGTTTTCCAAAGAGAAAATCTAATGTTACTTACATTATTGACGCAATATTGAGTTTTGTTCAAAGGAGGGTACTAATTAAGTAGGTTACATGAGAAGTCCAATTAACATCCAGGCTGCCCCGATCAGAATTAAAGTTTCGAAGGTAATCCAAAACTTTCTTTTTTCTGGTTTTTGAAATTCTTTAATTACAGAAAATATGGCACTTATTCCTACAAGAGTGAAAAGAGCGATTCGGATTGTTTCAGTCATTTGTATCACCACCTAATATTTCAATAGTTTAATTATATAATAATTACTGTTTTATGGAAAATTAATAAAGTAATTCATTTATAAGTAAGTAGATTGAACGGAGGAGAGCCGTATCACATGAATCAATTTTCATTTTTTGGAGACATCGATGATAATCAGATGTGTAGACTTGTGGTGAAGGAGCTGAAAAACTATAAAGCATTGTGCGTCCGGATGAAGAATCAAGAAGAACAGGAAAAGAGGAGAAAAAAGAAAGAGAAAGAACAGGAAGAGCAGAAAAATCCGCGAAAAGAGAGTGTTTATAAGCTAGTACGTTTATACCTTGAAATACTGGTTAAGCAAGGGGGAATAAAGGAAATAAAGGGAAGGTGAAGAAGCGTAGAAAGCGATTAGGCGTTTGAAATTTATAAGGAACATAATGCTGAAATAACTAATCGTAAATGTAAGGATAAAACGGTGATTTGTATACTAGTCATTTTTAAAATTTAATAAAGTGCGGTTTCTCTAGAAAGGAGAAACCGCACTTTTATATTTATAAAGATAATTAGAAATATAGAGTTGAAATTTTTTTAGATACACGAATTGTTAGCAAATACTAGCAACTTCAGTGCCAGACGGAAAAAATAATTTACGAGGTATTGTAATAATCTCAAGAGCCATCTGGGCTGAATGGAGAAGTATTGGAGTTAACTCTAAAGCGTGTGTTAATAATAATATAAAACTTGTTAGGATTGCAAAGCTTCCCCAAAAGAAACTTTTTGAAGTGTTACGGAAATCTTTTATTAAGGAAAAGAAAGAAAAAAATGCTGTAACAACGAGAATTAAAAATTTATACTTATCAGCCATTAAACCCCTCCTAAAGAACAATAACTTATATTATAGCGTATTTTTCTGTATTATTATAAAAAGATTTTAAAATGAATGACAAAAAAGTAGATGCCGCAAATTAATATATTAGTTGAGGTATTATTTTTGATTTTTTCATTTAAAAAATAGATTAGCGCCCTATTTAATATTTGCAAGTGTTGTACTGGATATTTGACCGGACAATAAGACGAGCTTTGAATATGTTAATAAAAAAGGGGGTGTTGAAAAATGGCTAGATATAGTTTACATGCAGGTCACAATAGTATTGTACAGGGGGCGAATTATGGAAATCGGAAAGAACACATTATGGATCGTCAAGTTAAGGATGCAGTTGTTGCTAAACTAAGAGCATTAGGACATACAGTTTATGATGATACGGATGAAGTAGGGACAACACAAGCACAAAATTTAAATAACATTGTATCAAAAACAAATTCACATGATGTAGACTTAGTAGTTTCATTTCACTTAAACTCATACGATACGAAAGCAAATGGTGTTGAAGTACTTTACTATGATCAACAAGCTTTATCAGCAAAGATAGCAGCACAACTTTCAAAAGATATTGGCTGGTCAAATCGTGGTGCAAAGGAACGTAAAGACCTTTATGTGTTAGCGAATACGAAAGCACCTGCAATCTTAATTGAACTTGGATTTATCGATAATGAAGCAGATATGGCAAAATGGAATCCAGATAAGATTGCAAATTCAATTGTTTATGCATTAACTGGGCAATCAGGTGGGACAACTCCGCCATCCCAAAAAAATATCATTCAATCAGGAGCATTTTCACCGTATGAAACACCTGATGTAATGGGGGCATTAACGTCCCTAAAAATGACAGCTAACTTCATCTTACAATCTGATGGTCTAACATATTTTATATCTGAACCAACTTCAGATGCGCAACTTAAAGGAATGACGGATTACCTTGATCGTAAAGGCTGGTGGTATGAAGTTAAGTAAAGATTTGAGTTTAGTGGAACAGAATATTTACAAACCAATCGGCCCGAAAAAGAGGATTACTTATACTGAGTAATCCTCTTTTTAAAATTTTTATTCCGACCTAAAATTAAATAAGTAAAGCATGTAAGTGGAATGTTTATTGAAAATATCAGCCATATTTGTAAAACGTATTTTTAATAAGAAAAAAATTTAGAATTTGAATTTAATTGACTACAATTGAAATAGCACTAAAAACTAATAAAACGGCCATAATGATGTTAAATGATTTAGTATGTTTTAATAAAAGTTTTTGGAACATGGAACCAAATAAGCTCCAACTAAATGTACTCATTAACCCGACTACACCGAGAAATAATGAAAAAAGTAGATAACTTGAATATGAAGAGTAGTAAGGAAGAATAAAAGTTGATACTACAGTTAGTCCGAATAGTATCCCTTTAGGATTAACAAACTGAAGAAAAACCCCCACTGTAAATAAATTTTTATTATATTTTTGATCGGGATCTGTACTAGTTTTACTAGTTAGTATTTTAAAAGCTAAATATAGCATGTATGCTACACCTAAAATTTTTAAAGGGAACTCGATTATGGGTAGAATATTAATTAGTACAATATTAAAGAAGCTACACAAGGAAGTGAGGATGAAAAATCCGAAAGCTACTCCGAAGCAAAATTGAATACTCCTTTTTAAACCATGTTGATTGGCGTATGTCATAGCTAAAAAATTGTTAGGTCCGGGTGTGAAGCTACTTATAAAAACAAATAACAAAAAAGAAAAGATAGGCATTTCAAAACCCCCTAATTATTTCGTGTGTTATAATGACCGAAAAGAACAATATAACGTGTGCTCTTTATTATACATAACGGTCGTTATATTGTATATAGTGTAGGAGTGTTTCTTATGGAAGAAATTCAATTTATTCTGGCGAAAAATTTAAAGACAATACGAGAGAAGGAAAAATTAAGTTTAGAAAAGGTTTCCCAATTAACAGGTGTGAGTAAAACGATGATAGGACAAATTGAACGAGGAGAGTCAAGTCCAACATTAACAACGATATGGAAAATTGCTAATGGTTTGAAAGTGTCTTTTACTTCTTTAATCAATAATCCGCAACCAGATACGAAAGTTGTTTTACGAAATGATATTCAAGTATTATCAGAAGACAATGGGAGATATAAAGTGTATCCTTCTTTTCCTTTCCAAGATGATAGGAACTTTGAAATCTATACGGTTGAAATTGAGGCAGAAGGAAAACTAAGTTCGGAAGGCCATAAAGAAGGGGCCGAAGAATTTATAACAGTGTTTGAAGGGGAATTGACAATTGAAATAAATGATTGTCAATATAAATTAAATAGTGGGGATGCAATTCGCTTTAAGGCGGATAGACCGCATTCTTATCATAATTTCGGAAGAACGCTAACACGGTTAAGTATGACCATTTATTATTCAGCTTCATAAATTTACAGCTGCCTTAAAAAACAAAGAAAGGCGTAATGATAAAACCATCTATGAGAGATGGTTTTTATTTTTTATAATCCACAAAAAAAGACACTCATTTGAGTGTCAACCATAGTATTGCTCTCGCGTATAGGATTGGAGTATGTTTCTCAAATACGTATTGAGATGGTCCGCATTTGAGAAACTGTCTTCTTATTTAATGTAACATTGGCATAGGTAGAGTGTAAATTGATAATGTATATACGGAAAATTTAGTATAGATACTTTGTACTATGAATATAGTGCAAAGTGTTTCTTATTGCATAATCACTGTCGTGAAGTTATTGAAATATAAGCTTTAGGAATGACGTAATAGTTACTATTTTAGCATTTAAGAATGATTATTATAAAAAAGAACGAATCATTTTTTAATCAATTCGTATAATTGTTAAAGAGGCACCTGTAGAACCGCCTCCAACTAAATTAACTACGGATAATACGTCGAATAGTTGACGTGAAATTGTATTACCAGCAATTAAATTATTTATTAAATTATTATTATAATTTGAAGTTGATATTGCAGGTGAAAAAATAGATCCGGGAAGTGGGGTTGAAGAGTTTAATAGTAGCCTTGTACCAGCAAGTAAAGAAGTTGTTGTATTAACTTGATAGGTTAAATAATATCTTCCAGTAACAGGAATTGTAAATATATCATTTGAAGCGTTCACTGTAAAATTACCGAGACTTTGGTTATTAGAAAGTGGAATATTAGTTCCACCTAATATGACTGAGATGGGACCACCTAATGTATTATTGGCAAACATAGAGTTTGTAGTAATAATAGGTCCAGTAATACCTGTGGGCCCAGTATTACCTGTAAGCCTGTAAGGGAGAATAATTTCAAGAGCCAGGGAAAATAGTTCTTTTTTCATTTTCTCATTCTTATCTTGAATATAAATCACCTCATTTTTAATTAGAACGTAACCGATTTAGTATTTTGATATGGAACTATCATTTTATTATATTAATACTACTAGTTATAGCAACGGTAAAAGTTTAATATATGTAAAAACATTTGAGTATGAAAAAGTAGTCATGGAATTTTTCTAAAATGATAGATGTTTTATTTTTTTAATTAGTAAACAAAAATGTGGAATGAGGGGTATTAAATTGAACCGCAATGACAAATTGTTGTTGAATAATGGTATGATAGGCCCAGAAAATATTGGACCTACCTTTCCGGTTCTTCCACCAATTTATATTCCAACAGGAGCAACGGGAGTAACAGGAGCAACGGGGGTAACAGGTCCAACGGGAGTAACAGGAGCAACGGGAGTAACCGGGGTAACCGGGGTAACAGGAGTAACAGGTCCAACGGGAGTAACAGGAGCAACGGGAGTAACAGGAGCAACGGGGGTAACAGGTCCAACGGGAGTAACAGGAGCAACGGGAGTAACAGGGGTAACAGGGGTAACAGGAGTAACAGGGGTAACAGGAGCAACGGGAGTAACAGGAGCAACGGGAGTAACAGGGGTAACAGGAGCAACGGGAGTAACAGGGGTAACAGGAGCAACGGGAGTAACAGGGGTAACAGGAGCAACGGGAGTAACAGGAGCAACGGGAGTAACAGGGGTAACAGGAGCAACGGGAGTAACAGGGGTAACGGGAGTAACAGGGGTAACGGGAGTAACAGGCCCAACGGGGGTAACAGGATCAACAGGCCCAACTGGAGTTATTGGCCCCATAACAACAACTAACTTATTATTTTACACTTTTTCCGATGGAGAAAAACTTATATATACAGATTCAGATGGGATAGCTCAATATGGTACAACTCACATATTATCTCCTGATGAGGTTTCGTATATTAATTTGTTTATTAATGGAATACTTCAACCACAACCATTATATCAGGTTAGTACTGGTCAGCTAACTTTATTGGATGATCAACCACCATTGCAAGGTTCTTCAATTATTTTGCAATTTATCATTATTAATTAAAAAAGACAGATTCTTAAATAAAAAGAATCTGTCTTTTTGTTCTACACTAAATTAGTTAAAACTAAGTGATGATAAATTCGATTGTAATTGGAATTCCGCCGTCTAATGCATCTCCGCCTGGAATTGTAATAGCGCCAGTAGGTCCAGTAGTAACGCTGGAGTTCACACTAGGTTGAAGAATGCCGTTTACATATAAGTTGTATAATACGTAAAAGTCGGAAAAGCAGTTGAGTAGTACCAGCATCGTTTAAACAAGCTGTAGCAGCAATTGCAAAAGCTGCACCAGTTCCGGTTCCAGCTCCTAGTGTAGATGTGAATCTTCTAGATGCCATATATTGAACTTACTAAATGAATTAGCACCTTCTCCAGAAGGGAATTTCTTAAAGCAATTAATTCAAAGTATTATTAACTTACTACAATCTCCTAACCCAGACCTAGGTCAATTACTTTCTTTATTACAACAATTCTTCAGTGCTCTTGCACCATTCTTCTTCTCTTTAATTCTTGATCCTGCAAGCTTACAACTTCTATTAAACTTATTAGTTCAACTAATTGGTGCTACTCCAGGAGGCGGCCCAACAGGTCCAACGGGAGACACAGGTCTAGCAGGAGCAACGGGAGATACAGGCCCGACAGGAGCAACAGGAGTAACAGGTCCAACGGGAGAAACAGGCTTAACAGGTGCAACTGGTGGCGGAGCTATTATTCCGTTCGCTTCAGGTACAACACCATCTGCGTTAGTTAACGCGTTAATAGCTAATACAGGAACTTTTCTTGGATTTGGATTTAGTCAGCCTGGTATAGCATTAACGGGTGGAACAAGTATCACATTAGCATTAGGTGTAGGTGATTATGCATTTGTAGCACCACGTGATGGGATTATTACGTCGTTAGCAGGTTTCTTTAGTGCAACAACTGCATTAGCTCCATTATCACCTGTTCAAGTACATATACAAATATTAACTGCACCTCCAGTAAGTAATACGTTTACAGTACAAGGCGCACCTCTATTATTAACACCAGCATTTGCCGCAATAGCGATTGGTTCTACAGCATAAGGGATCATAGCTGAGGCTATCCCAGTAACGGCAGGGGATAAAATATTACTATATGTTTCGTTAACAGCAGCAAGTCCATTCGCTGCAGTAGCTGGATTTGTAAGTGCAGGTATTAATATCGTCTAACTTGTTACAATGTCTGTTTGAAATTTGAACTGGCATGTGTATATAGCCCATTGCCATCAAGCTAATTTTTTAAAGTACCCCCTAAACGAAAAATTTGTGTTTTTTATAGAACCGACATTCATTTTTATCGTTTTTGGGAACAACTAACTTTATAAGTTAATGAATATATGGTAGGTGCCAAGTTGAACGTTGATTTTTAACCATTAATACTGGTTTTGCTATTTTCTTATAAATAAACGCATATACAACATCTACTCCCTTCATATCTATCGGTACCTTTTACTATTGATGTGTAGTGCAGAAATAATAGTGTTGTTAAATTTTGTTCTCCAAAAGACAATAACCTCCTACCTGATGACTTGGTAGGAGGTTATTAAAATTATTTAAAACTCATTTACCTCAGCTACAATCTTCTTCATCTCAGACCACTCACCACCTGAAAGTTACAGTCACGTTTTACGTTTTTTATCACTAACTGTTTACGATTATCTTCACTATTGAAATAGCACTTGGAGAAACTTATAGATTCCTGTCTATCAAAATCCCTAGTTGTACTGCTATAACATGAGGCGGATAAGGCATCCCTTTTGTGATCCACCATTCCACAATTCCTACAAAAGATGTAACAATAAATTGCAGTATAACTTCTTCATTCAATTCTCGATTTATCAATTTTGTTGTGTCAATATCATTTTTCATTTCTTCGATGAGAAGCTCTTGGAACCGACTACGAAAAGAAGATGCTTTACTACTTGCTAACAACGTTGAAAAGAATGAATAGTTGCTCTCAAAGTATTCGAACCAGCCTACATTTGATTCTACAAAATCTAAATCCATTTCAGCTGCTGATTCGCACATTACCCTTAGTTCATTAATATGTTCTTCAATGATTTTATCCAGTAAATCAAACTTATCCGAGTAATGAAGATAAATGGTTCCTCGGTTAACATTCGCCCGATCAGCAATATCCTGAATGGTAATATCGTCAAAATTTTTATCAGACATCAGTTCGATAACAGCTTTTTTGATAGCTTCCTTGCTTTTGGTTATTCTTCTATCCACTTTAGACATTGTTAGGTCACCAAACTTTCTTTAAGATAATCAACAATTTTAATTGATATGTTTAATAATCAACGAATTGCGTTGAATTAACCATTGGATTAATTCTAATTATCTTTATAATAATAAACAGTTGTTGATTAATCAACAACTGTTTATTTTTTGAGTTTTATCATTAATGAAAGTAGGAGGCGAATTTTGTGGCTAAACGAAATAATTTGCTTATATTAATATTGACCATAGGTGTATTCGGCATCTTAAATACGGAAATGGGGATCGTTGGGATATTACCTTTAATTGCTGATCATTTTGATATCAGTATATCCACAGCAGGGTTGCTAGTGAGTCTCTTTGCACTTGCTGTTGCAATATCTGGGCCTACTATGCCGTTATTGTTTTCGGGCATAAATCGTAAGAAGGTAATGTTACTTGTACTTGGTGTTTTCGTTCTGGGTAACATTGTTTCCATATTTGCATCAAACTTTACCATTTTATTAATTGCTCGTGTGATTCCAGCCTTTTTACATCCGGTTTATGTCTCAATAGCTTTGACAACAGCAGCGGCCTCAGTTAGCAAGGAAGAAGCTCCAAAAGCTACTTCTAAAGTATTTATGGGAGTAACAGGGGGAATGGTACTTGGTGCACCAGTCTCTAGTTTTATCGCTAATACAACTTCGCTTGAAATGGCAATGTTATTCTTTACTATTGTGAATGCTATATTGCTATATTGCTATTTGTACCATCTATGCCTGTTAAGGAAAGACTCTCTTATGGATCTCAATTAAGTGTATTAAAAAAACCAATTACTTGGCTATCCGTTGCTGCTGTCATTTTTATAAATGCAGCGATGTATGGAGTTAGTAGTTACCTTGCTGAGTATCTTGAAACCATTACGAATATACCCGGGAAAACGATTAGTTTAATGTTATTCATATTTGGTGGGGCAAGTATAATAGGAAACATTGTCGCCGGGAAGGTGCTTACTAAAAATGCCATAAATTCTGTAGCATGTTTTCCATTTGTATTAGGAGCCGTTTACATCTTATTGTTCTTAATGGGAGAGTTCACTATACCTATGGCATTAATTATTTTGATTTTTGGAATAGTAGTGGCTATAGGGAATAATATTAGTCAATATTGGATTACGTCTGCAGCTCCAGAAGCCCCTGAATTCTCGAATGGATTGTTTCTAGCATCCGGCACTTAGGGGTAACAATCGGTACATCGGTAGGCGGATTAGTTATATCAGGAATGGGTACACAGTACGTCGTATTAGGTGGATTCCTATTCTTAATATTGAGTTTATTATTTATTTTAATGAGAAACTATAAGTATAGTTCTATAAATTGATTTTCTAGATAGGAATTAATTCAACATTCTATAAGATTTGCCTATCATTATTGATTGTCTTATTTGCTATATGTCACTTTAATCAATGAACTCAAAAATTTAAAAAATTGCCCTACCAAAGGTTATTAGCGGGTTTTAACTTTTGAACGCGCATTATAAGAATCCTGAATGACTTAAGGGGATATGAAATGTAAATAAGGCAAAAACTGAAGAAAAGATTGATTGAAGTCATTACTCATCTAGCTTTTTATCGTGGTTGGCAAAAAGCAATGTCCAGTCATTATGATTAGAAAAGAATTGTTTTCAAAAGAAGTTTATTAAGAAAGGACGTTATTTAATATGTCTAATATTCAAGATAAAGTTGTTATTATTACAGGTGCATCTAGTGGAATTGGAGAAGCTACCGCAAAAGAACTTGCCTCAAAAGGTGCAAAGATGGTATTAGCGGCTCGCCGTGAAGACCGTCTAAAGAAATTACAAGAAGAAATTCAAAATAATGGTGGACAAGCTGTTTATAAAGTGGCAGATGTAACTTCACATGAACAAATGGAAGATTTGATTGCGTATGCTATTGAAAGATTTAGGAAAATTGATGTATTAGTCAATAATGCGGGGTTAATGCCCCAGGCTTTTTTATTTAAGAAAAAAATTGATGAATGGGATAAGATGATTGATGTTAATCTCAAAGGTGTTTTGTATTCCATCGCTGCTGTCCTTCCTTCGATGAGGGAACGTAAATCCGGTCATATTATTAATCTTTCTTCAGTAGCGGGACATAATATTTATCCAGGCGGAACGGTATATTTTGGCACCAAACATGCAGTAAGAGCAATATCTGAAGGTTTGCGTCAAGAAGAAGCGATGAGTGGCACAAATATCCGTGTTACAAATGTATCTCCAGGGGCTGTAAACAGCGAATTGTTAGAAACTACTACTGATCCAGAATCAAAATCAGGCTTAGATGAATTTTACAAAATAGCTATTGATGCTGACAGCATTGCTCGTGCAATTGCCTTTGCAATCGAGCAACCATCTGATGTAGCTATTAATGAAATGATAATTCGCCCAACAGTTCAAGTAGGTTAATATTATCTATTTAACTTTCTTAGCTTGATAGCGATGTGTATATAGCCCTTCCTAATGTTATTAGGAGGGGCTATATTTTATGGAAAGATAGGTGATAAATTAATTGAGGGTTACTCTTTGTTAAGTTGGTATAAAAGAAAAATCAAAATTTATGATTTACAATCTATTGTTTATAGCATAAGTTAAATACTTTGAAAAATTACCTATAAATAAAAAAGATGAATTCTATTAAAAACAGAATTCATCCATAAAATAAAATTGTATACAGGGAAGTAAATTATTTATCGTGAACGTTAAAATGCTATTGTTCAAATTAGTAATAAACTATTTGTTTTTATTACAGTTACATCCTTTTTTCTTTACATAGCCTTGCTCGGCTAAATCTCTTTGCGATTGGGAATTGGAAGATTGAGAATTGGAAGATTGAGAGGATGTTGATGAACTACTATTTTTATTATGAGAGTAGTTTTTTCGATAGTTATAATTACTCATAGTACAATCACCTCCAATTAAATATATAACTATTATATGTATGTACTCTATTAATTGTTACGATAAAAAATAGGAATGAAGGATATACAATAAAAAATCTCCTACGTATTTTCCGAGGAGATAAATAATTGGCTTTTAATGATATAAATTAATATCCCCAGTAAAGAGGGAAATAATATGAATCTTGATAATATAAATTTTGTTGTGGATTAGGAGGATGAGTTGCTGGGTTTATAGGTCCTCGGTTTTGCTGACAGTTTGCTGGAGGACCGATTACTGTAGTGGATTGAATAGGGGATACCGCTTGTTTCCATTGTTGTTCATCGAGACAGTAAGTATGAGCCATCATATTTGTGGGAGTTAACCTTAAAATATCAGAACCAAAAATAACCTCTGGCGTTGGTGCATCAAAAATAGCTAATAAATGGGTATCATCTGCTGTAGCAACTTCATAATGCCACCACGCTTGTGGAATGTTGGCAACTTGCCCTGGTTTTATCGGTAAGTTTAATATTTGATTTGTAAATGGATTAAGTAAAGAAACAACAGCAGATCCTGAAATACAGTAAACAAGTTCAGCTGCATTTTGATGAATATGTGGTTCTACGACATTACCTGAACTTAAATAAATATCTAATAAAGAAGTGTTTTCTAAAGTATTTAATTGTTTCACGCCAAGTACATTTATATAATTTTGGGCATCTTTCTGAAAAAAACTGCTTTTACTTAAATCATAAGTGAAATTAGTCGAGGGGGAGGTATAGTCGATATTGGAAATCAATTGTATTACCTGCCTTTCTATTAATAAGTAAGGTTACAAAATTAGGATATGTGTCTAGTGTTTATTAGGTGCAGTTGTTGGTATCATAATAAAATTGCCTATTCCACAAAGAATATAGGGTGTATTTCGAGTTGATAATATTGTTAAAATCGGAATTGTTAATGTTAGGTTAGGGTTAAAAAATAGAAATTTATTTCGTATTATATATTTACAGACCAATACTTTCTATAGAGGTATTGGTCTGTTATTTAAGATAGTTTTTGCTGAATAATTAATTGTGCTTTAGCAGTATTTCTGCAATTGCGAAAGGATGAATAATATATGGTTCTCCAGTTTGACGGTATTGTCCATCATGCGCTTGCTCTGCAAAATGTATAGCTTTTTTCAAAAGTTTTAATTCATTCGATTGTAGATAATTTGCCTTTTGTAATAATACCCCGCTCATGTAAATCCGTCCCTTAAAATTATTTTTAATAGTAATTCTATATAATAGAATAAATCCCCTTTGAAATTATTTTAATTATGTAAAAAATAAAGGTATTGAGATTAAACTATATTCGTATATCCATTCATACTTTAGATTGATGGAAAAAAGTAATGAACGTGTTAATTTAATATTACATCAATCATTAATAAGGGGTGAAGGTTCATGTCATTTAGTGAAATGATTAGAAATGAAGTGCTCAGCTGGGCGGGTGTTTCTGAAAAACCGCATCGATTTGGTGGTATTGAAATAAATTATGGTAAGAAGGAACTTGGCCATCTTCATGGTGATAAATTAGTTGATTTACCATTTCCGAAGTTAAAGCGAGATGAATTAGTGAACCAAGGATTAGTAAAAGCACATCACGTATTACCTGAATCAGGATGGATAAGTTATTATATAAAGAGTGAAGAGGATATTCCGTTTGCAATTGAATTATTTCGAATGCAATATGACCGAGTACAAAAAAATGAAGTAAAGTAGATTAATAAAAATTAATTTTTATGTCACATCCCTCCTTAATCGTTCGTCTTGTATGTAGAACGATTAGGAGGGATTTTATTATGAATACATTTGATGTAGCAATTGTTGGTGGTGGCCTTGCTGGATTAACGGCATCTATATATTTAGCGAAAGCTGGGAGGAAAGTGATTGTGTTAGAAAAGTCCAGTCGCTTTGGTGGTCGAGGGATGACTATAAATAAAAATGGGATCTGTATGAATCTTGGTGCACATGCCTTATATAGAGGAGGAGCAGCATTTTTAACTTTTAATGAGCTCGGTATGAATCTTCCAGGTGGAATACCATCTACAAAAGCACATGGAATTTGGAAAGGGGATATATTCACTATCCCAATAGATTTTCGCTCTATTGTATCAACACCACTACTTTCGTGGCTTGCAAAAGTACAATTCTCACGTCTTATGATTCGTTTAGGGAATTTAGATGTAGGAGAAGTTCCAAAAATGAGTCTAACTGCATGGGCAGAAAATGAAATAAAAGATCCAATGGTTCGCAATATATTTTATGCACTATGCCGAACAACAACATATACGTTTGCTCCTACAATACAATTAGCATCTTCAGTATTAAAGCAAATACAGCTTTCAATAAAAGAAGGAGTATTTTATGTAGATGGTGGCTGGGAGACGATTATAACAAAATTAAGAGATATAGCGAATAATGTAGGGGTACAGTTTCTGGCGAATAAGCATGTGTTGGAAATAGAGCATTACGAAGATAAACAAAGAATACATTGTTTTGACAATGAGGTATTTGAAGTAGGTACAGTCATCGTGACGACTACACCGAAAGAAGCTTGTAACATAATAAAAGGTGTAGAAGGAACAAGTTTGTATAGATGGAGTGAACAATCAGTACCGGTTACTGTTGCTGCATTAGATATTGGTTTGAGACGATTACCGAATCCTACACATCAATTTGCATTAGGGATAGATCAACCAATATTTTTCACGAATCAATCAAGAGCAGCTAAATTAAGTGAAGATGGATCAATTGCAGTGAGTCTAATTAAGTACCATAATCCTGTGCTAGAGATGAATCATATTCATGACGATAAAGAACAGTTAGAAAGCACGATGGAGTTGTTACATCCAAATTGGAAAAGAGAAGTTGTTGCACAGCAGTATTTACCGAAAATAACAGTAGTATATGATTTTCCTCATATTAACCGAGTTGAAACCCCGGGTCCTAATATCCCTGAAATACCAGGTGTTTACGTTGCAGGTGATTGGGCTGGGCATGATGAAATATTAGCTGATGCTGCAGTAGCAAGCGGGAAACGTGCAGCGTTACACATTTTAAAGCAATACGAAAGTGAGGGTGTTCATCATGGAAACGGAGCAGTTATATGAAGCGTATCAACCATTATTATTTTCGTTAGCTTACAGAATCCTTGGAAGTGTTATGGATGCTGAGGATATCGTTCAGGATGTATTTATCGCGTTAAATAATATAGAGGATCTTCAGTCTATTGAAAATATGAAAGCATATTTGTGTAAGATGGCGACAAATCGTTCAATTGATAAATTACGTTCGGCAGCGCATAAACGAAACGTGTACGTGGGGATGTGGTTACCAGAGCCACTTGTAGAAGAGAGTGATGAGCCATCAGAGTCATTTGTAATAAAAGAATCCCTTTCCACAGCATATTTATTACTTTTACAACAACTGTCTGAGGTAGAAAGGATTGTTTTCATATTAAGAGAGGTTTTCAGTTATGAGTATGAAGAAATAGCTTTAATTGTTGATAAGAGTAGTGTGAACTGTAGAAAGATCTTTCAACGTGCACGAAAAAGTATATTGGAAAAGCCGAAGCAATCAACATTAAGTACGAAGAAGATGGCTGCTTATGTTGAAAAGTTTGTATCATCATTACAGTGTGGGGATGCGCAAGGCATGTTAGAAGTGTTAAAAACAGATGCGATATTGAAAGCAGATGGTGGTGGGAAAGTTACGACTGCGATTCATCCGATTTATTCTGCGGATCGAATTATACGTTTGTTCTTTGGGATTGCGCAACGATTGACAGAAGAGTACACTGTTGATTTCAAATTGGTAAATGGTATGCCAGGAGTTATAGTTACAATAAATAATAAAATAACTTATGTTCTTTCGTTTTCATTTGAGGATGAGAAAATTTCAAATATTTATATGATGGTTAATCCTGAGAAACTTATGCATTTAAATGTGAAAATATAAAAAGCGCATTTCTTCTGGAGTGACCCCTGTCAAGTAGACAGTATTTAAAAAGCGCAACTAAGCAACCTGAGTTCTATATTTATATGGACTCAGGTTATTTAATTTCTTTTGAAATCTTTGATGATTATAAAAATGTATATAT